>ENA-OYYT01000577-OYYT01000577.1-human-gut-metagenome-genome-assembly--contig:-NODE-577-length-15345-cov-5.020602_pt1 | contig 15345 bp, 12 predicted proteins | sample MGYA00243251_ERZ653453 | MGnify/ENA primary metagenome ERZ653453 (study PRJEB26926, sample SAMN06165174) | human gut metagenome | biome: ENVO:00009003; feature: ENVO:2100002; material: ENVO:00002003...
CTACACCCTAGAGTTCGTCGGCAGCGTCAGATGTGTATAAGAGACAGGAGCTATAGACTTCCGGCTTGCTGACTTTAATCGGAAACGAGGTTTATTTTATGGACAACGACAACAAGAACACCTCCAACACTCAGGGAGATAAGGATTTACAGTCGCTAATATCCAATGCAATAGAAAATAGAAAGATACTTGATGCTTCGAACTCAAACGGACCTACGGGGGTCATACCTATCCCCTCAAAGGAACAGCAGAAAGCTGATCCGATACATGAGTCTGATCCAAATCAGGATAAGACGCCAAAAAAGAAAAAAGGCTGGAGCAAGAAGAAAAAGACGGGCATTGCTCTTGGAATAATATTTGTAGTATTCATTATTATAATTGCCATTATCGTAGGTCTGTTTTTCCACTACACAGGAATGCTTGACAGAACTAAAGACACCAAGATAAATTCAGGCAAAGCGCCTATAAATTCCAGCGAGCTTACAAGTGAGGCGGATACATTTGACGCAAAGGAAAAAGAGGACGAGCTTAAGGCTCAGCTACAAAAGCAGTCCTCCAAGATATCCAGCGAGGATGTAACGAACATTCTGCTCATTGGCGAGGATATCCGTGATACAGAAGAGGAGAGCCGTGGAAATACTGATGTTATGATGATAATTTCCATAAACACCAAGAACAAGACTATTACAATGACCTCCCTTATGCGTGATATGTACATTTACATGGCGCAGTTTGACGAGGGCAACAGGCTCAACAGCGCTTACTGGCACGGTGGCTGTGAGTATCTTGAACAGTGTATTGAGGATTATTTCGGTATCCAGATAGACAGATACGCAAGAGTGAATTTCTACTCGTTTATAGATATAGTTGAGACTGTAGGTGGTATCGACATGGAAGTGTCAAAGGCTGAAGCCGAGGGCATGAAGAAGCCGATGGCTGAACAGAACAAATACCTTAAAAATAAGAAAGGCACTGACTATATAAGCGACGACATATTTGCAGGCAAGAATGATGAGGATAAGGTAAAGCTTCATCTTAACGGAAATCAGGCACTTGCGTTTGCAAGGCTTAGATATGTAGGAAATTCCGACTATGAGCGTACCGAGCGTCAAAGACGTGTTATCTCAGAGATCATAACCGAATCCAAGAAGCTCAGTCTTGTTCAGCTTGACAAGCTTCTGAACAAAGTCCTTCCTGAGATAAACACAGACCTTACTGATGGTGAGATCGCAAATCTGCTCCTCAATGCTTTTGACTATATGAAATATGATATCCAGCAGCTTAGAATACCTGCTGACGGCTATTTCACAAACGAAGTCATCTATAGCATGGACGTGCTTAATCCGGACTTTGCCGCAAACTCTGCGTTCATTCAATATATAGTTTACGGTAGTTGTAAAAACATTGACGAAGCTATCAAGCAGTATCAGGAAGAAAATGCTTACAACTACAGCTATGACACTGGGTATTACGGCTACTAACTGAATAATTGATATCCGCTTTCCTTTGGGGAGGGCGGATATTTTTTTGCTTCGTGCAAAAAATATAAAAAAACGGTTGACAAATACCCATAAGGGGTATATAATATATATGCAGCAAAAGATACCCCATAAGGGTATTCGATATAGTAAGGAGGCAAAAAAACATGGACAACAGAAATGATAAAGAACTGTCATGCGGCTGCTGTGATACTTGCAGGCACAAGCACACTCCCCGTGATGATAAGGAAATAAAACAGCTAAAGAATAGGCTAAGCAGAGTTTCGGGACAAATAAACGGCATTATCAAAATGCTTGACGATAACCGCTACTGCGGAGATATACTCATTCAGGTTGCAGCGGTTGAAAGTGCAATGCAAAGCTTCGGCTATCTTATTTTGCAGGAACATATGAAGACCTGTATGACAGAGGAGATACAAAGCGGCAACACTGAAGTTGTCGATGAAGTATTAGAGCTTATGAAAAAGCTTAAATAGAAAGGCAAATATCTATGAAAAAGTTAAAATTCAATGTAACTGGCATGAGTTGTGCAGCGTGTCAGACTCATGTGGAAAAGGCTGTGAGTAAGGTCAATGGCGTGATGGACGTAAACGTGAACTTGCTTGCAAACAAAATGACGGTGGATCTTGACGAGGGCGTAACTAACGCTCAGGCGGTCATAAATGCTGTTGAAAGTGCAGGATATGGAGCAAGCGAGATAGGCGACAAAGAAAACAAAACTGCATCACCTGTTGCGGCGGCTCAGGACGAAAGTAAAAAGATGAAGAAACGCCTATGGTGGTCGGTGGGATTTTTGATACCGCTGTTCTATATTTGCATGGGACACATGGCGAACATACCTATCCCCCCTATTTTTGCAGGGCACAAAAACATGATGATATATGCACTCACTCAGCTTTTGCTCACAGTGCCTATAATTGCAATAAACTTTCACTATTTTTCAAACGGCTTCAAAAATCTTATCCACCGCTCCCCTAACATGGACAGCCTTATAGCTCTTGGTGCGGCGGCTTCATTCATATACAGTGTTTACGGCACTTACAGAATGGCTTACTTTATGGGCAGGGGCGACCTTGGCTCGGCACATGAGTATATGATGAATCTATATTATGAGTCATGCGGCATGATACTCACACTTATCACTGTGGGAAAATATCTTGAGGCTCGCTCAAAAGACAAGACGGCTAATGCTGTGAATAAGCTCGTGAGCCTTGCGCCTAAGACGGCAGTTGTTATCCGTGACAGCGAGGAGATGGAAGTTCCTGCGGAGAACGTAATGGTGGGAGATGTATTCCTGCTCAAAGCTGGCTGGTCTGTGCCATGTGACGGAGTTCTTATTGATGGGAACTGCACTGTTGACCAATCTGCACTCACAGGCGAGAGCATACCTGTAGACAAGGCAGTGGGTGACAGAGTTATGAGTGCAAGCGTATCGGCAGGCGGTTTTGCTAAGGTAAGGTGTGAGAAGCAAGCTAAAGACTCAACACTTTCACAGATAATCGCACTCGTTGAGGACGCTTCCGCTTCAAAAGCGCCTGTAGCAAGGCTTGCAGACAAGATAAGCGCTGTGTTCGTGCCTATAGTTATAACGATAGCTCTTATTTCACTGGTAGTATGGCTGCTGCTTGGCTATAGCTTCGCATTTGCTCTTAACATGGCAATATCAGTGCTTGTTATATCCTGCCCATGCTCATTGGGACTTGCAACGCCCACTGCAATAATGGTAGGAACAGGTAAAGCGGCACAGTTCGGTATCCTAATAAAATCCGCTGAAAGCCTTGAAACTGCTCACAGCATTGACACTGTTGTTCTTGACAAAACAGGAACTTGCACAGAAGGCAAGCCTGAGCTTATTTCAGCGCAAGCGTTTGGTGATTTTGATGTTTCAGAGCTTAAAAAGCTTTGTGGCTCGGCAGAAAGCGGTTCATCACACCCACTTGCAAAGGCTGTTACAGGCCACTGCAAGACAAATGGCATTGAACTCTCCCCTGCTGAAAGCTACACAGAAACAGCAGGCGGTGGTATATCGGCTGTTGTTGAGGGCAGAAACGTTCTTATCGGTAACAAGCGGCTTATGGATAACAGCGGAGTTGACATATCGATGGTTGAGGAGACGGCTCATGCTCACGCTGACAATGGTGAGATACCACTTTATGTAGCGATCGACAACAAGCTTGCAGGCATTCTGTTCATTGCAGACAAGATAAAAGAGACAAGTGCAGAGGCTATAGAGGGCTTCAAAAAGGCAGGCATTGAAACTGTAATGCTCACAGGGGACAACGAGAAAACAGCTAGAGCAATACAGAAAAAGCTTGGCATTTCACAGGTAAGATCACAGCTTATGCCTGAGGACAAGGCTACGATAATCAAAGAATTGCAGGAGCAGGGCAAAAAGGTAGCCATGATAGGCGACGGAATAAATGACGCACCTGCCCTTACAAGGGCAGATGTTGGAATAGCTATTGGTGCAGGACAGGATATTGCTATCGAGTCGGCTGGTATCGTTCTAATGAAAAGCGATCTGAATGATGCTGTTACGGCTGTCAAGCTCAGCAGAAGCGTTATGAAGAACATCAAGGAAAATCTTTTCTGGGCACTTATTTACAACTCGCTTGGTATTCCGCTGGCGGCAGGAGTATTCTACGGATTGCTTGGCTGGAAGCTTAACCCTATGTTCGGTGCAGCGGCAATGAGTTTAAGCTCAGTTTGCGTTGTGACCAATGCGTTAAGGCTCAATCTTTTTAAAAGTGGCAGAGAAAACAAAGCCGCAAAGGCTGAAATAAATACTAAAACGGAGGACGGAAAAATGAAAAAGGTAATGAAGATCGACGGCATGATGTGTTCACACTGCACAGGTACAGTAACGAAGGTGCTTAATGCGATAGACGGCGTTACAGCAGATGTTTCCCTTGAGGACAAGTGCGCTTACATCACACTTGACAAGGACGTGGCTGACGAGGTGCTTTCTAAGGCGGTGACGGACGCAGGGTATAAGGTAAAGGGGATAAAGTAGGTTTTAGCTGTATATTTTGAAAAAAGCGGTGCTTTGAAAGCACCGCTTTTTTTGGGAATTGTGTAGCCCTGCGTATGCGGGGAAAAGTCAAGTTCACCGATAAAATCATCAATAGAACCGGGATCACCCCCGCGTATGCGGGGAAAAGGCTTGACTGATTGCCGCAGTGATCTGATCATTAGGATCACCCCCGCGTATGCGGGGAAAAGAGTGCCGGGTCCCAACAGCAGCACTGTTATGGCTGCCGCAGGGATATACACTGTTCCGTCAAGATCTGTGGCGGTGACTGCACCGTTTTCACGGCTTACCTTGCAATGTTCAAGATAAATAAACGTCATTCTGTCGCTTATTGTGGGCAGTGCATGGAGATCTGGCTTCTCTATCCCATTTTGTTGTGCCATTATCTTACTCCGACGATCGTCAGCATTCCAAGACCATAAGCTTTCTCACGGCCGATACCATTAGTAAGTGCAACTTTAAGAAGTTCCTCGTCTGTTACTGTAAGCACGCCCTCATATGTTACAGAAAGTATTCTCACATGGTTTCTACGCTCGCCCTTTTTAAAATCATACCACTTAAACTCTGTTACCAGCCACATTCCGTCCTCTAGAGAAAAGCCGTTTTTCAAAGCCTGCTTTTTCAGCCATTCTTCCTGCTGTTTATTTCCTATAAGTCCGACAAGGCGACCTCTGTGGGAATTAGTATCTTTCTTATGTATAACAGGGTTTGCTTTCAAACGAAACTGCCATTTACCGCCATTTTTAACTCTGACAAGTAATGTATCATAACATTTTGTTTGAGGCCTTTCTGCTCCAAATTGATCTGAAACATTTGAAAAATCAAGTTCTTTTTCTGATAATATGAGCAAATACATCTCTCCGCCAAGCTCGTCTATTCTCCAAAGCTTCCTTGTTCTGCCGTCAAACTCAGCACTTTCGATAGCTCCATGAAATCTGCTTGGGCATACCAATGCCTTCATTGTATTTGTTTTTGTCATATCTAATTTTATTCTTGTTAAATACATACTGCACCTCACAATTCAGAAAAGGCGTCATGCTCTGGGTTGCTATCCACATCAAGAAGTTCTTCACGCTTCATTCGCCAGCCGTGCTTTCTGTGGAGCTGTGAGAATGACAGCGGAATATCCTGCACCATTGCGCCGCCTGATGTGACTTCATAGGAAATGCGCACGCTTTTTCGGTGAGCATTCTTATAAAGATATGGCTCGGTCTTTAGTGCCGTAAGAATATCCTCGCCCTTAACGCCAAGAACGATAGGCAAAGTTGGCGGACAGGACTTTCGTCCAAGATACAGCGGATAAACAGGATTTTGCAGTGCAGAAGCTATACTCTCCAGCAATGATTTATCATCACTTTCAAGTGCGACAAGAAACACTGCGTCTGACAGATAATAACGCTCTGTAACATCTGCTATCTTATAGCCATGCACCATATGAAAATCTTTAAGCAAAACGCCCTCCTTATCGGCACGAACGCCAAAACGGAGCGTTGTAAGCGGCACAAGCTTCTGCGGATTGTCATTACGCTGGATACCAAGAGCTGCCGCTATCATGCCAATAACGCCGCTTTTGGTAGGCTCACGTTCTGTTGAATGCACAATGAATTTTGAACTGCTGCCCCACGCTTGTAATGGGGCAGCAAGTCTTAGCAATAATACTGCCATTGCCTTTACGCCTCTGCTGTCTGCTCACGAAGATATGCTTCCAGACGTTCAAGAAGCTCAAGAAATGTCATCTTTTCGGCAATATCTGCCAACTTGTCACCAACGCAGAAAGCAGCCAATGGCTTAGCAGCAAAATTATCATATACCTTTCCAGCATACTCCACAAGTTTACTCTCAGACTCGGCAACATAGCCATCTTCAGAAGCTCTGACAGGTTTCTCAAAAGCTCCGCAAAGGTTAACAGGCTGGTCATTACGAACTGTCACATAAATAGCGTCAGGGAAAGTGCGGTTTGCAAAAGTGTTCTCCTTACCTGTAGGCATTGAGCGTACGAACGCTTCAACATACTTTTTCACAACATCAACTGCATCATACAAATTGTCAAGTGCCTTTGAAAGCTCTGTCACATTCACGTTGGCATAGCGATAAAGAGTTGAGGAATTGAACTCTACTGTTCCAAGGTGTCCTGCACCTGCGTTGTCATCGTCCTGAAGGTCATCAACTGCGGTGAAATAATCATACTCGTTCTGTATAGTATGTGTAGAAATAGCATGAGCCACCTGTGCAGCGGCATCATAGTTGAGCGTAGGGTCACTTGCTGCCATTCTTCCGAACAATGCGATATCTACTGACGGATTATCTTTCAGAGCTTTTTTATAAGCATTTTTATCTTCTTCGCCGTCGCACACAAGTTTTGCAATCTCTTTTGCCTGCTTGTTGCTCATAAGGAACAATGCGTCCGTCTTTTCTAAATCATCATCTTTGGTGGATTTAGTACTTATTCCTGCAGCTTTAAGAGCTTCAGCTGCCTTCTTGTTTCTTGACTTTTCGCTCATAGTGCTGTCTATTGCGGCTATCTCATCAGCAACAAGTGCTGCCACTTTAAGGGAGCGAACGCCAAGTTCTTCTGTAGCAAATATTTTTCTGAAGTCGCCTCTCATAGCGTGCTTCCAAGCCTGTGATGAAACTCTTGCTCTTCTTGTACCGCCATAAACGGCTGTCTTAGGGCTACCCGTATCATCACGGTTTACACAGCTTGGCGGTACGGTCTGCAAAACGTGTATATCAACATAAATACTCATGATAAATCTTCTCCTTTTTCACGATAAAAATCCTCGCCCCATTTAAGCTGGACGTTTTTTCTCTTGTTAGTGTCCTGAAACCAATACAGATCCTCTGCAAGTCTGATGTAATCGAGCTTTACGCTCTTTGCCTTGAAAAGCTGTACAAGACCTCTTATATGATGTGAAAGTTCAGGCATATCTTTGGCTGTGACAACAGGTCCAAATCTGCGCATGATACGTTCTCTGTTTTCATCAGTTTTCTCTTCCATAAGATCAGCGGCTGCACTTCCAAGGGATCTTCCCTCACAATGAACTGTTTCCGAACTTCCCTGCTGATGAAGTGCAAACATAGTCAGCGAAATATATATTGCCCACTCCGATCTGCTTGGCTCGTTAGATTTACTGAAAAGCTCAGGCGACATTTTATTGAAAAATACATCCCACAGTTCAGGCATTTCACCCGGCTTTTTGCCTATGCCGTGGCGTAGTTTTGCCAAATTTGCTTTTCCGTCACTTGTGTCTTTTTGTGCGATGAGTTTCTGCACTCTGTCTTTCATTTCATTTCTTATAAGCTTTACTTCTTCCATATTCTCACCTCGCATTAATAAACATTAAATTTTCTGATATATCTTTGAAACATCACGCAAGAAAATGTTGTAAGCCTTTGGTGCAGAATAGATCGTCTCATCTATCATATGTCCCACCATTGCAGTATCATCTACTGCCGCAACAAGCTCCCTACCAAGATCAAGGGTTATCCTCTTTGCAGTATTCTGCCACTGTTCAAACTTTTCCAGCTTATCATCATTTTCCGGGTCAAGTGAAGAAAGCCAACTGCGGAAAGGAATATCAAGGCGGTAGTATAGCTGTGACTTGGCGTCTAAAATCGAGCCAATGTCCTTTGGCTTACTGTTCTTATTTCCACCAGAGGCAAGGTAAATATTCCATGCTAGATTGCCTATTTTTTTCGCAAGTTCTTCACATCTGCTTATCTCAAACTTTATTTCTTCACGATAACCCCTGCCTACTTCTGATAGTATTTGTGCGTTCATTTCTAAGGAATCACCGAAAACATTCTGTATGCTACAATTATTTTTATCATAGTCTACAGACAACACGGTAGTCCTCATCATAGGTAGTTTTACCTTTGTTGATATGAATTTAAACCACTTTATAACCCCAGGAACATGATTACCATTAGAATTATTATAAATATTAGAAAACTCACGCCACATCTGTTCCGACGCACAATGTTTCTTTGGTAAATAATCAGTCTTATTTATTTTCCATGTTGTCATGGGTTCTATAAATGCGTTCTTATCAGTAAAAGAATCTCCCCTAATAGCAATATATCCCATTATTTTATCGCCACATCTATTTAGCAAAATGTGTCGAGACTGTAACGTATAAAGCTGTGCAAGATTGGTCGGATAAGGTATTTCCCTACGTTCTTCTTTTACAGGATCATCCATTTCCCACATTGGTTGTTCATCACATTCAATATTATCATTATTAATTAGTACAAAATTAAGCATAATCGTTTCAAAAAAGTTACTGCCATTCAAATAAACTAACCCTAATTTTCCAAGCCAACCAACACCAGACGGAGGAAGCTTACCACCAGCTTTCTCTTTTCCCTCCTTTGAGGGCTTTATTGCTGAATCATCAAATGAAATTAAAGTCAAAAGCCACCTAGCCGCCTGAGCATATGTAAGGTGGCTTTTCTGTTCGCCTGAATATGCAGAAAATATCCTAGTTTTGTTGCCACTTTCTGATATCTCGCCATTAAGCTTTGACGCACCATATTCTGTGCCATAAGTCAGCCCGGCCATTTGCCCAAATGGTCTTTCGGGATGAAAGAGCCAAAAGCGTTCATGCCACTTTTCAAAATACTCTCTCATGGGCTTTTCGGGAATCTTTCGGTTGTTCCATAGGCTTTCCCACCTATCCACCGCATCGTCCTCTTCCTCTAGCTCTGCTTCATTGCCGTCGGCATCTACCCTTGAAAAGACAGTATGCACTATGGCAAGCATAAGACGAAGTATAACTATATCCTGCGTAGGCATTTCACCTTTCAGAGCCTTATACTTATGCGCATTCAAAAGTGCATCTGTTAGTGACACCTCTTTTATTTGACAATTGTCGTCCATTACTCTTATCCACGGCTCATCAAGCAGATTAAACTCTGTTTCGTTCATTCACATTCCTCCTTCTTAGTAAATTCCAGACCTTTTTCAAAGCTGTAATGAAGATCATATCCGTTCAGCTCACCTTTAAGGTCCTCATCAAGAAACAATACAAGCTGGTTTTTAAGCCACGGGGAATTTTGCCAACCTGCAATATACTTCATACAGTTGTTTTCAAGTTCTCTTATATTTTTATCTATATTCCATGACTGACAAAACATTGTCGGAAGTCGAAGCTTCTGTTCAGCTATTCGGCGACATTCTTCATCATCAGGGCACTCTGATACCTCTGCACCGCCATATTGGTCAGGCAAAAAATGAATACTTCCATCTGATCTAAGCTGCATCAACAACACATCAAATGACGAGATCCCGTCACGCACTGCCGCCTGTGCAAGCTGTTCATCACCAGTTTCAACAGGCTTTGAAAGCAGCCCATGGATACTTTTTCCTTTTGGCTTACTTATCCTAAAGCAGTCAGCCCTGCTCTTGCTTTTCTTTTGCTCATTTATATACTTATCATAACACTCATCACTCGTAGCACTATAAACCTCTTGAACAAGTGGTGAGATATCGTCAGGAAGAGTGATGCTGTCGGGCAAAGTGTCAGCCGTTTTATTGATAAGCCAATGGCTGTATATTTTTCTTGACGCTGACTCCATATTTGTATACTCATCTGTAATAACATAGCAGACAGGGGTTTGTGCTGTATCAGGCCGCACTCCACGTTCATGCCTGTGAAGTCTGCCCATTCGCTGCAACAATAAGTCCATAGGACACATATCTGTAATGAGCATATCAAAATCAATATCAAGCGATTGTTCAAGCACCTGCGTTCCAACTACCACAAGACCGCTCCTGCTTTCAGGCGTACTGTTTTTGCCGACAAGGTCAACAAGCTGTTTCTCCTTTTTAGCACGGTCAGGGAGCACGAACTGAGCATGATACAAAAGCACTTTTGCATTATCCTGCAAAAGCTCGGCGAACATCTGAGCACGTCTTACGGTATTTACTATAACACCTACACAGCCGCCATTCTCTGTTACATTTTTCACAAGCTGCACAACATCGTCACTAACGCAGGTCTTGACTGACACAGTTTTGTGCACTCCGTCATAGCTGAGTCGCTGCTGACAGATATCTTTGCCGTCTGTCCATGTGAGCAGAGGATAGCCCTGCTCTTTTTCAAATTTATCATCAGACTTTTTTATTCCAAGATAAGCACGGATAAGCGACATTCGTCTTGCTGAGGGCAGCGTTGCCGACAGCAGGATAACAGGGGGGTTGTAGCTTCCAAGCCATTGCAAAGCCATTTCAAGATACTCGCTCATGTAGGCGTCATAGGCATGGACCTCATCGATGACAACGACCTTTTCTGACAATCCAAGGTGAAGGAGCATAACGTGTTTTCGTTTCAATGCAAGCATGAGCATTTGGTCTACTGTCGCCGTCACAAAATCTGCAAGACACGCTTTTTTGCTGTCACAAAACCAGTTGTGGATAATTAATCCGCTGTCGCTTTCCTCCTGCGGTATGCCCCTTTGTATGTTCTGAAACAGCGAATTGAGTGCTGCGCTTCCGTGGTTGAGCTGAACAGAATGATAAAGTTCTGTAGATTGCTTTTCAGCCCAACTGAGTATTCTTGGGAAAATGCCGTTTGCAGTTGCCTGAGTTGGAAGTCCAAAAAACACGCCGTTTTTGCCGCACTTTGATGCCAATATCTCGCTTGCCGCAAGTGATGTTTCTGTTTTGCCACAGCCCATTGGCGCTTCAAATATGTATATTCCCGGATTTTCCGAATTCTCAACTATTTTAAGGACCTCTGACTGCACCGAACGTGGTTCAAAACCAAAAGTTTCTTTAAAGTCCTCATTAGATATTACCGATCTCTCAGGATTCCACATCTGCGGAAAATCAAGCTTTGCCCAAGCGCGTTCAGCCCTCAGCTTGTCGTCAGGTTTGAGCTCCTCCACTGACAAAAGTGGAAAAAGCTCAGTGTTGCTTGTAAGCCAATCCGCCATTATTAACAGACCACTCAAAAGCATTTGCGACGAACGGTCTATATCCGGCAACTCACTAACATCTAAAAAGCCTGCATAATCAAGTGCCATATCAGATATCGTCTGCCAAATATCCTGCAAAACTTCAACATTTTCTTTGTCATCTCCGTAATAATTTTCATAGAAAGCTATATCCTTTTGTGGCCATGACAAATCCTGTACGCTCTCAGCAGGTACACCATGATGAGAGCCAACAACAGTGCTTACACATTTAGGGCAACCCAACAAATTAAGAATCTCCTCACCTGCAAATGCATGAGGAGTTTGTTTGGCTTTTTCTTTATCATAAGAAACATCAAAATTGATTCCTGACGCTTCAAGTGAAGACTTTCTCTCAGGAAGTTTATCACCTATTTTATATTGAAATACCACTATTGCTTTGCCGATATCGTGAACTGCTGCTAGAAAAATAGCCAACTTTTTGAACTCATTCTCCTCTAATCCGCAAGCCTTTGCAAATGACGGCGACAGAAATTCATCACACAGACAGCTCATGATATCTGCCGTATCCTGCAAATGCTGCAAAAGCGGCAGCCATTCAGACGAATTTTTGCCTGTTTTCGCCATTAGCGAATACAGTATCTGTTCTGTAAAGTTCATTATGTCACTTCCCGTCCGCTAAGATCACCTTACTTCTATATTATAACATATTAGTATATAACTTTCAACAAATTGTCAAAAAAATATTGGTATATTTTAATTTTTTATCTACATTTTCCGACATTAAAAATAGCGGTGCAACTCAAAGCACCGCTATTATTATTTACGCTATTCCGTTTTGTCATCGGTTTTTTCTACCGTATCCTCCTGAATTATCGGCATTTCGACTATCGCCTTGAACATATCTCCGTCTATTTCGATATTGAAGATACCACCGCAGGCTTCCGTGAAGCTCTTTGATATGGATAATCCCAAACCGCTTCCGCCGTCTGTTCGCGACTTATCCCCTCGCACGAATCTTTCAAGTATCTCTTCCTCTGTGAAGTTTATCGGCGTTGCCGAAATGTTCTTCTCGGCAAATACTATTCTGTCCGCTTTTTTGTACACATCAAGGAATATCCTTGTGCCGTCCATAGAGTAATTCAGAGCGTTGTCAACAATGTTTTGGAACACTCTGTAAAGCTTGTCGCCGTCGCCCATTACCATTGCGCTGTCGGCATTTATGTTTATCTTTACTATCTTGCCACTGTCAGCTATCTTGTCCTCTGCGTCTGCGATGCACTGATTTAACAGCATCACAAAATCAAGCTTTGTTAGGTTTACATCAACGCCGCTTGTGGCTTTTGCTATGCTGAAAACGTCAGACACAATGCCTTTGAGCTTCTGCGCCTTTTTATCAAGTATCTTCACATAGCTCGAAGCTTCATCGTCAAGATCCATTTTCTTAAGCAGGTCGATATAGCTGATAATGGAAGTCAGTGGTGTTTTCAAGTCGTGTGAAACGTTTGTCACAAGCTCTATTTTCAAACGCTCAGACTGTATCTGCTGCTCCACCGACTCTCTCACCTTATCCTGAACTGAGTTGAGTTTTTCAGATTCAGCATACACCGGCGAAGTTTTTCTTATCTTGCCCTCATAAGGCTTTTCTTCTCCAAGGCTGTCTATCTGTTTGCTGAGCTTTGAAAGCTGTGAGAAGTCACGAAGCATTGATATACACAGAACAATTTCTACCGCCAACAAAATTAACATCGTCAATCGACTAGACATCACAACAAAAATTCCAACGAATATAAGTATGAACTTCCAAGTAAGCTTTATTCCAAGCGGAAGTCCATGAAAATAGTGATACAGTGATGTTTCCTTGTACTTGCGCCATAGGAACTTACATAATCTGCAAATAAGGCTTTCTTTGAATATGCTTCTTGTCTTTATCTTGCCAACAAACTCCATAAGCGAGCCGAAGCCTGCAAAATATGCCAATGCAAACAATGCTACAGCAAGGATATTTCTGAAAACGGAATTAGCCAAAGCATTGTCAAAAATATTTTTGGTAATGCTCACATAATAATTCCAGCAGGCGCCAAATACAAAAGCAAATGTAATAGCCAATACCATTAGGATAAGGTAAACTTCCGTTGGCACTTTTTTTAGAAAATTGCATTGCTTCCAGCGTTCAACGCTCTCAGGCTCTGCATTATATGCACAGATCAGGAGCAGATAGCACACAAGCATAAATTCAATAACGCCAAAAACGATCACAAAAAGCTTTGCACGATACATATCATTCAAAGCCTCGGTGTATTCCTTTTCCATTGCCGTAAGCTTTTCAGCTTTCGGTGCAAAGAATACCGTTATACCTGAATCATCATTGTCTGTCGCTTTGTAATCAGGCAGGTCATAGAGGTTTTCACATTTTGCCCATGTGTTTCCGTAATCGTCCTCATAATAATATATGCCGTTGTCATAGTCATAGTATTCATTGCCGTCATCAGTGTAATAATTGTCACCAATTTCTTCATCTTCAAGCCTGTCGGAATATTTCAGGCCGTTTTTCAAATCAAGACCTTTAATAACATTATATCTTGAGTCTACATTATAGAAAGCTATTGGATCATAATTGCCGTAATTGTAAAAATATCTGCCGTAGTTATCATAATAACTTCCTCCTACGGGCACAAGATTGTCGGCATAAAACTCTTCTGTCACGTTATCCTGATACTCCGCTGTATTGTAATAGTAATCAACTATCTGTCCTGATGAAGTTCTGTCGCTCATTACCTCGTTATCACGGCGGAGTATATAGTTTTTGTGCGACGATTTAAAAGCTTTTATCTTATCTGTTTCGCTGTCATAATTTTCTATATCTTTTATATTTGACAGATATCTTGTTTCGCCATTTTGAGTAATCCCCACATAGTAATCAAACTGACTGTCTACAAGCCGTATACCGTCTTCTGTCTTTTTGTATTTATAGCGGTTGTAATCAAGATAATTCAGATAGTCATTGAGCAAGTGTCTAGACTGGGTGTAATTCCGATCCTCATCAACATATCTGAGATAAGCCGAAGCTGTAACGCACAGTTCCTCATACATTTCATTGGAAGCCAGCTTATAGCTTTCTGATTTAAGATAAGACTTACTGCTGCTGTCAGCATGGCTGTTAGCATAAAGCACCAAAGACAAGCAAAAGCCGCCTGCAATAACGCAGGCAAGCACAAATGCTATAATTCTCATCTTTTTAGCTGAGAATATCTTAAACCATTCTGCCTGCTCAAATTTTCTCGATTTTGTAGCCAATTCCCCACACCACCTTCAAGTATTTCGGCTCTCTAGGGTTTATTTCTATTTTCTCTCTGATGTGACGAATATGTACCATTACCGTGTTTTCAACGGCATATGCGTCCTCGTTCCACACTTTAGAATAGATCTCCTCGGCAGAAAATATCCTGCCTGCGTTTTTCATAAGAAGCTCAAGAATTTTAAGCTCCGTAGCGGTGAGCTTGACAGGTTCTCCGTCAACCTTGAGGCTTTTTGCCTTAGTGTCAAGCTCCAGACCGCCTATTTCTATAATATCCGTTTTGTTTGCCGTGTCGATTGCGCCAAGCTGCATATATCTTCTCAGGTTGCTTCTTACCCTTGCCACAAGCTCCATAGGGTTATAAGGCTTTGTTATGTAATCGTCAGCGCCCATTGAAAGCCCAAGCACCTTATCTGTATCCTCAGATTTAGCGGAAAGCACAAGTATAGGGATATTCTCTGTTGCCCTTATTTTCATCATTGTAGAAAGTCCGTCCAGCTTAGGCATCATGACGTCAATGAGTATAAGCTGTATGCTGTTCTCAGTGAGCTTCTCCAAAGCTGTCTCTTATACACATCTGACGCTGCCGACGAACTCTAGGG
>ENA-OYYT01000591-OYYT01000591.1-human-gut-metagenome-genome-assembly--contig:-NODE-591-length-15188-cov-9.593537_pt1 | contig 15188 bp, 14 predicted proteins | sample MGYA00243251_ERZ653453 | MGnify/ENA primary metagenome ERZ653453 (study PRJEB26926, sample SAMN06165174) | human gut metagenome | biome: ENVO:00009003; feature: ENVO:2100002; material: ENVO:00002003...
TAGCTGTCGCCTACGTCCTCATAGAGAAGCGTCGCTCGCTGCTTGAACAGCTCCGAGCTGCGATAGTCCAAGCTCAGCGCATTCTTGCCGTCTGCGCGGTAGGCATAGACCGTTTCAGCCTTGTTCCAAACGGCTTGCAGCAGGGCGTGATAGTCGATGTTTTCCAGAAACTCGTCAATCTCCGTTTCCGTGTAGCCGACCTCTGTACCCTTACGAAACAGCGTGGTCAGCGCTTTTTCCAGCTCTGTAACTCTGCTCATGGTAATTCCTCCAATCATTTTAGTGACGCCGCTTTTTCCGGTCAGGGAGGATATGCCCCTCAATGACGTCGGCGTGTTTGCGAATTTTGATTTCTCCGCGCCTCTCGGATGCCTGCGCCTTGGCATATCCCACGTCGGAGAGGAACAACCTCAGCCGTTCGCCCTTTTCACCCACAGGGGATTTCCACGACAGGACATCAAAAATAATCATGTGGCGGGTTTCGTCCATAAAGCGCTCCAGCGCAAGGATGCTGTGCCCGCCGACAAAATCATCAGCGCTCATATTCGGCACCTCGCGCTCTGATCTGAAAGGCGGCAAGCCCGTAGCGGGCGATCAGAATGGCGTTGACGACCAGGCGCAGCGCCTCCGGGTCAATGACCTCCGGTTCCGCCAAGTCTGCCATCGTGACGGCCTCCGTCTTGTCGCAGAGGTCGCGCGCTGCCATGAACAGTGCGTAGTTGTGCGGCGAGGTGTTTTTCAACACCGCATAGCCGAACTCAATCCCGTCCTTGCAGAAGCAGTTTGCCGTGCGGCGGTAAATGTCGTCGTTGGAGGTCAGCAGGTACATGGCCGCATAATAGGCGTTGGTATCCCTGCGGCGGCGGTAGCCCTGCACGGCGCACTGATACTGCATTCGGCGCTCATGCTGCTCGTTGTTCCAGAGGCTTCCGGGATAATGCTTGATCAGCAGGTTCAGGCGCTGGAACAGGCGGCGTTCATGGGGAAATGTCTCTAAGACTGCCTCGCGGTAGCCGACCACACCGGCCTCAATGCGCTCGGCCAGCCACGGGCAGCGCAGGGCGGTACAGCCCAGCTTTTTCACATACTCGGTACAGAGCTGGCAGCTCACATCTTTGGGCGTGTATTTGAACGTGTTGATATACATGGCGTCCTCCTTTTGGCATGAAAATAGCGGACAAACAAACTGCTTGTCCGCTCAACGGCTCTGGTCGCGCTGGCGCTTTTTCTGCCATGCGTCCAGTAATTTGAAGATGGTGTTCTCAATCTGGAACGGGGTATAGGAACGCGGGAAATATTTGCGGAGCTTTTCACCGGAAAGGGTGATGTCGTTCTTCTCCGGTTTCTTCTGCTCCATCATAATGGAGAGCATGGTGTCCTCGTTCAGCTCGCCGCTCTGACTGAGCTTTTTCATCCGCTGCGCCTGCGAGAGCGAGGGGGTGGTCTGTTCGCTGTCGATGGTTTCCAGAAGCAGCCCCTGCTCCTTGGGTGTCAGCGCCGCAAGCTGATAGGCGGGACTGAGGGCGATTTTCTTCTCGTCCACCATCTGCTGAAGCTCCGGGACTAACTGCGTCAAGGCGATGTAGTTGCGGATGGTATCTCCGCTCACACCGGCATCCTGACCAACTTCATCATCGCTGCGGAACTTCGCCGAAATTTTCGGCGAAGTCAGATCCGTCCGTGCGCCCTGCCGCTTGATGGCCTCCATCTTCATCTTGTAGGCTTTGGCGCGTTCGGAGGGAAGAATGTTTTCTCGCTGGAGATTGCTGTCCACCATGATGATGGTGGCAGCGTCCCGGTCGATGTTGCGGACAATGACCGGCATGGTGGCCAGCCCCGCCAGCTCACAGGCGTGTTTGCGGCGGTGGCCAGCAATTAGCTCATAGCCGCCGTCCTCCCGTGGCCGCGCCAGCGCGGGGACGAGGACGCCGTATTCCTTGACGCTTTCGGCGGTTTCCTGCATGGCCGCATCCTCCCGCACCTGAAAGGGATGATCCGGGAATGGATGCAGCTCAGAGAGCGAAATCTGAACAACTACTTCCTGCTGCGGTTTCGGCTTTTTGGATGGCGCGGGCTTTTTGCCCGGTTCTTTCTGCGCTGTTTTTTCAGTCATCGTGTTCCTCCTGTCGGCATCTGATTTTGGGTACAAAAAAAGGACATTTCTTCTTTTCAGAGGAAATGTCCTGATTTCTTGGACGGGCTGACAGCCCGCCCAAACAGTATTTAGTTTTTGTCGTTACTATAACACCCCCTACGATATAACTACTTCGCGGCTCGATTTTTCGGTTTGGAAAAGGATGAAAAACCTTGCCAGATAACCGAAAACCCTTGATATACGGGGCTTTTCCGGTTTGTCGTAATTATACCGTAAGGGCACTCCTGTGCCAGCCTGTTGCTGAAAGAGGGGGTACCGATGAAGCAGATTCAAGAGTGGCTGGGTCACAGCGATATTTCCACCACAGCCAACATTTACGCACATCTGGATTCGCAGTCCAAAAACTTAAGCGCCCGGACGATGGCTAACACGCTGACGCTGCCGAAAGCGCCGAGCGTAAAAGAATGGTGAGGTAAAACGGCACACCCCGGCATCTGTCTGAAAGAGGACGGATACCGGGGTGTTGTGTTATTCAAACGAAATATGAAGTGTCTTGCCCGTGCAAGAAGCCATTTTTTGCAGAAAATCCAACGAGGGATTTGCATTGCCGTTTTCAAAACGCGAAATGTTTGCCTGCGCAGTTCCCATTTTCTCGGCCAACTGTTTTTCAGTTAACCCAGCAGACTTCCGACTTGCGATTGCAGCGCGGATAGCTTCATACTGAGGACCAAGCTGATCGTACTCGGCTTTGACTGCGGGATTTTCAGAAAAAATTTTGTTTTTGATGCTATTATAGTTCATCGGAAAGACCTCATCATACTAAATCAATAAAACTGTCTGATAAAATTATATCGTATAAGATATATTTTGTCAAACAGTAAACAGAATGCATAGAAAGTTCAGCGGTCAGTGCTAATTTGTGCCCAACCCAAACAGCGGGTTCTTGTGCAGTTTCATGAATAGCTATCTACTGAAATTAATGGTATGATTTGTACCGAACCCGAAAATCACTACTTGAAAATAAAGGGGAGATGCCTATAAAAATAGCTTCGGAATTTTGCAAAGCAATAAAAAATCACTACCCAATGTAGAATTGAGTAGTGATACTTGGTGCAGACGGTGGGATTCTCCCGCGCCCTTGCAACAGTCCGGCGGGACGCAAAGCGCCGGGCACGGGCTGTTCGAATCCCACCTTGCAACCCTTGCATAGTTTGCCGCAAAAATAAAAGACAGCGCCCCGCAGGGTGCTGTCTTTGGCGCAGACGGTGGGATTCGAACCCACGTGACATTGCTGTCAAATTGATTTCGAGTCAATCTCGTTACGACCGCTTCGATACGTCTGCTTATTTAGTTTTTATCGCACCGCCCCGCATAGCGTTTGGAAAAATGCGAGATTTCGATGCAAGATAACGATGAAAAGTTGGGTACGCGACACCCGATAAAGCCCGCCGTTATGGGATTTCCTGCGGACAAGGTGACCTGCCGGATGCAAACTTTCGAGTGCTCCCTCTTACGACCACTTGAGTACATCTGCATATTGAGTTTTGTTGCAAGGGACTTCCCGCAAGGCGCGATTTCGAGTGCTCCCTCTTACGACCTCTTGGGGAATGCTCCATGTTCTGGGTTGCTGCCGGATACTAAATTAGTATAGCAAAAATGCCGTCCCGCGTCAAGATGCGGGGCGGCATAATTCCTGTATGCCGGGGGATATCTCATGTGCATCAGAACAAATGCTGTTTCTGCACCGGGCCGGGGGCAAAGGGGGTATCCTCGTGGTGGCGCACCACGGTCACCTCACGAGTCTTTTCCTCCACATGGCCGTTGGCTTTGGGCACACTGTAAAAGCTGCGGGTAATGTTATAATAGCCGCGCATGTGCTGCACCAGGTATTCGGCCACAGCGGGCAGGCAGTCGGTATCCTCAATGTTTTCATAGTTATAGTCTGCGTACAAAAATGCCGTGTGCTCCCCCTTGCAGACCAGCGTGATTCCCTCTTCGTCCAGATGCAGTTCATCCACAGCGCACTGCTTCAGGCCGCTCAGGCCGCTTTCGCTGGCAAGTTGGGTAGCGCGGCGGCGCATAGCTAATGGAACGGACTGCGGGTCCAGCGCTTCGTTGCCGCGCTGGCCGATCTCCAGCAGGATGTCCCGCATCATGCGGCTTTCCAGCAGCGGGCGGATCTTTTCCTTCGCGCGGGCTTCCTCGGTTTTTGCCTGAATTTTTTGCAGCAGTCCCATTCTTTTTCCTCACTAAACACATATCATTGCCCCGCGCATATCCGCATCGGCATCAGGGGCATCTTACTTTTTCATCGTGTAACTAATATTATATTATAGCATACCTTTTCATCCTGTGCCAGCGCGGAAGATAACTTTTACACCAAATTCATTCTAGTAAATCTTTTTAGCTGTGTGCTTTTTTGTATTCAGCTTTCATTCTTTTTTCTCCGTCAAAAGCACAAATTCAATCCCCGTTTTTTGTCTATTTTACTCTTTGCCTCATGCCATTCATTCTTATTTTTCTTTTCTCCGCTCTTTCCCGTTGCACCCTGCCAGTTTCTGCATTATACTGATAAAAAAGTGCACCGGCAGGTTTCCCCCGCCGGCAGCCGGACAGGAGTGCGGCCTATGAACATTACCGCGTTTGCCCAATATGCCGGGGTATCCAAGGCAGCGGTCAGCCGCTATTTTAACGGCGGGTACTTAAGCGCCGAAAAGCGCGCCCAGATTGCCGCTGCGGTGGAAGCCACCGGCTACCGCCCCAGTATGCAGGCCCAGATGCTGCGCACCCGCCGCACGCGGCAGATTGGGGTGATCATGCCGCGGCTGAGCAGCGAAAGCTGCGCCCGCATGGTGGAGGGCATCAGCCGGGTACTGGACGACCAGAACTACCAGCTGCTGCTGATCAACACCGCCAACGACAACACCCGCGAAGTGCGCGCGCTGGATACCCTGCGGCATGATACGGTGGACGGCATTATCCTGATTGCCACCATGTTTACCCCGGAACACCACGCGGTGCTGCAAAGCCTGCATGTGCCGGTGGTAATCGTGGGGCAGCAGTATCCCGGGTTCAGCTGTGTGTTCCACGATGATTTCGGCGCGGCGCAGGCCGCCACCGCCCACATGCTGCAAAAGGGGCGGCGCAAGCCGGGCTACCTGGGCGTGACCCTGCTGGACAAAGCCGTCGGCCTTGCCCGGCGCGAAGGCTTTGACAGTGCGCTGCGGGATGCAGGTCTCGTGCCCCAGCCGCAGCGGATGAGCATTGCCAAGTTCAACATGGAATCCGGCTACCACCAGGCGGAGCAGCTGTTTGGCCGTGCGCCGGGGCTGGACTGCCTGTTCTGCGCGACCGACTCCATCGCCCTGGGTGCGCTGCAATACTGCCGCAGCCACGGTCTGCGGGTGCCGGATGACATCATGATTGCCGCTGTGGGCGACAACCGCATTGGCCGCGTTGCCTATGTGCCGCTGACCAGCGCCCATCTGCATTACCGCACCGCCGGGGACAAAGCCGCCCGCCTGCTGATGGACATGCTGGCGGACCCCCATGCCGAGCCGCAGATGATCAAGCTGGATTATGAGTTAAAATGCCGGGCCTCCACCGGGGATGACAACTCAGATGAAAATGTCTGGTCGCTATAACAGGCATCCTTTGCGCCACACTTCCCTGCATCACTGCGGGGAAGTTTTTGTTTTGTGCACCCTTTCCATGCAGTCCCCTGTTTTTTGTGCATTTTACCAAAGAGCGGTGTGAAACTGTGTGAAATCGATAACAGAGTCTTTGCAAGTTGGGTCGTTTGGTCAATAGAAAAAGCACTCACCTTCGTATATAATAAAGCTGTCAAATGAAACAGGCCCCGGAACCTCCTACCGGGCCAACAGATAAAAGAAGGAGCGTGCAACATGGATTACAAGAAAGCAGCCCAGCAGGTACTGGACAACATCGGCGGTGCTTCCAACATTGTATCGGCCGCACACTGCGCAACCCGCCTGCGCCTGGTGATTGCGGATAATTCCAAGGTGAACAAAAAAGAGCTCGAAAATGCTGAGGGCGCCAAGGGCGTATTTGAAGCCCAGGGCCAGCTGCAGATCATCTTCGGCACCGGCATTGTGAACAAGGTGTATGACGAGTTCACCGCCCTGGCCGGAATCACCGGTGCCAGCAAGGAGGAAGTCAAACAGGCTGCCGCTTCCAAAGCACCATGGTACCAGCGGGCCATCAAGACGCTGGGCGATATCTTTGTTCCCATCATCCCGGCCATCGTGGCTTCCGGCTTTTTGATGGGCATTATGGAAGCGCTGAACTTTATGGTCAACAACGGCTTCCTGAACATTGATACCAGCGGTTCCATCTATGTGTTTGCCCAGCTGTTCTCCAACACGGCGTACACCTTCCTGCCTATCCTGATCGCGTTCTCCGCCGCAAAGGTGTTTGGTGGCAACCAGTTCCTGGGTGCTGTCATCGGCATGATCATGATTCACCCCAACCTGCAGAACGCCTGGACCGTTGCTTCTGAGGGCGTGCAGACCTACCAGTCGGTGTTTGGCGGGCTGTACAAAATTCCGCTGGTCGGCTACCAGGGCCACGTTATCCCCGTTATTATTGCCGTGTGGCTGATGTGCCAGATTGAAAAGCGGCTGCACAAAGTTGTGCCTGCCATGATCGACCTGTTTGTTACCCCGCTGGTCTCCGTTTTCGTTACCGGTTATCTCACCCTCGCTGTCATCGGCCCAATCTTCACCACGCTGGAGGACGGCATCATCAACGGCGTTCAGGCTTTAATTCAGCTGCCGTTCGGCATCGGTTCCTTCATCATGGGCGGTTTGTACGCCGTCACCGTTGTGGCCGGTATCCACCATATGTACACCCTGATCGACCTTGGCCAGCTGGCCAAGTTTGGCTTCACCTACTGGCTGCCCCTGGCCAGTGCCGCCAACGTTGCCCAGGGCGGTGCCGCTTTTGCCGTTGCCCTCAAGAGCAAGAACGCCAAAGTTAAGTCTATGGCCCTGCCCTCCGCCCTTTCTGCCTGCATGGGCATTACCGAACCCGCCATCTTCGGCGTCAACCTGCGCTACTTTAAGCCCTTTATCGGCGGTCTGGTCGGCGGTGCCTGTGGCGCTTTGTATGCCAGCGTGACCGGCCTGGGTGCCACCGGCACCGGCGTGACCGGCATCTTCGGCATCCTGCTGCATCTGCACATGCCGCTGCAGTACCTCATCATGATGGCAATTTCCTTCGGCGTTTCCTTCGCTGTGACCTGGGTGATCTGGACCCCCGAAGCCGAGGAAGCCAAAGCCTGATGTTTTCCCCTCTCAATCAATAAGGAGCTACCTGTTATGAATGCCTTGCAGCGTGATTTGAAGCGTCTTGTCCCCATGGTGGAAGCCGCCGGGGCCGCCCGTGTGACGGCGGATCCCCACCGGCAGAAGCTGCATGTTCAACCCCCTGTGGGCTGGCTGAACGACCCCAACGGGCTGTGCCAGATCGGCGATGAATACCATGTATTTTATCAGTACGGCCCGTTTGACCCCACGGGAGGGGTCAAGCACTGGGGGCACGTGCGCAGCCGCGATTTGTTCCACTGGGAACGCCTGCCCGTAATGCTGTACCCGGACGAACCGTTTGACTGCCATGGCGTTTATTCCGGCTCCGCTCTGGTGGAGGACGGCATGCTGTACCTGTACTATACCGGCAATGTCAAGCACCCCGGCGAATATGACTACATCAAGCAGGGGCGCGGGCACAATGTCTGCCTTGCCACCAGCCGCGATGCCATCCATCTGGACAACAAGCGCTGCCTGATGTACAACCAGGATTATCCCGCCGGGCTGACCTGCCATGTGCGCGATCCCAAAGTGTTTGCACTGGATGGGCGCTACTATATGGTGCTGGGTGCCCGAACACTGGACGACCATGGCGAAGTGCTGGTGTTTGAAAGCGCCGACAAGCTGCATTGGAACCACATCAACACCATTACCACCCCCGAACCCTTTGGCTATATGTGGGAATGCCCCGACCTGTTTGAGCTGGACGGCCAGTGGTTTTTGGCGGTATCGCCCCAGGGCATTGCCTGCCAGAACGTGTACGGCTGCGGTTACTTTGCCCTGCAGGGTGACTGGCGCACCGATTGCACATTGAGCGAATTCCACGCCCTGGACGATGGCTTTGACTATTACGCGCCCCAAAGCTTTGCCGCCGCGGATGGCCGCCGCATCCAGTTTGGCTGGATGGGCATGCCGGATGCCGATTACACCAACCCCACCGTGGAGTATGGCTGGCAACACTGCCTGACCCTGCCCCGCGTGTTGACCCAGGACGGCAATGGCTGCCTGCTGCAAGCCCCCGCCGCCGAGCTGAACGCCCTGCGCGGCGAAGCCCGCCAGCCGGCAGACGGCGAAACGGTTGAAACGGACCCCTGCTTTGACCTGACCGCCTCCCCCGCCGGGGATTTTGTCCTGACCATTGCCAACGGCTTGACCCTGACTTACACCGAAGCGGACCGCACCTGTACCCTGCGCTTTACCGATGCAGCGATTGCCGCCGGGCGCACCGAGCGCAAGGCTGTGCTGGATGCCCCCTGCCGCAGCCTGCGTGTTGTGGGGGATGCTTCCTCGCTGGAAATATTCCTGAACGACGGTGCCGCGGTGCTTTCCACCCGGTATTACCCGGCAGCGGGCAAGGTTGCCGTGCAGCTTTGCGGCGCAGGCAGCACCCTGTATTCCCTTTCGATTTAACGGAGGACATTCCATGGCACATGATACCTTGTATGCGATCGGCGAAGCGCTGATCGATATGATTCCGTCCAAAACCGGCTGTTCCTTTGCCGAGGTTCCCTCTTTCAGCCCCCGTGTGGGCGGCGCGCCCGCCAACGTGTGCGGTGCTTATGCCCGCCTGGGTGGGGATTCTGCCCTGCTGACCCAGCTGGGAGATGACCCGTTCGGCCACAAGATCATTGATGAACTGGCTGCCTGCGGCATTGATACCAGCCACATCTGTTTGACGGACAAAGCCAACACCGCCCTGGCCTTTGTTTCGCTGGAAGCGGACGGCAACCGGACGTTCAGTTTTTACCGCAAGCCCTCAGCCGATTTGCTGTACGCCCCGGAGCAGGTGGATACCAGCCTGTTTGCCAACGCCTATGCCCTGCATTTTTGCAGCGTTGCCCTGGTGGAAAGCCCCATGCGGGAAGCCCACAAAAATGCCATTGCCGCAGCCCGCAGCGCCGGGACTATCATTGACTTTGACCCTAACCTGCGCTTTCCGCTGTGGCCGGACCGTGATGCTTTGCGCCGCACGGTGCTGGAGTTCCTGCCGCTGGCCGATGTGGTCAAAATCTCGGACGAAGAGCTGGAATTTCTGACCGGCACCAGTGATATTGAAGCCGCCCTGCCCAGCCTGTTTGTGGGCCATGTACAGCTGGTGCTCTACACCTGCGGCAGCGCCGGTGCCCACGCTTACACCCGCACCGCCCACGGCTTTTCCGCCAGCAAGCCGGTAAAGGCCGTGGATACCACCGGTGCCGGGGACGGGTTCATCGGCTCGTTCTTGTGGCAGCTGCACAAAAACGGGGTGGACCGCGCCACCCTGCCCGCTCTGCAGGCGGACCAGCTGAACCAGTGGCTGGATTTTTCCAACCGGTTCTGCGGTTACAGTGTGCAGCGCTACGGTGCCATTGACAGCTACCCCACCATCGACCAGCTGTAACTTTCTGCCATTCTCTGCTATTTCATCATAAAGCAGCCGCCCGGTACAGGATTTGTACCGGGCGGTTGCTTTACGGTATAGATTTTTCTTTTCTATATTCGCTTTATTTTATTAGCTAAAAGTGCTAGAATATTCAAACAATAAGGAGATGATATGTTGGAACCCAGTTTAGAAAAAATCAGTCACTATATCACATCAAATAACATTGCTCTTTTATCTGTTATCATTACAGTATTGCTCTATATTTTTACCCGCCATTCTGAAATTCGATATAAAAAATATGAAGACAAAAAAATTCAGTATTTGAAACTTATAGAACTCATGCAAAAAACTCTTACTTGTTCTAAAATAGATAAAAGTGGAGATTCTATTCTTTCTGATGAAATAAGAAAATTATTCTTTGACACCGGCACTTCATTACTCTTATACGGATCTATAACCGAGCTAAAAACGATACAATTTAACGAACTTCCACTTTTGGGTGCATAATAAATTACTTTGGTGCAAAATCCAATTCTTTGGTGCAAAAGTTCTTGCAAGAAAAGAGTTCTGTAATTTATGTAGGCATAGCTTTCTTTCGCAACAACCATGCTATCACCTCCTATACAAGTCTTAGGATTATAAACTTCAACGTTGCTTCATCCGCAACATTTATTCATCAATTTTAGATTCCAAGCTCTTAAGTGTATGTCCATCAGCATCCTTCCAGCTTGTCAGTCCATTCGCACTCTTGCCAATCACAAACATTGCAGCATAGGAAGGACTGGTAAACAGCAAATTCTCTATCAGTTTCCCGTCAGCATCAAAAGTAGTCTTTTTTCTTTTTTCTTTGATAACTTCCGGAATCGTATCATCGTCCGATGGAGAGATGTGGCTTCCCGCCAAAACCACAAAGCCTTCTGCAGTCTGCATTCCAACGGCTTCGACCGTACCGATTGTTTTAATGGTTCTTTTCAGATACAACTTCCCGATATCATCCGCCTGTTTTTCTTCAACTTCCGTTTTTACTTCAACTGGCTTGGTAATAGGTTCAAACAGCTTATGCCCCAAGGTTCCCATGATTACTTTTGCATAATCAATGAACTCCTCCAGTTCGCATTCTTTTTCTTCTGTAATATTACCCGGCGTAGGATCATTTCCATTTTTGACCTCATAGCGATTCGCTTGCAGTGCCAAATTACAGAAACGGTTTTCAAGATAGCTTATCTCAGTGGGTCCAAATGAATTATTGGATGTGGTAAATGCGATGGCTTCTGTCCAGTAATCTTTTTCTGGATTTCTCTTATGCTCCTGCAGGCGATTCAGAATACCTTCACCGTTTTTCCTTGCTCCAGCCTGTCCAATATAAACAACACCTTTTCCAGTGGTGTCTGAAGTACCAAAGAGGAAATAAACACCACTCTGTTTTAAATCCTCTCGTTCCTTGCAGCGGTCAAGCTCTGTCCGAGGAATTTTATATGCAATACCTGTCCAATTCGCCAGTGTACATTTTATTCTGCCACCGGCCTCACCATCCATCAGAAACAGATTTATACTTTTGCCTCGCATCACTGTATCCTCCTCGCCTTATATTTCCCTTTTCACATAGGTCAGTTCTACATCATAACCAAGCTTTTCTAATATCTGCAAAAATGTGTTATTTACAATTCCGTCTTTCTTCTTTATCAGGCGATTTACATAGGACGGCGTAGTTCCAACTTCTTCAGCCAGCTTTGCCTGCGTGGTCGCAGCTTCTATACATTTTACCTTTACATCGACCTCTATATTATTTTTCAGCATACTTCCACCTTATCTGTTTGAAATATATTTCACTGTAAGTGTAATTTATTATATCCCAAGAATTGAGCTTTTTCAATCGCTTAGAGCTATTCCGTTTATTCATATTATTACAAAGTTATTTCCAAAAACAATAAATAAATTACAACCAAAATAAGTTCCCCTCAAATACATCAGAATACCCCCTCTATAATTCAACCGTTTCATTTATCTTAGCAACAAAATGAGGCGTATCCATATATCGTGGATACGCCTCATTTTTTTATTCTATTATCTTTATACGTTTTACAGATGCAGCACGCGATCCTTGATTTCGGCGGTGCGGCCCTGGTTCCAGAACTGGGTACCGATGTAGCCGCAGGTGCGGCGGGCAACATTCAGCTTGCTCTGGTCGCGGTTATGGCAGTGCGGGCACTCCCACACCAGCTTGCCGTCGTCCTCCACGATCTTGATCTCGCCGTCATAGCCGCACACCTGGCAGTAGTCGCTCTTGGTGTTCAGCTCTGCGTACATGATGTTATCATAGATGAACTGCATCACTTTGATGACAGCTTCCAGGTTATCCTGCATATTGGGCACTTCCACATAGCTGATGGCGCCGCCCGGAGACAGGCGCTGGAACTCGCTTTCAAACTTCAGCTTGGTGAACGCATCGATCTGCTCGGTCACATGCACATGGTAGCTGTTGGTGATATAGTTGCGGTCCGTAATGCCCGGCACAATGCCAAACCGCTTTTGCAGGCACTTGGCAAACTTGTAGGTGGTGGATTCCAGCGGGGTGCCGTACAGCGAGTAATCAATATTTTCAGCGTTTTTCCACTCGTTGCACTTATCGTTCATGTGCTGCATCACACTCAGGGCAAAGGGCTTTGCGGCGGGATCGGTATGGCTCTTGCCGGTCATATATTTGCAGCATTCATACAGGCCCGCATAGCCCAGGCTGATGGTGGAGTAGCCGCCGTACAGCAGCTTATCAATGGGCTCGCCCTTTTTCAGGCGGGCCAGAGCGCCGTACTGCCACAGAATGGGTGCCGCATCGGACAGGGTACCCTTAAGGCGGTTATGGCGGTACTGCAAGGCGCGGTGGCACAGTTCCAGGCGCTCATCAAAAATTTTCCAGAATTTATCCGGCTCACCGCCGGAGGACAGGGCCACATCCGGCAGGTTGATGGTAACAACACCCTGATTGAAGCGGCCATAGTACTTCGGTTTGCCCGGCACATAGTTCTGGGCGTTGGCCACGTTGTTCCAGCCAGTGCCGGAACGGTCGGGGGTCAAAAAGCTGCGGCAGCCCATGCAGGTAAATACATCGCCGTTGCCCTCGGTCTCACCCTTAGACAGCTTGTATTCCTTCATCTTCTTTTCGCTGATATAGTCCGGCACCATACGCTTTGCGGTGCATTTGGCGGCCAGCTTGGTCAGGTAGAAATAGGGGGTGCCTTCGCGGATATTATCGTCTTCCAGCACATAGATCAGCTTGGGGAACGCGGGGGTGATCCAGACGCCCTTTTCATTCTTAACACCCTGGTAGCGCTGGCGGAGCATTTCTTCCACGATAATGGCAAGGTCAGATTTCAGGCGCTGGTTTTCGCCCGCTTCGTTCAGGTACATGAATACCGTGATGAACGGTGCCTGGCCGTTGGTGGTCATCAGGGTAACGACCTGGTACTGGATGGTCTGCACACCGCGCTTGATTTCCTCGCGCAGACGGGCTTCAACGATCTGGGAGAGCTTTTCTTCACCGGGATCAATGCCCAGTTCCTTCATCTCCGCTTCGGTATCGCGGCGGATCTTTTTGCGGCTGATATCCACAAACGGTGCCAGGTGGGTCAGGCTGATGCTCTGGCCGCCGTACTGGTTGGATGCCACCTGCGCAATGATCTGGGTGGCAATGTTGCAGGCCGTGGAGAAAGAATGCGGTTTTTCGATGAGGGTACCAGAAATAACCGTGCCGTTCTGCAGCATGTCGTCCAGGTTGACCAGGTCGCAGTTGTGCATATGTTGGGCGTAATAGTCAGCATCATGGAAATGAATGATGCCATCCTCATGTGCCTTTACAATCTCGGCAGGCAGCAGCATACGCATGGTCAGGTCCTTGCTGACCTCGCCGGCCATATAATCGCGCTGAACGCTGTTGACGGTCGGGTTTTTATTGGCGTTTTCCTGCTTGACTTCCTCATTGTTGCACTCGATGAGAGACAGAATGCGGTCGTCGGTGGTGTTATGGGTACGGCGCAGGCTCTGCACATAGCGGTAGGTGATATATTTGCGGGCCACCTCATACGCTTTGGTCTGCATGATGGCGTCTTCCACCAGATCCTGGATCTCCTCCACGTTCATGGCGTGGTTGCGGCTCTGGCATTCCTGCGCCACATCGTCGGCAATGGCCGTGATCTGTTCCTTGGTCAAGCGCTGGTTGGAGGCAACAACGTTGTTGGCTTTGGTCACCGCTGCAATAATTTTGGATATATCGAAAACGGCCTCGCTGCCGTTGCGCTTGATGATCTTCATGAACTGTTATCTCCTTACCTCAATAAAAGCTGCCGGGTTGATACCCCACACCAAAACCGCTCCATGATTTTGGCGAGCGTATTTATCTTACCGCATCGACCCGGCAAAGTCAAGCCAATACACCACAATATATTGTATATAATTTGCTAATAGCACCCATATATGCCATATAGCGCGATGGGACGTTCAAAAAGATTGCAAAACAAAACGCCGAAAAAAGCGCTGGCTTTTTGGGTAAAATAGGCACTTTTTTCAAAGCTGCGATGATATGTGATTTTATTGTTCCCTGGCCGCTTGCTTTTGCCCGGCACGGCTGGTATACTGGTGCAAGGCACCTGCCTATTGTGATGATTTGCCGCAGCACTATACAAGATATAGTGTTGCATGTTATAAGGAGGCTCCCCGCGTGAACTACGCAACCATAAAATACTGTGATATTGCCAACGGCACGGGCGTGCGTACCAGTCTGTTTGTTTCCGGCTGCCGCCGCCACTGCCCGGAATGTTTTAACGCCGTTGCCTGGGATTTTGGTTATGGCCTGCCCTTTGATAAAGCCGTGCGCAATGAAATTTTGGGCAGCCTTGCCCCGGATTATATTGATGGGCTTTCCCTTTTGGGCGGCGAACCCTTTGAGCCGGAAAACCAGCGTGCGCTGGTGCCGTTCCTGCACGAAGTACGGGTGTTGTACCCCCACAAAACCATCTGGTGCTACACCGGCAATGTATACGAAACCGAACTTTTGCAGCCCAGCCACGCCCGCTGCGAAGTGACGGACGAGATGCTGAGCCTGATCGATGTGCTGGTGGACGGCGAATTCATCCCCGCGCAGCACGATATTTCGCTGCGGTTCCGCGGCTCCAGCAACCAGCGCATCATTGACCTGAACGCCACCCGCGCCGCCGGGCACACCGTACTATGGCAGGATGACCCGCTGTTTGCTGACCACAAGATGTAAGGCAGCGAGTTCGCGTTTTTTGATTTTGTGTAACTTTTAACAAATTTGACTTGTATTTCTGCCCCGCAGGGTGTTATACTGACACTAATTTAAGGCAACACCGCACAATTCCCGCCTTGCGGCTTAAGCACCGCTCCGGCAGCT
>ENA-OYYT01000596-OYYT01000596.1-human-gut-metagenome-genome-assembly--contig:-NODE-596-length-15157-cov-4.442524_pt1 | contig 15157 bp, 12 predicted proteins | sample MGYA00243251_ERZ653453 | MGnify/ENA primary metagenome ERZ653453 (study PRJEB26926, sample SAMN06165174) | human gut metagenome | biome: ENVO:00009003; feature: ENVO:2100002; material: ENVO:00002003...
GGGCAGCGGCGAAGGGATTTTCCCGCCCACAGCACCCGTACCACCCGATAGGCCAGGAACAGGACGCACCCCGCCGCCCACACCAGCGCGGCCATGTGGAAGGCGGGCAAGCGCTGTTCCGGCTCCGGGGAGAACAGCCGCACCTGGGGCGACAACACCGGAATCCCATAAAGGGCCAGGCCACAAAGGGAGAACCACAGGGGCAAGGCCCGTTTCAGCACCCGGCTGAGGAACAGGGACACCAGCCCAAACAGCCCGCCCACCAGGGACAGGTACACCACCAGGAAGAACAGCTCAGTGAGGATCATGGTCTTGCTCCTGCTGCCCGATCAGGGCTTTCAGCTCCTCCAGCTCTTTTTGGGAAAGGCTGCCGCTCTCCACAAAGCCCAACACCATCTTGGATAGGGAGCCGCCGTAGACCCGGTGGAGAAAGCTCTTGCTCTCCTCCAGCTGGCACTGGCTCTGGGACAGGGCGGGATAGTAGAGATAGCCCTTTCCCTGGCGCTGGGTGGTGAGAGCGCCTTTTTTCACCAGGCGGGCCAGGTAGGTTTGGATGGTGGTCTTGCTCCAGCCGGTAGCCTGCAGGCTGGAGAGGATCTCCGGCAGGGTCTTAGGCGGGCTGGACCACACAGCCTGCATCACCTGCCACTCGGATTCGGAAATGGAAATCACAGGCGGCGCCCCTTTCGTTGATGCTTTGTAGTTTATAGGAGCAGTATAGCAGAAAAACTACAAAATGTCAATCATTTCCATCCGTCCGCTGCCCCACCCTTTCTTTGGGCAGGCAAAAGGTCGGGAATCATCCCGGCCCGCTTCTAAAACAAACTCTCACATTCCACCGTTTCGCTCAGGATGTGTGCAGTGCGTCAATGGGCTGCAAACGGGAGGCTTTGGCAGCAGGATAGCTGCCAAACAGAACCCCAATGACCCCGCAGAACAGGAGGGCCGCCCCGGCAATCCCCCAGTTTAGGGAGGCACTGCTGCCCGCCACCAAACTATACACCGCCACCACGCCACAAGACAAAGTCAAGCCAATCGTCCCGCCCAGCACGGAAAGGATGCAGGACTCGCAGAGAAATTGCAGCAGGATGTGTTTCCGCTTGGCGCCCACTGCCTTGCGAATGCCGATCTCCCGGGTGCGCTCCGTCACCGAGACCAGCATAATGTTCATGATCCCAATGCCGCCCACCAACAGAGAGATGGCGGCGATCCCCGCCAGAAGCAGGGACATAGTGTTGGTCACGTCATCCATGGTGTCCAGCACCTCGGATTGATTGCTCACCGTGTAGGCCTCCTCGTCACGGGTGGCCTGGAGCAAAAAGGACTCCACTGTGTTGATGGCACGGTCCACCAAGCTGGTGCTGGCCGCCTGCACATAGAAAGAGCTGACCCCCTTCTGCCCGGTCAGACGCTGGGCCGTGCTGTACGGGATGAGCACCCTGCTGTCCTCAGAACCAACTAGGCTGGAGCCCTGCTCCTCCAGCACACCCACCACCTTGTAGTTCCGGTCCCCCAAGGTGATGGTGCCTCCCACGGCATCCCAGGTGCCGAACAGGTCGGCGGCCACTTCTGTTCCAATCACGGCCACATAGGTGTCCCATTCCAGGTCAGAACGGACGATGAGCCTGCCGCTTTGTACCGCCACGTCCTGCACCTGGAAATAGGACTCCGTAACGCCCACCACACTGTAAGAACCTGACTCGCTGTTGTGGCGGACTGTTTCACTGGCGGTGATCACCGGCGCCACGCCGGAGATGGCGCCCCCGGCGAGGGATTCCACGGATTCCGCGGTAATGGAAACATCCTCGCCGGTGAGGGTGGCGGTAATCTGCTGGGAACCCATGTCGGAAATGCTGCTGGTGATGCCCGTGGCCGCGCTTTGTGTGATGGAAACCAGGATCACCACGGCCATTACGCCGATGATGATGCCCAGCATGGTGAGCAAGGAGCGCATCTTGTGGTTGACAATGGCCTTGAAGGACAGCTTGATAATTTTTCTGGTCATACCGCCGGCTCCTTTCCGGAAACCTCACCGTCACGGACAAAAATTTTCCGCTGGGCCTGATCCGCCACATGGATGTCGTGGGTAATCAACACAATAGTGTTGCCCGCCTCCCACAAGCCGCGAATGATTTCCATGATCTCCTGACCGGAGGCGGAGTCCAGGTTGCCCGTGGGCTCGTCGGCCAAAATGATGGACGGCTCCATGGCCAGCACCCGGGCGATGGCCACCCGCTGCTGCTGGCCGCCGGAAAGCTGGCTTGGCTTGTGGCTCATCCGGTCAGACAGGCCCACCTGGGCCAGCGTGGTTTCCACCCGTTCCCGGCGCTGGGCGGTGGTGAGGCGGTGATAGAGCAGGGGCATCTCCACATTTTCATAGGCGGTCAGCTCGGGCAGCAGGTTGAACTGCTGAAAAATAAAACCGATTTTCTTGCCCCGTATTTCGCTGAGCTGATCCTCGGTGCAGTTGTCCACATATTCCCCATCCAGAATGTAATCGCCGCTGTCCGGCACATCCAGACAACCGATAATATTCATCAGCGTGGACTTTCCGCTGCCCGAAGGCCCCAGGATGGAAACAAATTCTCGGGGACGGATATGCAAGCTCACGTCCCGCAGCACTTCCACCTGGTTCTCCCCAAGGGGGTAGGATTTATATATGTGTTTCAACCGAATCATACTGGCCCCCCTTTAACTGCCCATTCCAGGGAAATTTCCTCCCTGGGGCATGGTGCCGGGATCAAAATTTTCAAAATCAAAATCCCCGAAGTTCATACCGCCGCCGGGGAACCCGCCTCCCATACCGCCGCTGCCCTGGGAGTCAGAGCCAGTCTGGGTGGAGGTAAGACGGGTGACAACAATCAGGTCGCCTTCGGCAAGCTCATCGCTTTCCACCAAGATATAGCTCCCGTCCGACATCCCTGTTTCCACGGTGACGGTGGAAAGCTCCGATACCTCGATTTCATCTTCCCCGTACTCGTCGCCCTCCGCCGCGCTGGAGGGAGCCAGGGTGATGTATTCCTCGTCCCCGGAGGTCTGTACCGCCTCCACAGGCACCAGCAACCCTTCGCCGCTTTCCTCCACCACAATTTCCGCGGTGGCGCTCATGCCGGGATAAATTCCCTTGGCATAGTCCACCCTGGCGGTGATTTGATAAGCGGTGGTACTGCCGTTGGTGCTGCCGTTATAGAAGACAGCGGTCACCTCCCCCGTGTATTCCCCGTCCACCGCGTCCACAGTGAAGGCCACCTCCTGTCCCACTGCTACGGTGGAAATGTCCTGTTCGTCCACAGCGATGCCCATGGTGAAGCCGTCTGTTCCCATGACCATAGCAACCTCGCCGCCGGCTGCCAGCTCATCCCCGCTGGAAACAGGCAGTTCCAGCAGCACGCAGCCATAGGGGGCGGTGTAATCTATGGAGCTGCCCTGGGCATCTTCCACTGTAACGATCACCGCTCCTTCTTCCACGGCATCCCCGGCGGCGTAGTTCACCGCCGTCACTGTGACCGGCTGTTCTGTGGCCAGCGTCTGCTGGGAGACAGGGGTCAGGTTGCCGCTGCCGCTGATAGTGGTGTCCACGTTTCCATAGGCAATGGCTTCCACCTCATAGGTGGTGATACTGGCTGCGGACACACCCATCCCCAAGAGCCGCGGCACAAACGCGATTCCAAGTGCAATCACAGCGATGCCAGCCACAGAGCCCACAGCAGCCTTAATCAGAGTTTTTCTGCGTTTTTCTGCAAGTTTTGGGTTGCTGCTGGAAGCGTTTGCCGGTTTTGTCTTCATTGGTTTCGATTCCTTTATTTCAATTTTGCAGAAACACGGTCGCGCCTTTACACACACGATTTCGACAACCTTCCATATGCCGAAAAATAAGCGATTTTCCGGCAATATAAGGCAATATAGCAACCTATAAAACAACAAAAAAATACGCAGGTGTGCAATCAGTGTGCAATCAAAACTATCGTCTTTCAAAACAAAAAACTCGTTATCAACTGGGTTATGTCCCCATTGGTAACGAGTTTTTCATTAACAAAATTATTTACCTGTTTTCAAAAACCCTGCGAGCCAGAAACCCTCAGAGTCGTAAAACCGTAAAGCCGTCTAAGTGGTTATCTATCTTGCCGTAGAAACGCTACCTGCAAGCCACTCCTGCACCATCTGGGCGTTCACTTTCAAGATTTTTGCGATTCTATCTACCGTCATGCCGTCTTCCGCCATGCTTTTGGCATTCTCTCTTTTCTCTTCCAGTCTTCCTTCCTCCACGCCTTCCAGACGCAGGGCTTCCATTTCCTTGCACATATGCTCCACTCCTTTCTCGGTCTCTTTCAGTTCGTGCACGCGGTCTTTCAATGCTCCCGCCTGCATCTCTTTCGCTTCCTTCACACGGAAATCGTGCATCAGTCTTCCAAGCTCGCCGCCATCGTCCTTGCTCGAATCCGTATCAAAAAGACTCTGCGAGCTAATAACCCGCAGAGCCATAAAACCGTGAACCTATCAAAATAGTTTTCTATCTTGCGGCAGACACACTTCCTGCAAGCCATCCCTTGACGGTTTCAATGTTGACCTTGATGATTTCCGCTATCTCCTCGGCACTCATCTTCCTGTCAGCGAGAGAATATGCTACCGCTTTTTTCTCTTCCATTCTTCCTTCCTCTACACCTTCCAGACGCAGGGCTTCCATTTCCTTGCACATATGCTCCACTCCTTTCTCGGTCTCTTTCAGTTCGTGCACGCGGTCTTTCAATGCTCCCGCCTGCATCTCTTTCGCTTCCTTCACACGGAAATCGTGCATCAGTCTTCCAAGCTCGCCGCCATCGTCCTTGCTCGAATCCACGTAGATGAAGTGTTCCTCGTCCCCGAACTCCTTGCCGTTCTCGCGGATTATCCGGTCGATATGGGCTATCGGAAGTCCGTGCCCCAGTGCGTCTTTCAACGTGACGAATATCACGTAGGTTTCCGGGAGCTTATCGAAGTTCTTTCCCGTATCCAGCACGTTGGAATCCATCATCCCGAGGTTGTATCTGGCACGTTTCGGGTGCGCCCCCTCATCGTCTTGCTGTATCTCGACGTTGAAGATGCGTCCGCTTCCATCCTTTGCCACACAGTCCAGCACAACACCCCTGCCATGCATGTTTCTGAAATCCACCTGCGTCTCATTGTCGATGACGGTCAAATCCTTGTCCTCCATGATGATTCTAAGAACGTACTCGCAGGCTTTCTTATCCTTGAATACATTCCGCGCGAAAATATCGCTCATCACAGTCAGATTCTTAATCGTTTCCTTGTATCTCTCCTTATGCTTAAGCATCGTTTCTTCCTGATTCATCGGTGAAGACCACCTCCTGTTCAACTCACAAGAAGGTATCAACCATCTTGCTATATATATATTTTACAAGAAAGCCGGTAAACATTCAAGACTTGTATTTTCCCCGCCGAAAGGACAAAATCCTGCGGCTCGCGCGGAGTGGCCGGGGTCTGGGGCAGCGCCCCATATAGGCAAACCCCGTGCATATAATGAGCGGTCGCGGTGTCCGGCAGGAAAGCCCTTCGCTTTTCCTGCGTCCGGCGCATCGCGGCAGCGAAGGCGAATGCACGGGAGAGGGAGCCGGTCAACTTTTCCGTTCCAAATGTTTCCGTCAATCCGCCTGCGGATTTATGAAAGATTTGTGGGCGGGATGGTTGAGGGGCGAATCCCTCTACCCAGATGAGAAAAGGGTCAACGTTCGCAAATAGGCGCAAATGGGTTCATTTGATGCTAAATGGTGTCTTTTTCTATCATCGGCATCCGTGCATTTGGCAGTTTCTACCTGCATGTTCGTGTATAGGGCAGAGGGATAGAAAAATAGCCTGCGTTATAATCTGTCCCCAAGGAGACGGCATTCTTGCCGCTTCAAAAGACAGAAAATCGGAAAAGAAAGGATGATGCCACATGGCTCAGGATTTCGGCGATGACATGGGAAACGCCCTCCTAAACTTCGTCACAAGGCAGACGGAGAACTATCTGCGGTTCGGGCGTGGCAGGGAACGTGCTTTCGACTGGTGGCAGCGCCATTATAAGAAGGAGGGGAACACTCCCGAAGCCGCAAAAGCAATGGCTGAGAAGCAATCCTCTCGTGAGCAGGTGGTCGTACCCTTTGGTACTTCCGAGGAAGCCGCCTACTATGCGCAGGTATGCCGCGAGAATGGTACCTATGCCGCCGCCTACACGGATAAACAGGGAAACGGATTCCTTGCCTTTGCCAAGGAGGATGTTAAGACCGTCGCAGGGTATGCCCCGCAATTTAAGGACGTGATGGCGCGTCTCGATGAGCAGCGTATCACCGACGCACTGAATCACGCGGAACCCGTGAATAAGAAGACCATGGATTCCCTCACGGAGCTGACAAGCTATCCTGACCTCCCGGCAGAGGACGTAACGGTCATTCCGGTCACCATCCGTTACAAGGATGCACCAGAAGAAACTTACGATGTGCTCTTTAGCGAACAGGATACCGAAAACCTCAACATCGACGATTCGATTTGCTTCTCCGGCTACTCCCACAAGGAGCTTACAGAGATGGTTGGTCGTGAAACCCATGAGGATTTCGATGTAATTTCCGTCGGTGCCCCCTACAAGGTTCACGCGACGCAGGTGAAAACGGATGCCCCGGAAAAGACCTATGACGTGCCGGGAAAGGATGCACCTGCCCGCAGCGATAGGGTTGCCACTCTTCGCGCCGAGGACACCGCCATTCATACACAGAACATCCGAAACGCTGCCCAAAAGGCAAGGGAAGACTGCACGGACTTTTCCGACTTCGAGCGCAAGATGAACGCACAGGGCTTCGGTGTGACTGAAACCAGCAAGGGTGAGGTCATGGCCTACGAGCCTGCAAGCCTGAATAAGGACGGTTCGGTACCGGCGTATGAGCGCGGTCGCGACTGGCCGGTCTCTGCGGAGACGTTAAAGAACCGGTACGACCTCGATGTGACCCACAACTGGTTCGAGCAGAATACCCCGAAGGACGCTGGCACCCTCCCAGATGGAGACCTTGCCATGCAGAATGCGCGTCTGGCGCAGGAGCAGATGCGTGACGAACAACAGCTGCTTGAGCCGGTTGCATCTGATGGTTCCATGGATAACGACGGGCGCACGCCTGACCCGAACTCCGGTATTGAGAGCCACGATGGCGCAGATACCGATTCCCGCACCGCCGTCATGGATGCAGAGCAGACCGGAAGCGAGATTCGCCCCTCCGATATTCGCGAGGAGCAGCAATATGATTCCGAGTCCTATTCCCTCACCGGGGAAGCCCGCGACATGACCGCCGCTAAAACTCAAATTGAAACGGAAACGAAGTCGCAGGAAATCTCGCAGGAACGAAGGACTGACCTGCCCTTTAAGAACGAAGATGCATTGTAAGGAGATAGACCATGACCCTCAAAGACAAATTGCCGGACAGGCTGAAATGCTCCCCGCTTCTTACCATGGAATCGGACAGCGATATCGAGACCATCGCGGAATCCATCGTGAACCTCTCCGATTCAGATGGGGACTTCTTTAAGAAGACGGAAAAACTCCTTCTGATGGCCTGTCTTGGATATTTAAGGGACTGGTGCGAGCCTTCCCAACGTACCATCGGGAACCTCATCTCCCTTCTTGATGCCGCCCTGCCAAAGGACAACGAAACCCATACCACCCTCGACAACCTTTTCTATGAAATGAAGTCCGGGTGCAAGCGTGTGAAATCGGAAGATGGCATCACAACCCTTTGGGAGCCTTCCGCCCTTTCCCGGTGCGACGGTCTCACTCCGCGCGATTCCAATGGTATTGATGTGTCCGAGGACTTTTCGCTCACCTGCTATGAAGGATTCCGCCACGCGGCCACACGAGAGACGCGCACGAGTATTGTGACCACGCTCTTGCTTGTGCTGGAAGAAGTGGAAAAGGAGGATGCAGATGGCAAATAGCGCGAACCCGGAAATCAATAAGAAGATTGCCACCTCGGCGCTCGGCACCCTCGTCATCGCCACGGTCTTTTTCTATCTCGGTGACCGCTATGCCGAAACCCTCGTCACCTATCCGGGGCAGATTTTCGACCATTTGAGCGATGCATTCCTTTCCATGTGGCAGACCATAAAGGATGCACCGTTTGCCCTCGATATGACCAGTAACTCCCTGCTGTTTGGCGGGGCTTGTTTTCTCATTATCTGGATGATTTGGCTTCGCTACGTGGCGTTCATCGGAAACTATCGTTCCGGCGAAGAATCCGGTTCCGCCCGCTGGGGCACTGTGAAGGAAGGAAAGAAGTTCAAGGACTTGCAGACCGAAGATAACAATCTTCTCTTCACCAAGAACTTCGGCCTTGCCCTGCACCGTCCCAAGTTCGACCCGGAATATGACCGCAACCTAAACGTCCTCGTGGTCGGCGGCTCTGGCTCCGGTAAGACCTTTAACTACGTGACCCCGAACATCTGCCAGCTCAACACCAGTTACTTCGTCACCGACCCAAAGGGAACCCTTCTTAAGGATGCCGGATACCTGTTCACGGACAACGGCTATAAGCTCAAGAGCTTCAATACCATCAACCTTGATGAGTCCATGCACTACAACCCGTTAAAGTACGTGAAGACGGATACCGATATCCTCTCCTTCGTGAACTGCTTCATTATGAACACGAACCCCGAGGGGAAATCGAGCGGTGACCCGTTTTGGGAGAACGCGGAGAAGATGCTCTACACGGCGCTCATCGCCTTGTTGCGTGACTGGTTCCCGGCGAAGGACTACAACATGTCCTCGCTTCTCACGCTCCTCTCCCTTGCGGAAGCACGAGAGAACGATGAGAACTTCAAGTCCGCTCTTGACCTGATGTTCCTCCAAATCGAGGAGGGCAAGAAGTACAAGCAAAACGACGGCTCTTCTCCTGACGCTGCGGGAAATGCCGGTCTTTCAAGGAGCTTTGGCACCAAGCAGGCAGATAACGGCTGGTCTTGGGTGCCCAGTAAGTTCAAGCGCAACTCCGACGGCGTGAAGCCCGCCGACTGCGGGGGACTTTCCGCCGACGAGGACTTCGCCCTGATGAACTACAAGAACTTCAAGGTGGCCGCAGGCAAGACCTTAAAATCCATCCTCATCTCCTGCAACGTGCGCCTTGCGCCCATCGCGACGGACGGCGTGCGCGAGCTTTTGACCTATGACGAGATGGAGATTGACACCCTTGGTGACCCGGATGCGAAGGTGGCGATTTTCGGCATCCTCTCCGATACCGACAAAACCCTCAGTTTCCTGTTCGCCATCCTCATGTGGCAGACCATCGACCAGCTGTGCCGAAAAGCTCTTTCGGATTATGGCGGGAAACTCCCGACCCCGGTGCATTTCATCTTCGATGAGTTCGCCAACATCGGCACTATCCCGCAGATTGAGGAGACCATCGCGGTCACCCGTTCCCGTAACATCGGCATCACCATCATCCTGCAATCCATGAGCCAGCTGGAAAGCAAGTACGATAAGAAGGCGCAGACCATCATCGACTGCTGCGACTCGACGCTCTTCCTCGGTGGCAAGTCCAACTCCACCAACAAGGAGATTGCGGAGATGATTGGCAAGCAGACCATCCATCAGATGACTTACAACGAGTCTACGGGGCAGTCCTCAAGCGCCAGTAAGAACTTGCAGATTCAGGGTCGTGACCTTATCGACGCAGCAGAAATCGGAAAGATGAGCCGACTAAAGGCAATCCTGCTCATCGCCGGTACCAACCCGCTCATGGATGATAAGTACGACCCCCACGCCCATAAGCGATACCGCTATATCGTGGATAAGCGCAACTGGAAGCGTTTGCATAAGAACTCCTTCGATTTCGAGCGGTATCTGAAAAACGGCTGCGAGCCGTACACCCCCGATGAGGATACGGGTGCAGAGTTCACGGCATGGAAATGGGCGGCATGGAAAAAATCAAGGAAGGGGCTTCTGGGCATATTGCTAAACCGGTAGTCACTTATAATTAAGAGAAATGCCACGCGAAAAAGGCAGAAAGGGGACGAATGGAGGAAGGAACTTGGAAACACTCGTCAAACTCGCCGCCCCGGCGATAGGAACCGCTGCGGGCGCATTCACCGTCGTGGGAATCATCTATCTTGGGATGACCCTCGCGGGACTTCTTCGCGGCGGGGGCGGGGAGATACGCAAAGCCGTTGCAATCATCGTCGCGGGACTTACCTGTATCGCCTTTGCCCATCTGTACGGTTACTAGAAAACAAGTAAACAAGAAAGGAATCAACCATGCTGGAAAACGTGAAAAACCTTCTCTCTGATGGTGTGACCGCCCTCGGCGGCATCCTCATCGTCTTCGGCCTTGTGAACCTTGGTCTTACCATCAAGGACGGTATGCAGGGCGGCGGCGGTCAGCTCTCCGGTGCCCTCGCCATGATTATCGGCGGTGCCATCGTCGTTGGTGCTGCCGTGTACTTCAAGACCGGTATCAACTGGGGTTCCCTCGCGGGCTAGAAAGGAGCGATATCTAACATGCTCTCTGTAGCAGTACACAAGGATATCGCCGAGTATCAGCCCAAAATCGTAGGCAAGATGACCATGCGCACCCTGGTATCCATCACGGGTGCGCTTTCTGTCTCGGTACTTGCCGGGCTTTACATCTACTTCGTTTTGGGGCTGAACGTCAGCGATTGCACCTATTTTATCTACGCCGTCTCGTTGCCGTTTTGGTGCGTGGGCTTCGTGAAGCCCTGCGGGATGCCCTTCGAGCAGTTTGCGCCGCTTTGGCTTAAGGCAAACTTCACGAACGACCGCATCTTCTATAAGCCGTCCATGCGTCTTGCGGGACTTCTCTCTGAGTCGGAAAACAGCAAGCAGAAAGGAACTATCTATGGAAAACACTACCGAAAGCAGGGAAACCTTCGCGGCATCGAATCTTACTCCCCAAGGGCAGGACGGGTCATCTCTTAACGCCGCATTTGACGTGGACGCGTTCGTCCACGCATCCGGTGACGGGTTCGGGAACACCGCGCCCCTGCGCTCCGATACCGGCGCTATCGACATGGATGCCATCTCTCAGGTCGCGCACGTCACGCAGGGTGCCGGAAAGCTGACCCGAAAGGAGAAGAAGCACGCCAAGCGCGAGATGAAGCGCAGGAAAAAGGAAGCCAAGAAGGCCGAGAAGGAAGCGAAAAAGACCTACAGCTCCATCAAGTCCCAGTTAAAGGACAGGGACAAGGAGCTTTCCGATAAGATGGCCGATGCCAGAAAGAAGCGCGACTCCGCGAAAGACGTGGTGAACTACATCGGCTACAACAAGATGTATCAGGACGGCATCTGTGAGGTGGAGGAGGGAATGTTTTCCTCTTCCATCGCCTTCGATGACACCAGTTACCACTCGGTGCGCGATGAGCAGCAGAAAGCCATGTTCTCCGCCATCACCCGCCTTTACGACCAGTTCGGTGCGGATACGCTCGTGCAGATGAGCGTCATCAACACGCCGCTCCTCAAGGAAGAGGTCGGTCATCGCAAGTTCTTCGACCCGGAGCGTCAGGCAAACGATGCTGCAAGGAACGACGCGCAGGTATTCAACAACATCCTGAACGATAAGGTGAAGGAGGGGGTCAGCAACATCCGCAGGAACCGCTACCTCACCTATTCCGTGACGGCGGACACCGCAGAAGATGCAGCGCGTCAGCTCTCCCGTATCGAGGTCGAGTCCTCCCGCATCCTAAACTCCATCGGCAGCAAAGCACACCTTATGAACGGCACCCAGCGCCTTTCTGTCATCCATTCACTCCTGAACCCCTATAAGCCGTTCCTGTTCGATTACCAGCGCGATATTTCCGCCAAGCGCTTACAGACTACCAAGGACTGCATCGCACCGACGCAGATTGATTTCCGCCCGGACGGCCACTATAACGACTGCGTAAAACTCGATAACGGGGTCTACGCACAGGTACTCGTGATGAAGAAGTTCGGCTCGGAACTTTCCGACCGCGCACTTGCCGACATGGCAGACCTTCCTATCCCCATGGCTATCACGTGGTACGTGCAGCCCATGGATAAATCCAAGGCTATCAATTACGTGCGCACCCGTTCCGCATGGATTGACAAGGAAATCATCGAGGAACAGCGCTCGGCAGTGAACAAAGGCTATGACTTCTCCATCCTCCCGCAGGAGCTGAAATACTCCAAGGAGGAGACGGAGGACGTGCTCGACCACTTGCAGAACAAGAACCAGCGTCTCTATGTCTTCACGGGGCTTGTCTACACCTACGCGGAGAGCAAGGAAGCGCTGGATACGCAGGTACTTCGCATCATCTCCACGGCACGTCAGAACTCCATCGAGCTTGACACCTATGACTATCGCCAGCGTCAGGGACTTAATTCCATCCTCCCGCTCGGCCATAACCACGTGGAAATCTCCCGCATGTTCACCACGGCGCAGGTTTCCATCCTCGTGCCGTTTGCCACGCAGGAGCTTGACGATGCAGGCGGCAACTTCTACGGCCAGAACAAGCACAGCCGCAACCTCGTGGTCTGCAACCGCAAGAAGCTCACCTCGCCGATGGGCTTCGTCTGCGGCAAGACCGGCTCCGGTAAGGGTATGTTCACCAAGACCGAGATGACGGGCACCATCTTCTCCAATCCGACGGACGAGATTTACGTCATCGACCGCGCAGGCGAGTACACCGCTATCGCCGAACGCTACGGCGGCAGCACCTACCACTTCGGCGTGGGTACCGGAACCCATCTGAACCCCTTCGATACGGTATCCGTGGAACACATGACGAGAAACGAGCAGATTGCGTTCAAGGTGGACGCGATGTTAGCTCAGGCGGGCGCTTCCGCTGCCGAAGCCGGGTCGAACTTCTCTGAGGTTGACCAGTCGCTCGTTCAGCGCTGCACCGAGCTTGCCTTCCAGAAGGCCGCAGAGCGCGGAGACAATCTTCCGCCGACCTTACAGGACTTCTACGATGCCGCGAACGAGCAGCCGGAGGAGCAGGCACAGGTCATCGCACTCCGTTACGAGCGATTCGTGAAGGGTTCCATGAACTTCTTCAACCATCAGAGCAACGTCGATTTCAACACCCGCATCGTGGACTTCAACCTGAAAGACCTGCCGGATTCCATGCTGGTCTTCGCCCTCATCAATGTCTGCGAAGCCGTCCGCAACCGTATGTACTTCAATGCAAAGCGAAACGTCCGCACATGGCTCTACGTCGAGGAGATGCAGAGTATGTTCGCGTACCCGACGGTACTTAACTACTTCTCCCGCTTCTCGAATGAGGGTCGAAAATTCGGACTTTTGCTGACAGGTATCAGTCAGAACGCCACGGCGATGCTCGCCAACGAAGCGGCGCGAAATATCGTCCTTAACGCGGACTTCCTCATGCTTCTCAAGCAGTCCCCGCTCGACCGTATGAAGTGGGCGGAGCTTCTGAACCTGTCCGAGCAGGAGGAGGAATGCATCGACGAGTCCGCAGAGCCGGGTGACGGCCTGCTCATCGCAGGTAACGCCCGCGTGCCGATTCGCGGCAAGTTCCCGTCCGGCAACGTTCTCTATGACCTGTTCTCCACGAACCCCAATGAGACGAAGAAGACGGGGCTTGGGGACAAGAAAGATGCAAAACCCGTTATCTAGCAACCCAGTAAGAAGACCCCGGAAAGGACGGTGAACGTCAGATGAAGGCTTCGGATTTCACGACCGGCGGAAACGACCGTGAGAAAGCCATGAGTAATCTCCTCAAGACCGAAAAGACGGATGCCGTCAATACCGGTCTGGTGGAAAAGGCAGATAAGAGCGCCAAAGCCTTAAAGGGTGACCTCTATTCCGTCGGCAAGAAGGGCACGCACGGCGCGGGAAGTACCGCCCTCGATGCCATCGCAAGGAAACGTAAGAAGACTTCCGCCGCCGATGCCCTTGACGGAAAATCCCGTAGCCAGCTAACCGGAAAAAATGCCCTCACGAAAAAGGTGCAGTCTCGCCACAATCTGAATAAGAGCCTGAAACGTGGTGCAAAGGGTGTAGCCGCAAAAGCTGCCCACAACGCTCTCAAAGACTCCGAGCTGGAAGGCACGGACGATTTGGTCGCAACCACGCACACCGGCGCGAAACTTGCCGGAAAGGCGAGAAAGCACCTTCGTTCCGATAAGGATGCACTTGAAAAGAAAGACTCCCTCGGTGCCCTCTCGGAAAAGAAATACCGCACCGAGAAACTGGATAAAAAAGCTGCCCAGAAGCGGATGCAGTTCTCCAAATACTTCCATAGGAACGTCTACGAGAATGCTGCGGCGCAAGCGGGAAAGAAAAAGGCGCTCACGATTCTTTCCAGTGGCATCAAGGGAATGCTTTCATCACTTGCCGGTGCCGTCTCCCAATTCTTTCCACTCATCATTGCCTTCATCTTGGCCTTCGGCCTGATTTCCGTTGTCGGTGGAGGTGCCGCCGATGAGGAGCAAAAGAGCGCATCGCTTGACGGGATGCCCGCATGGGTCACCTACGACCTCGTGCTCGCGTGCCTGAACGCCCACGAGCAGTACGGATATCCCGCTTCGGCACTCCTCGGCCAGATGATGATTGAGAACGGCACCTCGGACTCCGGTTCCGACCTCGGGCGGCTGTACCACAACTACGGCGGCGTGAAATATGCCGGTTATGACTACGGCGGACTCATCACGGGTTCCGTTAAAATGCTCACCACCGAATACAGTGCTTCCGGCTCTGCCTACAAGACCTACGCGGATTTCGCCGTCTTCAAAGACGATGATTCGTACATGAAATACCGGTGTGAGCATCTTTACAAGCAGTCCAACTACACCCGCGTTGCCAATTACCAGAAGGCCATCGACACCAACAACTCCGAACTCTTCCTGCGTGCCCTCGGCGAGGGCGGGTACTACACCGCGTCGCAGGACAGCTATATCGCCCAGTACCGTTCCATCTGCCAAGCCTATCCGCTCGTTGCGCAGCTCGATTCCATGACCGCAGAGGAGTTCAAGAATCGGTACTCCGGCACCACCCTCATTCCCGGTGGCGGGCAGGACTACCAGAGCGCCGACCAGTGGCAGAAGGATATCGTGAATGCCTGCTCGCAGACTCCGTGGCCGGGAGCCAACCTTTGCGCCACATGGACAACAAGGGTCTATGCCTGTCTCTTATACACATCTGACGCTGCC
>ENA-OYYT01000598-OYYT01000598.1-human-gut-metagenome-genome-assembly--contig:-NODE-598-length-15115-cov-3.583931_pt1 | contig 15115 bp, 8 predicted proteins | sample MGYA00243251_ERZ653453 | MGnify/ENA primary metagenome ERZ653453 (study PRJEB26926, sample SAMN06165174) | human gut metagenome | biome: ENVO:00009003; feature: ENVO:2100002; material: ENVO:00002003...
TCGTCGGCAGCGTCAGATGTGTATAAGAGACAGACATGGGGTAATCCCGACTGTCCCGGCCGCTCCGGCCCTGCTTTAAAAAAATCCGGGCGCACTGGGAAAAGAACAGGGGCTCCACCGCCGCAGGCATGCGGAACAGCCCAAACAAGTCTTGTATATCCCGGCCATTCCCGCACATAGAGCAGCCTCGGGGCAGCACCCAGCTGAAATACTCCTCTGCCTCTCTCTGAGAAAGCCCCCCCAGGTCTGCCCCGCCGGCCTGGAGCATCTGGCACAGGGTGTCCTTTGCCTCGCCAATCTGCCCCGGCTTTCCGCAGGCTTCCAGCACCATTCCCGCCAGCAATAGGGAAAGCCGCCCCTCTATGGGCCTGCCCATCCGGTGGAGGTAGGTGTAAGCTGTCTGGATAAAGCGCTCGTTCTCCCGGGAAGGACTGACAAAGGGAATCTCGCACGCCAGCTCCTGTACCAGCCGCTCCCCAAAGGGCGCCCCGCTCCCAGAGTCCGCCAGTGTCTGAAACAATTCCACCACGGCGGCGCGGCTTGCCTTGCGGTCAAACCGGCGCAGCCGCTCGTAGTAACACTCCATCACCGGCCCGGCATAGGCGGCATAGGCAGAACCTTGCGCCACGAATTCCCGGTAGTGATCCTGGAAAGTACGCTGGCATTCTTCCAGCTCCCGCGCCTGGGCCATAGCTTGGCTGTAAAGCTGGAACACCATCTCGTACCGCTGCTCCCTCATCAACAGCGCCATAGCCTGCCTCCGGCCCTCTGCCGGCGCCCCGGCCATTCGCTGCTCCACGTGGCGCCACATGGCCTCTGCGCCCTGCTCTCCGCCGGGCTGGTCCAGCAGGACCCCTTCCAAATTCAGGGCCATGCTCACCAGATGATCCCACTGGCCGGCAAAGCCGTCCAGAATCTGCTGGACAAGGTATTGGCCGTTCGCGGCGCTTTGGGCAGCCACCACCTGCACCAGACCGCAGTAGGTTTGGCCCAGAGGGGTGTCGGGCAGCAGCTGTTCCACAGAAAGATCCTGATCCTTTACATAGGCCGTGACAACCCGGGGGATAAAGGCCAGCTTCCACAAAGCCCCGCTGTCCTTCATAGCGGCGAACAGCTTTTCCCGGTTGCTCTCTTCCATCAGCTGGGTAGCCAGGGAGAACCCTCCCCCCTGGCAAAGGGAGTCCAACGCCTGATAGAAGGCCAAAAAGCCCTCCTCTCCCTCTTGGCTGTACAGAAAATCCCACAGCACCCGGTCCACAAGCAGCTCTCGGATTTGGGCGCGAAGCCCCTCGTCCACGACAGAGTAAAGGCTCATGGAAAAGCGGGCCGCCTTTAGCAGCAGGGGCGCCTCCAGCTCCAGCAAACATTCCCTTTGAGAGAGAATATTTTCCAACACCTGGGACTTTTCGCCGGGCAGCCCATATTCCGCGGCAAATTTCAAAGCTCCTTCTAGTTCCTCCCCGGCCAGGCTTGTCAGCCCATCGGAAAGCAAGGTGTACAGGCAATAGGCCTCTACCAACTGGCTTCCCGCTTTGGCGTAGGAGTAGCCCTCGGTCAGAAAGCGGTGGAAATCCTCCAGGCTGTCGTAGGAAAAGGACAGGGAGGTTTCCAAAAAGTCATAATAGCGGCCGTCCTTCTCAAGTTCTGGGCAGCTATCCCCCAACAGGTCGAACACAAAGTGCTGGCGGGCGCTTTCCGGGCCAAACCGCGTACCCTGAGGAACCACCCCGCAGATCTGCGAGGCGGAAAGGGAGGGGTCGAAGGCATAGGTGGTAAAATTCAAATCCAGTGCCGCGGGAAGGGGAAGCGTGTACTCCACGGCGGCAATCCAAAGGAGAATGTTCTCCGGCTCATCGCAGATAAGCAGCCGCTTTCTCTCTGTCTCAAAGGAAAGCACTGCGCACACCATATTTTTCAGAATCTCCATCCGCCCTTCCACGCCCAGGAACTCCACCACACGGTCTATGTCCACCGCATAGCCGCGCTCCAGTACCGGGGCAGGCAGATACTCTGGCCGCTGGGGATTGTTTACCTCCTCATACTCCATGTGGTCCCGCAGCAGGCCGCTGCCGTAAAACTCGCAAGGATAGTGGAGCATATCCTCCCTGCCAGCCACCACCACATGGCTGAGATGGTTTCCAAACCGCCCGGCACTACCCATATAGTCCCGTCCCAAATAGGTGTTCAGGGCCAGGGCGCAAGTGCCGTTTTCCAGCCTGCGATAGGTAAAGGAACGAGGCATGGTACGGGCCAGCTCTTCTGTCATCACCACGCCAGGCTCCAGCGCCGGCGGCTGATAGGTGAACAGGCTCTTCACCTCATCACTGCCGGCCCCTTGAAAGCCAGCATCATAGGAATACACCTGCTGGCCGTCATTCACGCCGTCAATGCCCCGCATGCACGAGGTATAGATAATTTGATGAACGCTCATCGCATTTCCCCCATTCCGGTTTTGATATAGGGTCAGGGATCGTCAAATCCGCCTCCGTGGACATTGCACCGGCGCAGGCGGTCCACTCCCTTTCGCAGGCCCCTTATCAGGCCATATTTTTCCAGGGAGAGAATCATATATTGAGAGCAGGAGGGCTCGAACCGGCACTTGTTCCGAAGGCAAGCAGGGGCATAGCGCTGGTAAATGCGGATTGCCCCGATGATCCCCCGTTTTAGGCAGGCCAAGCCATACAAAGCCAGCAGAACCGCCCCCAAAACCAGGCAGGCTTTCTCAGAAAGCCCCAAACTGTAGGCCAGGCCCAGCAGGGCCGCTGTAAAAACAAAGGGCAGAACTGTCCAAGCACAAACCCTTCCCCAGTGAACCGGGGGCCGCTCTAAGACGCGGACATAGGCGCTGCTGCGGGGATCCCGCTCATCCTGCCACAGCTCTCGGGCAAGCCCTTCTATATCGGTCAAACGCTCCTCTCCAAACTCAATGGCTTTCAAAAAGCAAATCCTCCTTCAAAAAAAGAAACCCACACATAAGCCCAGTCAGACGGTGTTTTTAGATGTCCTTTTCAAAAATGAGCATGTAGTAATTCACAGGGATAGCCTGTTGCAAGCAGCCGGGCTTTTCCGTAACGGTAATCGTCTCCATGGAATGGTAGGCCCAGCCGCCGGCGGCCTCCCGGTTGATAATGTCTGCGAACAGATTGAACGCGCTCTGGGTATCACCCTTGCCAACATTGACATTTTTCGGTCCTGCAACTGCTTTGTACTGTTTCATAAAGAAATTCCTCCCTTTTCCGACGGGCTTATGTGTGAGGTCCTAGCAGTATTACTTGGCCTTAATGACCCCATTCTCCTTTAAGATCCACAAAAACGGGTCTTCAATTCGGTGGGGGCGGGGCCGCTGGATCTTTCCGGATTTCTCCTCCGGATTATTGTGCAGCCCTAAGGCGGAAACCGCAAAGTATGAAAAATCGCTGTAGTTCGTTTCCAGCTGGGAGATAAAGGCATCTGCGTCCCACTCGTGGAGCAGGGCCTGGATTTCTGCGTTGACATTGTGCCAGTCCGCCATATTGAACCGCTTTTCCACGCAATGGGGGCTGGGGCTGTGCACGGTGCAGTCCTGGGGGACAAGGGCCTGGATCGCGTCGAATTTTGAGAACACCGCCGCTACGGGAATGTCAATCTTCGCGGTCTCGGGCAGGCTGCGGTCATGGCGGATCAGGTTGGAAACACGGGTCATAATATCGTCGGCCTTGGCCGCCTGGTGCCAGTCGATGGCAGCCGCCCTTCGCACCGTGGATTCGTCCAGCTGAGAGACCACCGCCGGAATCTGCATGGGGTCCAGCAGAAAGACAATGCCGGCCGATTTACAGATATACTTGTTCACCGTGCTCATGGTGTCCTCATCGTTCAAGTCCTCGCCAGCCGTATCGAAAAACACAAATGTAAAGCTTTCGATGGTCTCCTTGAAAAGCCCCTTGTGCTTTAACTTCAGTTTAAAAATCAGTGGGCGGTAGGCACCATTGTCCACATTCTGCACGCTGCTCTGGGTCAGGCCCAGCTTTACGTTGTTGTCATAAAGGCTGTTGCCAAAGTTGGTCTGCCACCTTTGGTAGCTGTCTGCAAAACCCTCCAGAGAGCCCCCAAAGCTAACTGCGATGCGGTCGCGCAGCTCCTTGATGATAACGCCGACAAAATGGCTCTTTCCCGTGGCGCGGGACCCCACCACCGAGATAATCATGTCCTTCCCGGTCAGGGTGCTTTCCGGCAGCTCGTTGTGGCAGGAAGGGCACACCCGCTTGTAGGTAACTGTCCCGCACTGGGGGCACTTTGCCGAAGGCGTTCCGTTGTATCCGTTTGGCGGAGAGAACACCGGCTTGCCCCGCTTGGGCATTTTCAGATTGCCATTCTCATAGCGGGCCATTTCCACGTCGTCCACATCGTTGCAGCGGCGGTTGATGCAGCGGAACTGCACCTCGCTGAGCTTGTGCTTTTCAAAACAATAGGGACAGATAAAGGTGGATTTCATAAATCCCATAGGTGATCCTCCTAACTGATTTTATAGCTGGAGCCCAGCTTGATTTGAAGCTGCCCCCGGTTTGTTTCGGCCTCGTCCCTAAAAAACGCCTTAATATAGGTGTCCCGGGAAAGGCCCTTGGGAAGGGGGACCTGAACCCGCAGGGAGTCGTTGACATGCTGTGAGGGGATGGCATGGAACAGCTGGGCGGAAGCCTTGAACATGGGGGCGTTCCCCACAGCATACATCACGTCGATGTCCGGCAGGTCAAACTCCCGCCCCCCTGCGGTAAACTCCAGCTGCACACTGCTGCCTCCGAAGATTTTTCTGCTTACGGCAATAGAATAGGTAATGCTTGTGCGGGGGCTGTTGTCAAAGAGGTAATCGGCCCCAAAAGAGTAATCCTTTTCCCCATCCCGCTTAAATTCGGCGAAAACAGAGAGGTAGTACTTTCTCTCGTCCATCGTATCCAACACCAGGGAGCTGGTGAGCTGATACTGCTTTATGGGGATATACTTGCGCACCGTCTTTACATCGCTGATATCAGTGGGAAATTGGTCGAACCGGTAGAGCACCACAAACCCACTGGCATCTTTGGGAGGGTCGATAAAAATATGGATCTTCCCATTGATGGGCCGCGCTTCCCGCACGGTCACCGTCTCCCCCAGGCTTGCCCGGGCCAGGGAGCCGAACACCGCCGAACCGGACATGAGCACTACCGCCACAAGATACAGCCGCCCGCCGCCCTGGTGGCGGAAGCAGGCGCCCCGCTCCCCGGCCTTCAGCTTCTGCTGGGACGGGCGGGAAAGGGGAAGCAGCTGCAGAGGCTGCATTTCCCGTTCCAGGGCTTCTAAGGAGACCACGTCCCCCAGCTCATAGGACGGCTTTTGAGCGGTACAGTACAGGCGCACCTCCATTCCTTCCTCCTGATACCAGTAGGCTTCAAAATTCCCGTCCTGAGAGGGCTTCACCCGGAGGGAATCCACCGGCTGGGGCGGACGGTCCGGCACCCCGGAAACAACCACCCCGGGGGTCACGCACTTCTTTCCATTTACCCCATAAGCCAGCCGCACATGGAACTGATAGACCGTGCCGTTTTGCAGGCCGGACACCAGGTAGCCGCCTGCCTGAGAGGCGGCCAAAAGCGCTTTGCCAGGTGGGGAGATTTGGCTGATTTCGGCAGTTGCCCCTTTCGGAAGAAGGTCCCAATTGAGCTGCAGTGTGCCGTCCGCAGCCGCCGCGGTGACATTCTTCACCTCAAACAGGTTGACAGCCGGCTGGAAGTCCCCCTTGGCGCCCTGGGAAAAAAGCCCCGCACGTTCGGCAAACACGTTGTAATAGTAGGAAACGCCGGGCAGAATGTCCTTGTCCGAATAGGAATCCCCGCTGCCCCGGAAGATCACCTCGCCGTCGGCCAGGTGCTGCACCCAGCCACTTTCGCTGCGGACAACAGTATATTTGACAGACCTGTCGCTGCCGCCCACCCAAGAAATGATATTGACCCTTGCCCGTGGGTCTGTCCGCACGGCAAAGCCTGTGGCAGGGGCTGGCGGCGGCATCAGTTCCCGCACACCGGGCAAATCCACGCACAGCTCATATGCCTGGGCGCAAAGCTCCAGGACATCCCGCTCCAGCTTGGCGGCTTTGGCCTTTTGAAGCAGGAGCTGGGCCTTTTCCACGGCCTGGGCAATCTCCTCCTCCATCCCGGCGTCCTGGTATCCAGGGAAAAGCTTTTGAAGGGCGGCGTACTGCCGCTGGGCTTCCCAATAGCGGCGGTCCTTCATGGCGCTGCGCAGCTTGGCCACCTCGCCGCCCACCCGCTTCTCATATTCTGCCAGCTGGCCTTGCAGAGCCTGAATGCGGCTGTTGCCCGGCCAATACCGGTGAGCGTCGGAGAGGTGGGCCCTTGCCACGGGAAAATCCAGCGTCTGCATGGCATACTCAGCCTGTTCGCACAGGGCCATGGCCTTGTCCAGATTTTCAAAGCGGAACCCGCATTTGCACACGTTGATGCTGGCATCGTTTTCTGCGCCGCACTTGGGACATTTGATCACCAGCTCCAAACCGCAGCTGCTGCAAACCTTCCTCCCATCGGAAACATCGTTGATGCAGCCGCACCGGCACACCTTGATATTCCCGCTCTTTCCGGAACTGGCCTCCGTCAGGGAGAAAACAAGTTTTTCCACCTTGCAGAAAGCCACAAACAGTTCCTCCGCCTGAACCCTGTCCCGGAAGATTTGGGTCAGCTGGCCCACATAATCCCTGCACTGCTCCTGGGCAAGCTCACCGGAGATATCCGCTACGCTTTTGGCCTGGTCGAGAATCGCCTTGCGCTGGGTATATTCCAAATATCTGTCATAGGTCTCCTTGCTGGTTTCATCGGCAAAGGTCAGCTCGCACTGGCCACACAGCTTAGAGCCCGTGCCGCTGACGCTGTCGTGCTTTTTAAACTCCCCTTTCTTCTCAATAGCACGCTGCTTCAGCTTATCATAGGGGAGGCGGTTGGCATCTTTGATCGTGGTGCCCATGTAGAGGAACTGGTACAAATCCCCTGCGTGGAAGGTCTCAAGCATCTGCCGCAGCCCATCAAAAACCGCCGCCTTTGGCGGCTTTGTCTTGTAATACTTGTCATAAACAGCCTGATAGTCCTTGCCGGCCGCAGCCGCTTCCAGCCGGATCCCCAGTTTGGCGGCTCGGCCCTTTACCACATCGGGAGAGAGTTTTTTGTTTTTTGAGAGCTTATCCACTTCTGTGGGGGTAATATATCCCTTGCGCCCAATCGTCTTAAGCAGCTTGTCCACCGGGCCATACACAATGTCACAGGCTTCGGCGGCCAACTGCTTTCGGATATTGGCTGGGCCGATCATATCCTTGCGGATCTGGGGAATCGCCTGGTTCCAGGCCCGGCACTGGGCCCCTATTTTAAAATCGTTGAAATGGGCCGACCAGAACTTAGAGCGCTCTATCAGCCTTTCCTCGATCTTCTGTTCATCCTCCACTGGAGGGTCAAAGCTCAGCTCCAGAACGATATACCAGTTTTCAGCCATAGAAACCCTTCCTGTTCTTTGAGAAAATCGCAAAACCTTACAGCACGCTGAGCCCGGCCGAGCCCTCTCCAATGGCTTGGGCGATCTTAGAGAAGGTGCTGCCCAGCTGAGAAAGATCCGTCAGCGCGGCAAAATCGTCTGTTGAGGCAATCTTCTTTAGAAAATCATAATCCGCGCTTCCAAAGCCCAGCGCCATCACTTCCATTTCGGAGCGATGGCACCTTTCCGCAGCATCCACCGCATAAGAAGTGTTGCTCCAGCAGCCATCTGTAAGCACCACAATATACCGCACGTCGCTTTCCCTTTTCCGCAGCATGCCGTAAGCGGCGGTAAAGGGCTGCGCCTCGTTGCACACGCCCACATCCACCTCCGCCAGGCCGGAAATAACCTGCCTCACCCTGCCGAAATCCCCGGTCAGAGGAAGCACCTCCCGCACTTGGTCGGCAAAGGCGACAATCCCAATGCGTGCGGTGTCCTCATCCATCTGATCCACAAAATCCTGCATGGCCGCAATGGCCTTGCGGGTGGGGTCGCCGCACATGCTCCCAGAGAGGTCAATCGCCAACACCACATCCACCGCCGGCGCTTTTCCCCCGCCTTGGTGCTCCCGGGGGGAGAGGTCGGTCCAGCTCATATCCTCCGGGACGGGCTCCACCTTGACGGGAAGCGTTTTTCCCGTTTCCTTCTGCCGCGCAGAAACCTGCACCACTCCGTCCGCCGTGTACTGGTAGGTCACCTCGATGACAGAGTTGGGCGGGTCTGTGCGCTGGATTTTAGAGATGACATACTTGTGGAGAATGGTGTTGTCCAGGGGGCGGCGGAACTCTCCCTGGAGCACATAGACCTCCAGCTCATTTCCTTTGGATCGTGTGCGCAGGTAGAAGGGCTTGGTGTTGGCAGCGGGGATTTGGGTGTTTTTGCGAATGATGACGCTGTTGATATACTCCTCCCCGTCGGGGCTAATGGAGATCATGCCCAAGGAATGGGCTGTCACATCCGACACGGCCTTGGCGCCCTGGACCAGCAGTCCGCCGCCCTTTCTCCGGCCAAACAGCCCGCCCAGGGCAGGCACTGCCTCGCCTTTTTCCGTGATGTTCGCCCGGATCGCCGCGCCCAAGGCCACAGCCTCGTCCACATTGACGCCGCCAAGCGGGGGTTTCCCGCACATTTCGGTGACGTAATCCCGGATCATGCGCATGCGTGTGGAGCCGCCTACCAGAATGACGCCATCCACCTGGGCCCAAGTCATCTCCACCGACTCCAGCAACCGCTGGGTCACGTCCTTGGTGGTGCCCAACAGGAATTGGGAGATAGATTCAAAAATCTCCTCGGTGATCTCCACAGTTCCCCTGATCCCCTGGTACGCAATGGGGACGCTGACCTGATCCCGGGAGGTAAGCTGCTTTTTCACCCTCTCCGCCGTCACCAGCAGCGAAGCCACCATCTCCGGATCCTCTGTCAGATCCACACCATAGCTCTCTAAAAATTCGCCGGCCAGATAGCGGGCAATGCAGTCATCCCAGTCCTTGCCCCCCAGTTCATGGTTGCCGTCGCTGCCCAGAATGCGGATCTCCTTCCGGTTGATGCGCGCCAAAGTCACATCAAACGTACCGCCGCCCAGATCGTAGATCAGCACAGTCTGCTCTTCCGCCCGCTCTGTCAGCCCATAGGCAAAGGCAGCTGCCGTTGGCTCGTTAATAATGGCAATTACCTCCAGGCCGGCCCGCCTTCCCGCCTCGATGGTGGCGGAGCGCTCCTTGTGGGTGAAATAGGCGGGCACGGTGATGACCGTCCCTTCGATCGTCTCTCCCGTCTGGCGCTGCGCCTCGTCCTTCAGCTCCCGCAACAGGATGGCCGACAAATCCGTGGCATCATAGCTCTTTCCCAGAATATCCACCGAGAACATGTCCTTTCCCATGCTGCGCTTAAAGAAAGCCACGGCGTTGGGGTCCCCCACCGCCTGCATGTTCTTTGCGTCTTCGCCAAACAGGACGCTCCCATCTTGCCGGAAGCACAGCACAGAGGGGGTGATCGCCGCGCCAAAGCTGTTTTTAATGACCACCGGCTTCCCCGTGCCCGGGTCTATGCGGGCCACCGCGCTGAAAGTTGTCCCTAAGTCAATCCCCACTCGAATCCCCATAGCAGCCACTCCTACGATACATAGTAAGTTTGCCTGCCATAAAAGCTCTCCGCTTATGACAGGCAAACGGTCCTTTCCGAAAGCTTATTCCACAGCAATGCCCTTTGACTTGGCCTTAGCCGCGGCAACCTCCTCCGAGGACATAATGGTGCCGGCGGTTGCCTGCATGGTGGCGTGGATCTCACGGTTTGTGGTCAAATCCCTTCCCGTCACCTCCAAAATTCCCTCTTTATTCAAGGTAAAGGTCACTTCAATTGGCGCGCCTGCAGGCAGGTTGCCGGGCAGATCCAGGGTGGCGTTGCCCAAAATGAAATCAGTGTCCACATCGAAATACTCGTCGTGGAAATCGTTCTCAAACACCACCAGTTCCGCAGTCTCCTGGTTGGCATCCACCGTGCCGAACTGCCGGGTTACGCTGAGAGAGCCGCCGGGCATCAGTACATCCTTGATAATCATGTTACAGCACTTGTCCTCGCCATTGCGAACCACCTGGAGGGCGTAGCTCTTAGAAGTGACCACAGTGACCACCTCGTCCATCCGATGGCCCCGAAGGCCGGGAATTTCGTTGGTAGTGACAGCGGCAGGCTCACTGTATTTCTCGGCCTCCTCCCGGGTTTTCGTGTCAGTCATGTCTGCCTGCCCGGACTCAATCATCTCTTTCCACTGCTCCACCTTCACCTCGTAGGCTCCCAGAGCGTAGATGGCGGCACCCTTGGCCACAGCCTCATCCGGTTCCAAAATTTTGGGCTCCATGCCGTATTTCTCCGTCAAAATCTTGGTCACCTGGGGCATGCGGGTAGAGCCTCCCACCAGCAGAATCTCGTCAATGGTGTAGCCCCTCTCGGCTGCCAAAGCAATGGCCGCATCGGTTTTCTCAATGGACTCATTGAGAAGGGCCTCCGTAATTTCATCAAAAGTCTGCCGGGTGATCTCCACACGGGCCCGCAGGCCGGCGGCGTCCATCATCACCGGCACCTTCTCCCGAGTGCTCAGTTGCTGCTTGGCCTTTTCAGCCTTCAGCCGCAGGTCCTGCTGGGCGTACTCGTCAAAGTCCCCGTCAAAACCTGTTTCCGAGCAGAACTCAGAGGCAAGGTACTGCATCACGGCGTCATCCCAGTTTTTACCGCCCAGCTCGTGGTTGCCGTCGGAGCAAACCATTTCGATCTTGCCGGGACTGACGTGCATAACCGTCACATCGAAGGTGCCGCCGCCCAGGTCATACACCAGCACGGTCTTCTCGCCCTGCTCCTTGGCACAGCCGTAATAGAGGGCCGCGGCGGTGGGCTCGCTGATAATCTCGATAACATTCAAGCCGGCAATCTCGCCAGCGTTTTTGGTGGCGGTTCGTTCAGCCGTGCCGAAGTAGGCCGGGCAGGTGATGACCACGTCCTTCACCTCGGCGTCAATCAGCTTAGAGGCATCCCCCGCAAGCTTGCGGAGAATATAAGAGGAGGCCTCCTCAGGACTGACGTCCTCCCCATTGTAGCTGATGGCAAAATTGCTTTTTCCCATCAGGGTTTTGACCAGAGAGACCGTGTTCTGGGGGTCGATGACAGCGTTCTCCTTGGCAACTTGGCCCACCACCACCTGGGTAGGGCTTGCAAAATTCACCACCGAGGGGGTAGTGTTGGTGCCCTCTTGGTTGTTGATAACCGTGGCCCGGCCGGTTTCATCCACATAGGCAATGCAGGAATAGGTGGTTCCCAAATCAATTCCAAAAACATATTTAGCCATTGTTCATTCCCTCACTTTTCTCGCTTTTCTCAGTCTCCTGAACAGGTTTCTCATAGGTGTAAACCGCCACTTTCTCAGGGGAAAGGGTTCGGCCGTTGTAACTGTACCCATCAGAAAGGGAGGCCGCCACTTTGCCATGGAGCTCCTCTTCTCCGGTAGGAACCTTCTTTACCACCCGCTGCCGCAGGGGGGCAAAGGGCTCCCCAGGGGCGGTGTCATAAACCTCCACTTCGTTGCGCTCCAAAATATCCTGCAAATCCAGGGCATACCCGGCAAAAATCTTGTTGGGAATATCCTGCTGGCCCGCGGGCCTTTCCAAATAGACAGCAGCCATGCGCCGGATGCTGTCCCGCACCTGGATGACATCCAGCAGGATGGGGCGCACCAGCTGGGCATAGAGCCCTTCCCGGTGCTTTTGCAGCTCGTGGTGCATTTGGTCCACAATCTTCTCCTCGTGATCCGTGTGAAGGATCCGGGACTGGAAGAGAGCCTGCAGCTCCTCCACCTTTTGAAGGAGTTGCTTCTGCGCTTCCAACACCTCCTGCAGGGAAGGGCCGGCTGGGCATTCCGGCGGGCAGGGAGGCTCTTCCGCGCCCTGCCCTTGGTCAAAAGCAGCTTCTTCTGGGCAGGACTCTTCCTCTGGGGAAGCTGCCTCCTCTTCCGGTGCGTCTTCCTGCGCCAGGAGAGGGGGCTCCCCATCGGGCACTTCGTTTTTCGCGGCCTCCTCCAGGGGCAGGGAGGGTTGTTCCTGGAACAGGTCAAACTCTTTCATCTCTCTTACGACCTCCTTATCCTTTCAATATTGGGCGGGGCCGGCGCTTATAGGCTTTTTGGGAAATACATGCTCGCCCCACAACTGGCCCAGCTTGGGGTCCGCGTTTTGAATCAGCCACTCCATGGGCGGGAGCACGCCCTCTGGCCGGTAGGGGCCTTTTCCCCGGCTGTGGCCAATGGCGCTGCAGGCAAAAAAGCGGTTGTTTTTGAACTGCAGGGAAATATTGTTCAAAAAGCTCTCCATGCCATTTTCCCGCAGAAATTTGCGGCAGAGGTAGTCCTGTGTGTTAAAGAAATCGGTAAACACCTGGGGATGGGCTTTCATCAGTTTTTCCACCGCTCGCTGGCCCACATCCTGGTCCAGCCCGGCGGAATCAATTTTGCTGATAACCACCGCAAGAGGCACTGTGGACATGCTGCTGTCAGAAAGCCCTGTGACCTCCCGCAGCTTATTGAGGAAGGAATCAATGACGTCGTTTAAATCAGCCCTGCCAATACCTGCCAGATCATCTGGGGAAAGGAGCTCCTCATACTGGAAACGGACCTCCGGGATGGCAAAGGGGTCCAGGATAAAGACAATGCCCTGGCAGTATTCGTACTGCTGCTGCACCTCATTTTCATCGTTGTTCGTGAACACCTCTCCGGCGATATCGTACACATGGATCAACCGCTCGGGAGAGAGGCTGGCGTGCTTTACGAAAAAGCTGAAGGACACGGCGCTGGCCAGCTTCACATCTTGGGGGCGGTCTGTTATGCGGGTGTTCCCCGTTTGAAAATCCTGCACAATCTCCTGGTAGATTCTTTCTTTCCTGCCGTTATAAAACTCTGTCTCCAGCCCCTTCTGCGGGGCCACGGTTTCAAGGAACTCTTTGGAGAATGCGGTGATGAAGGCCGTCTTTCCCACCGAACGGCCTCCCACCACAGGGATGCAGAGTGGACGGCTTTCCCGATCGGCAAGGCGGTGCCCACATCGAGGACACTCGGCCTCCAGGTTTTTTCTCCCGTTAAAAAAGGTGGTGGGGAGCTTTTCCCCACAGCTGCATGTGCGCCGCAGAATCCCATATACGCCAGGGGTCAAATTGGTGTGCTTTGCGCCGCACCTGGGGCACAGGTAGGTGGGGATCAGACTTTTCTTCTTACACTCATGGCAGGCGGTAAAAATCCGTTTATGTACCAGATAGAGGCGGTCCACCGCCCAAATTGCGGTAAAGCCCAGGTAGAGAACGGCCATAAAGACCACCAGCACCAGCACATTTACCAGGGTGATGGCCGCCGTAATCAAAGAGCCGCACACCACCACAGCCGCCATGGCCAGAATGTTGGCAATGGCTAAAAAGACCCGAGCCGTTACACCCTTATCCCCTAAGCCATTCAGATGGTCTCGATACCGCTGGATCGAAGCGCCGTTTCGGGTCCAGGCGCCTTTGATGGTAGCTGCTATATCCTGATATCCTTTTTCAAAAAAATAACTTTATTCCTTACTTTTGTTCAATCTAATTAAATCAAAACATGAAACACGAAACGCCTGTGCTATCTTTTATCATTCCCATTTATAATGTGGAGCTATATCTGCCTGCATGTCTCGAATCTGTATTGCATCTCCCCTTGACAAATTTTGAAATCATCCTGATTGATGATGGCTCGACCGATAACTCCGGCAGAATAGCAGATAAGTATGCCGAAAACTATAGCCATATACATGTAATCCATCAGACGAATGCAGGATTATCTGCAACACGAAACAGAGGGGTAGAACTTGCAGAAGGCAACTATATTGCATTTCTCGATAGTGATGATTGGCTCATTGGCGATCAAATTGTTGATATATACCTTCAAACTTCACAAGCAAATGCGGATATGGGAATGGGGAACTCCCTTTTCTGTTATCCGGACGGTAGTAATGGCAATCCATTTGCACCCATCCCGCAAAACCTTATAGGGCAGACTATAGATGGAAAATATTGTTTCACTGAATTAATGAAACAAAATGTCTATCCGCCAATGGTGTATAATTACATCTATCGCAGGGAATGGCTTCTTTCCCATCAGCTCCGTTTTGAAAGTGTTCTGCATGAGGATGAACTGTGGACGCCAATCGCACTCTGTTATGCCAGGCGGATCGTTGTCACAAATATTGATTTCTACGATTATAGGCAACGGGAAGGATCGATTATGACTTCTCTACGCCGGGAAAAGAGAATACACGATCTATTTTTCATTGCTGACCGGTTGATCCGCTTGGCTGAAAATTATAGATTTGATTCTGATGATAAAAATCTTAAAAGCCAGTTATATGTAAGAAGCTACCTGCTATACAAAATTGCATTTTCTTCATTAGCACACATACATGACACTCGATTCATTTTACCTACCCACCATCTGTACCAACTATTTGCTATAAAAAATAAACTTACGGCAGACGCAAGAAATACATGTATCAATCAATATAAGACGGCTAAACAAGGACTAAAGTCCTACCTGAAATGGCGTAATTCCTATTGGATAAGAAAATTAACTTACGAAATACCGCCCGAAACAAAGCTAATTCTGATCTTTAACACAATGTGGAATAAACCGCTTGATATTCCTATACAGAAAATTCCGGCAAATTGCATCATTACGACAGATCGGCGATTCCTGTCAACAGCGGATTTTGTAGTCTTCCATCTGCCCGACTTAAGTAACGAATTGGAAGAAGACCTTGACAAACCCGAAGAACAGAAATGGGTAGCATGGTCACTGGAATGCGAAGAGAACTATCATTTTTTGAAAGACCCTGAATTTATGGAAGTCTTCGACTATAAAATGTCATATCACCAAGATGCAGATATCGTTTATCCATATTATAGATATGAATATCGAAAAGAATTAATCTTAATGCCTGAATTTTCGTTTCATGAAAAGAAGGATATTTGCATGATGATATCCAGCCCGTTCAATCAAAGCGGAAGACAGGAATAC
>ENA-OYYT01000601-OYYT01000601.1-human-gut-metagenome-genome-assembly--contig:-NODE-601-length-15091-cov-4.859404_pt1 | contig 15091 bp, 13 predicted proteins | sample MGYA00243251_ERZ653453 | MGnify/ENA primary metagenome ERZ653453 (study PRJEB26926, sample SAMN06165174) | human gut metagenome | biome: ENVO:00009003; feature: ENVO:2100002; material: ENVO:00002003...
AGCGTCAGATGTGTATAAGAGACAGCGTCAGCACCGGCGGCTCCTCGCTCAAGGCCGTCAACGCCATCCGCGAGGCCGGATGCGAAGTGGTAGGCATGCTCGCCAACTTCACCTACGAGTTCCCCCTCAGCATCAAGCGCTTCCGCGACGCCGGAGTCCGCATGATACCCCTCTGCACATACTCCGCCATGCTCGAGGCCGCCCAGGACGCCCACTATATCCGACCCGAGGACATGGAAACCCTCCAGCAGTGGCGCCGCGACCCCGCAAACTGGGTCCTGAACCGTTAAGCCACCCGGTTGGTTCCTAATGTAGGGGCGCACCCCGATGCGCCCCAGCCGTGGGACAAGTCGGACTTGTCCCACGTGTCCGAACCAAAAAAGAAAACACACCATGATTGAAATGAAATCCGCGGCCACCGTGCTGCGCGGCACTCCCGCCGAAGTATACAACCGCCTCGCCCACCCCGGCGCCCTCGACACCGTGCTCCGCCAGGCCGTAGACAAGGCCAAGGCCGACGGCAAGGACATTCCTGCCGACCTCGAGAAGAACCTCGAGAACATATCATTCACCGACGGCAGCATCTCCATCGCCGCCGGCCCGGTCGGGAAGCTCACCTTCCGCCTGGGCGACTGCACGCCCGACAGCGACGTACAGTACGTCGGCGACGGCACGCCAGTGGCCCTCATCCTCGATTTCAACCTCACCCCCGAAGGCGTCGACAAGAGCATCCTCTCCATCATGGTCCAGGCCGATATGCCCTATATGCTCCGTCCCATGGTGCAGGGACCCCTGCGCAAGGGTCTCGACGCTCTCACAAATATGCTCGCCCAAATACCGTCCTGGCGCTGAATATGTCAATAATAAGGAAGAAAGCCTGGCTGCCGGCGCTCCTGCTGGCGGCCATGGCCGCATCCTGCTCCGACAACGTCGACAACACCCGCCTGCCGGCATACCCCGTCCATCTCAGCCTCTCCGGCGCAGGTATGTGGAACACCTACGGCGTGGGCGGCGTAGGGCAGTGGCGCACTTTCATCAAGGAGCAGGGAGTGCCGACAGGGTTCCCCTACCTGGCAGCCTCCTACACAGGCTTCGGCGGACTGCTGCTCGTTGGCGTCGACGCCGCCGCCAACTTCGCCGACGAGACCTGGCCATACCTCCCCATGGCATTCGACCTGAGCTGTCCCGTGGAGTGCGAGCAGGATGTCCGGGTGTACGTTGACGAGGACAAGTTCGAGGCCGTCTGCCCCGTCTGCCACAGCCGCTACACCCTCATGTCCGGAGGCGGACCCGTGGCCGGCCCCGCCGTAGGATACAAGTACGGCCTCGAGACATACCGATGCACCGGCACCCCCATGACCGGCTTCACTATAACCCGACGAAAGTAACCCGATGATAGCGCTGCTGCTGCTGACACTGCTGAGGGGCCTGGCAATAGGGGTCATGATTTCCGCCCCCATGGGCCCCGTCGGCATACTCTGCATCCAGCGCACACTCAACAAGGGGCGTCTCACCGGCCTATATACCGGCATAGGAGCCGCCGCCAGCGACCTCCTCTACTGCCTGCTTACCGGATTCGGTCTCAGCTTCATACAGGAGTTCCTGGAACGCAACCAGAACGTAATACAGCTCGTCGGCAGCGTCGTCCTCATCGCCTTCGGCATATACCTGTGGCGCAAGAACCCCGCCAAGGACATCCACCAGCCCGACGATGTGGACCGCGGCTCGCCCCGCAAGGACATCCTCGGCGGCTTCTTGTTTACCGTCTCCAACCCCCTGATCCTCTTTCTCATCATCGGCTTGTTCGCCCGCTTCAACTTCCTTCTGCCCGAGATGGAGTGGTACCATTACATAGTCGGCTATCTGGCCATCATAGCCGGCTGCCTTGGGTGGTGGTGGCTCGTCACCTTTTTCGTCGACAAAGTACGTACCCACTTCAACGTGCGCAGCATGTGGCTGGTTAACCGCGTCATAGCCGGAGTCATCTTCTGCTTCGCCATAGTTGGCATCGTCAGCTCCATCCTCGCCTGGGCCTGACCCGATTTACGCACAAATTCACGCACGCAAATCCCTATTTTGCCGATTCGCGAAAAATCGCTACCTTTGCGGCGTCATAATGTTGTACCGTGCAGAAATGGTGGAATGGTAGACACGAAAGACTTAAAATCTTTTGGCCCGTGAGGGCTGTGTGGGTTCGAGTCCCACTTTCTGTACACCGGGAGGACGCCCACAGCGTCTTCCCTTTTTTTGATTGTGTCGGCTTGTAGGGATGCACCCTTGCGTGCCCCTCTCCCCATAGGCTGCCGCCGGACTCGTCGCCACGACGTTCACAATATAGGGGAAAACAGCCGCACCACCGACTCCAAGGCCCGTTGCGGCAGGGGACGGTCGCGCCATCGCTTGTAGGTCAGCTTGGTGCAGTGGTCCAGGTCCGAGAAGAAGATGTCGCGCATGTGCTGGTTCAGAGAGCGGTCGTAGACGCACAGCATCGTCTCGAAGTTATGCTCGAAGCTGCGGAAGTCGAAGTTCGCCGAGCCTCCGATGGTCAGCTCGTCGTCCACCACCATCACCTTGGAGTGTATCATCCCCTTTTCGTAGAAATAGACCTTTATTCCGGCCCGCAGGCACTCGGTGATATAGCTGTACGAGGCCAGGTTGAGCAGCCTCGAGTCGCTGTGGCGCGGCATCATGATGCGTACGTCTACCTTGGCCAGGGCCGCGTTCTGGAGTTCCTTGAGCAGGGCGTCGGTGGGCAGGAAGTAGGGCGTCTGCAGGTACAGGCGCTTGCGGGCCGACGCGATTGCCCGCTGGAACGTCAGTGCTATCGCCGGCCACTTGCTGTCGGGTCCCGAGCAGAGCAGTTGCACCGCGGTGTCGTTGTTGATGTCCTCGGGCGAGAAGTCGATGTCGGTGCGCGGCAGCGGGCGCCCCATGTATCCCCAGTCGGAGGTGAAGGAGTAGAGCAGCGCCGCCACTGCCGCCCCGCGCAGCCGGAAGTGGGTGTCGCGCCAGGGGGGCTCACCCTTGTGCGGCTCCACGTAGCGGTCGGCTATGTTCATGCCCCCGATGTAGCCCGTCACGCCGTCTATCACCACTATCTTGCGGTGGTTGCGCCAGTTGAGTCGGTTGGCCAGCTGCGGAAAGGTCACACGCAGGAACGGTTGCGTGTCGATGCCCGCCTCCTTCATGCGCCGGAAGAACTTCTTGGAGACTCCGAAAGAGCCCACGTGGTCGTAGATGACGCGCACCGACACTCCGGCGCGGGCTCGCTCGATGAGGATGTCGGCGATCTCGTTGCCGATCTTGTCGTCGTTGAAGATGTAGTACTGCAGCAGGATGAATCGGCGGGCTGCGCGAAGGTCACGCTTGAGGGTCGCGAACTTGGGCGCCCCCTCGGTGAAGACGCGTATGTCGTTGCCCACGGTCACGGGCGTGTCGCTGACCGTCTCCGAGAGCTTGACGATCTGGCGGTTCTCTTCGGAGATGTTGAGTTCGGAGGCCGGCACGGTACGCATGGCCACGCGGTGGAGCAGCTTGCGCTTGTTGTGGCGGCTCAGGCGGTGGTGGCTCTTGGGGTTGCGGCCGAAGAAGAGGTAGAACACCAGGCCGGCCACTGGCAGGAACAGCAGTACCGTCACCCACGCCAGGGACTTGATGGGGTTGCGGTTCTCGCTGAGTACCACCACGATGCAGCTGATGACGGTGATGGCGTACACGACGATGAGTATCGTGTAAATCCAGGTCTGCACGTGTATGGCCGAGAGCATATCCATGGCAAGGTGGTATCAGGCCGTAAAGTTACAACTTTTTCGGCACATACAAGCCCCCGCGCAAAAAAATGGACAAAAAAGAGCATGTTACCGCTATTCAATTATGCCTCTCAGGGTTGGGCGCGGCCCGAACGGACGCAAAAAAAGTGGAGCGCTTTCTCAAGTGCTCCACTCTGTAGCTTAACTAAATAAATTCTTACATGTCAGGTCTATAGGCTATGTTTCCTAATCCACTGCAAAGTTACTGCAATTTCCTGGGGCGTACAAGAGAATGATAGCCCGGTTAACTTAATTTAACAAAATCGTCTTTATGTAGTGGAGCTGAATTACGCTTTTTTTGTGCTTTCTTGCTCATTGGAGGGTGTTGAAAGGACAATCGTCCGGCGTTGGTTTGGGCGAACGCGCCATGGTGCGTCCCTGCAAGCGACGGTGTTTGGCCATGCGTCTCTGTTCTGGCGCCGACGCGAGCTTCGTCTCGCCGCCAGGTCGTCGCCTGCCGCATACGGATACGGCCCGGGCGCCGCCGGTGGCGGAGTCCGGGCCGTTGCTGGTCGGTGTGTATGTCTTGTGGCGGGTTACTTCTTGCCTTTGAGCTTCTCGAGCTGGCGCTCCAGGGCCTCCAGGCAGAGGTCGAATGCCTCCTCGAAGCTGTCGGCTGTCTTTGACGCGAACAGGTCGTCGCTGCACGGTACTTTCAGCAGCACGCCGGCCTCTTTGTTCATGGAAGTCTCCGGCTTGACCACTTTCAGGGTCACGTCCACGCCGGTGATGGTCTCGTAGCGGCGGACGAGCTTGTCCACCTTCTTGTTGATGAAGGCGGTCAGTTTCTCGGTGATGTCGAAATGAATCGCGTTGATCTGTACTTCCATAATTAATTCTTTTTATGGGCCCGAGGGTGAGCCCGGTTGTAGTTCTTCTTGAGTTCGTCGACCGACAGATGTGTGTAAATCTGTGTCGTCGACAGCGAGGAGTGGCCCAGCAATTCCTTGAGGGTCCTGATGTCGGCGCCGCCGTCGAGCATGGCGGTGGCGAAAGTGTGGCGCAGCGTATGGGGCGACTTGCGTGCGGCATGCGTTGCGGACAGTTCTACTTTTACAATGCTTGCGAGGGCCGTAAGGTTCAACCGTCGGCCGCGGTTGCCCAGCAGCAGGGGGCGTGAGGGGTCTGTGCGGTCGGGAAAGCAGGTGTCGCGGGCCTGCCGGTACTCGGCGATGCGTCCGAGGAGTTCGGGAGCGAGGGGGAGGATACGCTGCTTGCCGCGCTTGCCTGTGACGCGAAGGTTGGCCAGGGTGGGGGAGATGTCGGCGTCGTTGAGGGAGGCGAGCTCGGCGCGGCGCATCCCCGTGGCGTAGAGGAGTTCGATGATCATGGCGTCGCGCAGGCGGCGGAAGCGGTCGGCGGCTGTCTCTTCGCACGCGGGCGCGGTCTCTTCGGCGGTCAGCAGGCGCTCCATCTCCTCTTCCTTGACCGGGGCGGGAAGGTGCCTGGAAATCTTCGGGAGCTTCAGCCCCTTGAGGGGATTGGCGTCGATGGCTCCGAGGCGTTGCAGGTAGCGGAAGTAGGCGGCCAGGGATGAGGCGAAACGGCGCAGGCTGCGCGGGGTGCACTCCTGGCGGGCGTGATCGGCCAGCCAGGCACGCACGTGTCGCTGCTCCACCGCCTCGGGGCGGAAGTCGCCGCTCTGCTGTTCCATCCAGCCGATGAAGCGGTGCAGGTCGCTCAGGTACACCCGCACTGTGGCTTCCGAGCGGTTGAGCTCGAATCGCAGGTACGACGCGTAGGCTTCCAGTGGCTGCATGAGACCCCTTTTCCACTACTAACGGTCCGCGAGTGTCTATTATTGTAATGGATGAAAAGTGCGGACCGCCGGAGCAATCCGCACTTTTATCCCGTATGTGTGCCTGCTTAAAAAATGATCTGGAGGCGTGCCTGGAAGGCGCTGAGGTCCACCTTGGGGGCGAAGTCGCAGTCCCAGCGGTGCGTGTAGGCGTAGCGGAAGCGGAACAGCATGTACTTGTTGATGTAGTAGTTGAGGGTGGCGCTGACGTCGTTGACGCGGCCGCCCCAGATGCCGGCGTGTTCGTCGGTCAGGGTGGTGTAGTTGTAGCTGAGTACGAGTTCGAGGCTCTTGGCCGAGGGCGTGGCCAGGCCGCCGTCGACCATCGCGTAGCCGTAGCGGTCGCCGATAAGCAGGCCGCGCAGGGTGACGTAACCACCCTGACCGGTGAAGGCGTGGATGTGCTGGCGGCGGTTGTAGCGGTTGAAGAAGTACTGGGCCTCGAGGGCCACCTTCTGGTAGCTGAGCAGCAGTTCGGGCGTGAACTTGAACATGTTCATGGCGTGGTCCACGGTGGCGTCCACGGCCTTCACCTGGTCGACACGGGTGGGGAAGTTGCCGCCCAGCTCGAAGACGTGGTGGTTCTCCTCGTTGTCGTCGCTGTACTGGGGCGTGCCGAAGCCGCCGCTGATGCCCAGCTGCACGGTGTTGCCGTCCTCGTGCACGGGACGGGCGATGACGCGCGACAGCACGCCGTAGCCCTGCTTCTGCATCTTGTTGGCGTGCAGGAAGGTGGACTGGGGCTCGACGTGGGCCGAGGCCGTGGCCAGCCACTTGTCGGTAGAGTGCACGTACATGATGCCCAGCTGGCGGGGCGCGTTGAAGACCTCGTTGCTGGTGGGCTCCTCCATGGTGCACTTCATCGACGACGAGGTGGCGCTCTGCAGGCCGTACTGGTGGATGAAGTGACCGCCGCGCAGCAGGTTTTCCTCGTCGAAGTTATACTGGAGGTAGATGTCCTTTAGGCCCACCTTGCCATAGGCGTAGCCGACGTCGATACAGGCGTTCCATTTGCCGTAGGATGCTTTCACGCCCACGCGGGCGTCGGTAATGGCCACGCCGGGGTCGAACAGGTCGTGCGTCTGGCCGGCGTACAGAGCGCCGTCCAGGAGGATGCGGCCCGTGGGGCTGATCTTGAGCTTGGGTTCGTCGCCGGACTGGGCGAACGCTGGGACGGCCAGCGCCAGCGCCAGCCCTGCCATGAGTATGTTCTTTTTCATAATGCGTGTGTGTTTCCGAAAGGTAATAACGGTGGATGTGTGAATTATTGTGAAGGAAAGTTACTTATTCCTCTTGTCGGAGGGCTTCACCTTGCCTGCCTTCAGTAGGTTGGCGAATTCTTTCTTGGCCTTTGCGAGCTGTTCGTTGAAGCCGGGATCGGCGTGGAGGCGTGCCACGATGCCGGAGCCGGTGATGCGGCCGGCGTCGACGTCGCTCTGGAAGTGGTATCCGCAGATGACGCGGCTCTCGCCCATCTGGTATCCGCGCTGCAGGATCTCGTCGATGCGGTCGGGGTTGAGTTCGGAGAGCACCAGGGCGGTGGCCCAGCCTATGGAGGTGTGGCCCGAGGGGTAGGAGCCGTTGGTGCTCAGCTCGGCCTGCTGCTCGGGGTTGCAGGTGTTCTCGCCGTAGAACGAGTAGGGGCGGGTGCGGTTGTAGTGGTCCTTGGCGGCGCGGGTGGCCAGGTCGCCGGCGTCCTCGCGCATGCCAACTATGAGCTTGTAGATCTCGGGAGTGTCCTGCGGGTTGATGTTGATGCCGAAGGCCTCGGAGAAGGAGTCGGGCAGGTGCTGGCCGTCGACGCGTGCGTCCTGGAAGGCCTGTTCGCCGCGGGGAGTGTTGCGCAGCGACTTGCCCCAGTTGTACCGGGCCTGGTCGTAGAGGAAGGCGATGGAGGCGGCGTCGGGCGGCCCGGGCAACAGCTCCAGGCTGTTGGGCACCTGGTCGATCTCCAGGAAGTAGACGTCGGGGTTGGTGCTGTGGCCCTTGACCTTGCCTTGCTTGGTTTGTGCTGCGGTCGGGATGGCCAGGATGCCTATCAGCAGGGTGCTGAAGAGGATATGCAGTGATTTCTTCATAGTAGTTTGAAATTAGGGTTGGATGTTTCGTGTTTTGTTAAAAATATTAACAACCATTTCCTGGAAATGTTTAACGCCCCTCCTTATCGTCCTATTTTGGCCTGTTGATGCTTATATCTCGATTTTTATCGCCTGAGAATCGAATATTTTGGAGAAATCCTCAAAAATCGGCAGCCTGAAAAATATATAAACCTCAAGACTCATAAATCAGAGGCTGTGCCGTAATGAACTTTAATTACGACACAGCCTCCTTTGTTGTTTTTACGCCTTACATTCTGACTTTCAGAGCGTACTTGCCGGCGCGTACGATGTAGATGCCGCGTGGCAGGGATGGGATCTCGGCGGCTCCGTCGACCAGGGGCAGTCGTGCAGCCAGCCGGCCGTCGGTGGTGTATACGCAGGCGTCGGTCGCGTCGGGGCATGTGATCATGCCGTCGGCGATTCTCAAGCCCTCGTCGGAGGTTATTCCCGACACGGCTCCGCTGCCCATGGCGGGCATGAAGATCACCTCGCCGAGAGCCGCGTTGTCATTCTTGTGGAAGATCACCTTCTCGATCTCGGCCTCGGTCTGCTCGGGCACGCTCCAGGTGTTGTTCTGGGCGAAGACGGTGTACGAGGAGTTGTTGTACAGGTCGTATGGCACGTATGAGCCGCTGCCGCTGTTGCCGTTGTTCAGGAACACGTTGAGGCCGGGGGACATCCAGTTGCCGACCTGTCCGAGGTTGGCCGGGGACTTGATGAGCGTCACGCCCCAGAGGGAGTTCTCGATGTGGCACCCGGAGATGCCGGCCTCCTGTCCGATTGAGCTGAGCGAGATGCCGGAACCGCCGGCGTTGGGGTTGGTCTCGTGATTGTTGTTGTAGAGGTAGCAGTTGCTGATGGTCATGCTCTGTGGGCCCATTCCGGTGATGCCGTATCGGCACTCACGTACGGACACGCTGTCGATGATTACGGTGTTCGCGCCGCCGCCGCTCATCATGTTTCCCACGGCGAGGCCGCCCACCTTTTCCCGGCCGGTGCCTGTGATGTTTATGTTGCGTAGCACCACGGGCAGGTCGCCGCCGACGGTGACGTTTATCTGCGGCTTGTTTGTGTTTGCGGTGTTGTTGTCGAACAGGGAGCAGTCGCTCATCTGCAGGCCGCAGTATATGTTCGCTCCGCCGCCGATTGCCGGCACGGAGTTCTCGGAGAACGAGCACCGTGCGATTCGGAAGTTCGCCCCGGACTTTCCCAGTGATACGGCGCCGGCGGAGTTGAGCTTGCCGTTGCTGAGGCGGAATGAGCAGTCCTGCATGTCGAAACCGCGCTCACCGAAGTTACGCAGGGAGGCGTACTCGAAGTCGAGGTTGCGGATGAGAGTTGTCTGTGGGCCGTCATACAGGAGGTAGAATCCCTTGGGCGCGTCTGTTTCGGCGTTGCGGGTGACCAGCGTTCGCGCGCCTGTTGCGCCGAGGGATGCCGGACCGTTGAGCTGTATCTGCACTCCGTCGGCGAGGCGGACGGTCAGACCTCCGTCGAGTCGGAACTCCTTGTCTGCGGGCACGGTGACGTCCTTGGATACGATGTATACGTTTTCGGCGGACTTTGTGACGCCCGACTCCGGGTCGTCTGCCAGGGTGGCCATGGTGACGATTGCCGGGCCCTGCTTGGCGGGCATGAAGTTGACCTCTCCGAGGGCGTCGTTGTCGTTCTTGTGGTAGATTACCGTCTCGATCTCGGCCTGCGTCTGCTCGGGCACGCTCCAGGTGTTGTTCTGGGCGTAGACGGTGTAGGTTGAGTTGTTGTAGAGGTCGTAGGGCTTCCACTGGGCGGCATCATTGCCGCCGTTGTTGCCGTTGTTGATGAAGACGTTGTCTCCGGGCGAGAGGGAGTTGCCGACCTGGCCGAGGTTGGCGGGCGACTTTATGAGTGTCACGCCCCAGAGGGAGTTGACGATGCGGCAGCCGGTGATGACGGCCTCCTGGCCGATGGAGCTGAGGGAGATGCCCGATCCGCCGTTCATGGGGTTGGCCTCGTGGTGGTTGTCGACCAGCAGGGCGCGGGAGACGGTGAGCTTCTGCGGGCCGATGCCGTTGATGCCGTAGCGGCAGTCGCGGATCGAGACACTGTCGATTGTGACGACATTGGTGCCCTTGCCCGACATCATGTTGTTGATGGAGATGCCGCCGACCATGTTGCGGCCGGTGCCGGTGATGTTGACGTTGCGTATGAGCACGGCGCTGTCGCCGCCGACGCTGATGTTGATCATCGGCTTGTTGCGGTTCTCGGTGGTGCAGTCGAAGATGGAGCAGTCGGAGATGGTCAGGCCGCAGTAGATGTTGGCGCCGGAGCCGATGGCGGGCACGGTGTTCTCCGAGAATGTGCATCTGGAGACGGTGAAGGATGCGCCGGCCTTGCCGATCGTCAGAGCTCCGGCCGACGACAGCTTGCCGTTGCTGAGGCTGAAGGAGCAGTCGGAGATGTCGAAACCCATAGAGCCGAAGCTGCGCAGGGAGGCGTACTCGAAGTCGAGGTTCTGGATGCGTCCGCGCCGGGTGCCGTCGTAGACGATGTAGATGCCCTTGGGGGTGGCGGTGGAGTCGGCGCGGGTGATGAGGGTGCGGGCGGAGGCGTCGCCCAGCTTGTAGTCGCACTCGATGCGGATCTGTGCCGAGCCGGCGATGCGCAGGGTCACGCCAGGCTCGAGGGTGAAGCTGTCGCCGGCCTTGACGGTGATGTTGCTCGAAAGCAGGTAGACGTTGTCTGCCACCTTGCTCAGGCCTGATTCCTCGATGCCGCTGAGCGACGCCAGGGAGTAGGCCGTGCCGTTGCCGGCGGTGGTCCAATCCGCTCCGAAAGCGGAGACCGTGAAGAGTCCGAAGAGGGCTCCAAGTAGAAGTTTTCTCATGTGTTGATTGTTTTTAGGAATGGTTGTATTCGGTGCTTGCAGCATTCTGACCGCAAAGGTACGCAAAAAATCTGATGAAAATTTGGCGGGTAATAAAAAAAGCAGTAACTTTGCAGCGCAAAACGGGTCATGTCCCGGTTGTTTTTAAGTTTGAAAAGGATGATTCGCTAGCTCAGCTGGTAGAGCACAACACTTTTAATGTTGGGGTCGTGGGTTCGAGCCCCACGCGGATCACAGGAGGGTCTTAACGGCCCTCTTTTTTTGTATCCATGTCGCAACACTTTCCAATGTATTGCCACATATTTAATTGATTTTAAGATGTTTACAGCATCAAGCCGAAAATAAACGTGTTGCTGTTGCGTTTGTTTGTATGGGAACGTTAGAGTAGTTTTGGTACACTTTTGGTACCAAGTGTACCACTCTACGGAGAATGGTACCACATTTTCCAATACGTTGAATGACAAACTCTAACTTCAAAATCAGTTAATATGTACGCAACACCGAAAGTTAAATTTGTGTTCGACCGCCGCAAAAGGGCGTCGAAAACCACCAACGGGGCGATAGAGATTGAGGTCTGCTTCGCCGGACAACGTGTAAGGATGTCTACGGGCATCTGTGTAAGGCTCGGCGAGTGGGCCGACGGCAAGGTCGTGAAACGCCTCGACGCTCAGATACTCAACCGCGAGCTTAACGACAAGTACAACGATGTCTACGACACTGTGAAACAGATGATCGAGGAAGAGAACGTATGTCTCGACAAGCTGAAAGATTACCGCTTCGGGGAGCGGCGTATGGCGCAGAAGCTCAACGCCCTCGACTGGATAGAGGAACGCATCGAACTGCGCCCCGTCCGGGAAAGCACCCGAAAGCAGCACAAGGTTATGCTCCGGGCTTTACGCGCCTCCAAGCTGTTCTACTCTTTCAAAGACTTCACCCCTGCCAATGTCAAGCTGTGGGATGATATGCTGCACAAGCAGTTGACCTGCCAGTCATCCGTGCATGGCTATCACAAACGGCTTAAGCCCTATATCGCCGAAGCGATACAACTCGGACTTCTCGAAAAGTCGCCTTACGAGGGCTTCCATATCTCGCGCGGACGCTCCACCAACCGCAAGTATATCTCCGCCGAGGAACGGGCCGCAGTCGAGGCTCTGGAACTGACCGGGGGCGAGGCGAAAGCCCGCGACCTTTTCATCTTCGCTTGCTATACCGGGTTGGCTTACGCTGACCTTGTGAAAATCACTAAGGCCGACATCCACCAAGAGGGCGAGGATTTCTTTCTGCACGACACGCGCCAAAAGACCGGCGGCGAGTATAAGCTGATACTTCTGCCACAGGCTCTTGCTATCCTACGCAAGTACAATTTCAATCTCAACATCATTACCAACCAAAAGGCCAATTACTACCTTAAAATCGTCGGGGCTAAAGCCAAGATAAAGACCCCGCTGTCGGTCCACGTCGGACGGCACACCTTTGCGACGTGGGCGTTGAGCAGCGGCATCAACATCGAGGTCGTAAGCAAGATGCTCGCCCATGCCGATATCAAGACCACGCAGATATACGCCAAAGTGCTTCAACGCGACGTGGCAAGCGGATTCCGGCAACTGCGCTCCAAGTGCTGATGCACTCTCACGGCTACAAAGCGAGGCGAACCATTCGGATCGCCTCGCTTCGTCTGTTGCCGGTGTGCCTTTATTTTTTCTTTATATAACGCTTTGCCCGCGTGATGCCGTTGAGTGAGCCACGGTTTCCGCTGTTGGGGCTGTTGATATAATTGTCGCGGATATTTCTGCCTATTATCGCCGACACCTTTTCCTTGCTCACCATAAGCGCGGCAGTCAGTATCTCCAACTGGTCGTTGGCTTTCTCTATAAGCGACTGCTGCATCTTCACAAGCTGCACATCGCCCATACTTATTATTGAGGTCAGTTGCTCCTGCAACATCTTTATATTCTCCTGTTGCAGCCTTATGGCTTCCAGTTCCTCTTTCGTGGGTATGGTGGTGGCTTCCTCGCTCAGTATCATTTCACCTTCTCCAGTTTCCACCCAGTCAACATTCAGCCGGGGGTCTATCTGCGACAGGGCTGTAAGGAATTTGGGGCTTATCGGCTGCTTGCCGTTCACCACGCACGACAGGGTGGACTCGGTATAGTTCATCTGTTTTGCCAAGTCGCGCCGCGAGGATACCACATTCTCGAACAGCATCCAGTCTATCATTTCCGCAAGGCGGCTCAATTTTGCGTCGGGCGTATATAGTTCGTTTTCAGCCATATAATCTAAATCAAACTTTGTTAATCTAAATTTAACTTGTGATTTCTAAAATATTTGTCTAATTTTGTCGTTATGTTATTACACACCGCAAAATGTGGGTACAAAGATAATCAATATTTTAGACATTCACAAATAGACAACATTCTTTTGAATTATAAAGTTTGCTTTCAATGGATAACGACAACTCAAAAGCCATACGCAGGGAATTGGCTGCTATCAACCGCAAGCTCGACGGCATCGTCGACATAATCAATCAGGACGTCCGCACCGCCGACAGGCTCATTTCGGTGCGCGAAGCCTCGCAGATACTCAACCGCTCGGAATACTGCCTGCGCATCGACATAGGCAAAGGCCGCATCCCCGCCAAGAAAGTAGGCCGGGGCTATCTGCTTTCATACAATCAGGTTCAGGCAATGGTCAACAACCCTTCCGGCTTCTAATACTATTACGGATATGTGCAACGAGCAACCCGACGTGAAGCGAGAGGGGGTTTATAACGTAAAGGAAACGTGTTATTACCTCGCAATCAGCAAGGACACCCTCAACAACCGCCGTAGGCGTGGCCTTATCACTCCGCTCAATCCTTGTGCGCGGAGCGGCTTCCGCTATCTCGGTGCGGAGATTATAAGGTTTTGGCGGAGCGAGAATTTTCTTGATACAGACATACAACAGGAGATAGAGCGATGATTTCCGAATACACAGTGCAAAGGGTACTCGACACCGCCGACTGCAAGGACGTGGTGGGCGACTTCCTCGAACTCAGACGAAAGGGCGCGAACTACACCGCCTGTTGCCCCTTCCATTCCGAGCGCACTCCTTCCTTCATCGTCAGCCCCTCGCGCAACCGCTGGCATTGCTACGGCTGCAACCGTGGCGGCGATGCCGTGGCGTTCATTCAGGAACATCAAAATCTCTCATTCCCCGAAGCCGTGCAATGGCTTGCCAAACGCTACGGAATAGAGGTCAAATATGAGAATAAGGAGCGTACCGAGGCTGAAAAACAGGAAGCCAAGCGCAGGGAAGCCGCGACAGCCGCCCTCGACGCGGTGCAGCGTTTCTTTATGGAACAACTTGCCGCCGACTGCCCCGAAGCGGAAGCGGCGCGACAGTACGCTTTCAGCCGTTGGCCGGAAGGCTTCTGCAAAGATGCGGGTATAGGCTTCGCTCCCAAAGCGTCGCAGACACTTTTCGACTATATCAGCCGCAAGGGGCTGAACCCGGAACTGCTGCTTGAACTGGGCGTGATCGCCGAGGGCGACCGGGGCCGATACGCGCACTTCCGCGAGCGTATCACCATACCCATACGCAACCGCTGGGGCAAGGTGATTGCATTTACCGCCCGGTATGTGGGAGGACGCGAGGATGTGCCGAAATACATCAACTCGCCGACATCTTTTCTTTACAGGAAAGAGGACGACGTTTTCGGCATCGACATCGCGGCGCGTCAGGCAAGGGTGTGCCAATGCTATATAGTGGTTGAGGGGGCCCCCGACGTGCTGCGCTTGCAGTCAATCGGGCTTAACGAGGCCGTGGCCCCGCTTGGCACGGCTCTTACCGAAAAGCACCTCGAACAGTTGCGCCGGGTATGCCGGGCTATCCGCTTCATTCCTGACAGCGACCCGCCAAAAGGCGCGGCATACGGCGCGGGGGTGGCAGCCGTCATGCGCAACGGACAGACGGCTATGCGTATGGGCTTCAACGTGTCGGTCAGGGAGATACCGCGAGGCAAAGAGGATGACGAGGCCGGGGTGAAACGCGACCCCGACAGCTATTTCACATCGCGCGACCTCTACAACAAACTCGACGACATTCCTTTCGTGGTATGGTATGCTCGAAAGATGTTCGCCACCGCCGACACCACCGAGGCGAAAGTCGCAGTCCTCAAAGAGATAGCTGCCCTCATCGTGCATATCGAGGAAGAAATGGTGCGCGATATGTGTGTAGATGGGGTAAGCGCGATTTTCGGGAAGCCGAAAATGTGGCGCGAGGCCATACGTGCCGCCGGGCGCAAGCTGCGCGAGAGTGCCGACGAGGAAGTGGCCGGCTTCGACAAGCGCGAGGTGGAGATGCTGCGCTCCCTCGGTATCATCGTGCGCAACAATATGTATTACGCTCCCGACAAGGACGGGGAACTCGAAAGGTGGAGCAACTTCATTCTGCGCCCCATTTTCCACGTCAAGCACAAGGATAAATCGACGCGCATTTTCCGCATCATAAATCAGTATGGACAGGAGGCTGTCTCTTATAC
>ENA-OYYT01000622-OYYT01000622.1-human-gut-metagenome-genome-assembly--contig:-NODE-622-length-14782-cov-4.392476_pt1 | contig 14782 bp, 9 predicted proteins | sample MGYA00243251_ERZ653453 | MGnify/ENA primary metagenome ERZ653453 (study PRJEB26926, sample SAMN06165174) | human gut metagenome | biome: ENVO:00009003; feature: ENVO:2100002; material: ENVO:00002003...
CGAGATGCAGCGTAGTCTCGTGGGCTCGGAGATGTGTATAAGAGACAGTTTATAAGGAGGGCTTATCGTGGCAAAAACGCCCTATGATGATTTAATTTTCTATCCGTATCGGGGCATCTCCTCCCATCATCCCATGCCGCTATCTGACCGGGCTGCTCAATTTTCTCCTTTTGCCGCCTTAACCGGTTATGATCGTGTGATTCAGGAAACCGCCCGCTATACAGAGGAAAAAGTCGAACTGGCGGACGATGAGCGCATTCTTTTAGATGAAAAGTTGCGTTTTTTATTTCACATATGTGCCCAGCACCCTATCGTCACGGTCACATTTTTTCGTCCGGATGAGCATAAACAAGGCGGTCAAATCTTCACCATAACCGATCATGTAAAAAAAGTGAATCCGTATATGCAACAGCTTGATTTAATAAATGACATTTCGATTTCTTTTTCCAATTTATTAGCACTTGACGGCCCTTGTTTTTCCGACATGATCGACAAAAGTCTTTCCGACTAAAAAACATAGTCATACCCTTTTCTATCATCATAAAATGAGCTCTTCTTTCGCTGGAATTGAACAAAAAACCAGCAAAATAGCCATTTTTCTTTCTTCCCCTGCTTGTGTGCAAAAGCTGGGGATTTTTTTATCCCCTTGTTTTTTCTTTGTATGATTTGCCAATTCTTTTAAAAGCGTTCACAAAATGTAAACAATTTGATATCATGCAGGTCAAATAATTTATACATTTTATCACAATGTCTGTTATAATGATATCACATTCTTGCGTTATCCGTCTTTGAACTATGGGGAAAACGGCGGATTGCCAAAATTGAAGGAGTTGTGAGAAATGAAAAAAATCTTTGCTTGCCTGTTGGCAGGTCTGCTCGCTCTCTCGAGTCTGAGCGCCTGTAACAACAGTTCGACAGAATCCTCCGGCAGCGGAGATGGCAGCAGCACGGCTGGCGATGATTCGCAGGGCAGCGGTGAAACCGTTGAACTGGAATTCGTACAGCAGAAGCGTGAAGCTACCGAAACCTTCGACAAAGTAATCGAAGAATTCCAGGCAGCTCATTCCAACATCGTGGTTAAGCAGAACACGGTTCCCGATGCCGGTCAGGTTCTGATGGGCCGCGCCGCTTCCAACACCCTGCCTGACCTGATGACTCACTGGCCCGGCGATGCTTCCTTCACCGCTTTCTGCGAAGAAGGTAAGATCATCGACATCACGGACGCCGATTTTGTCAGCAACATCGACGAATCCTATGTCAACGGCATTCTGCAGGATGGCAAACTGTACTGCATCCCCGTGGCTCTGAACTTCATGGGCGTATGGTACAACGTTGACAAGTTCACGGAAGCCGGTTATGAAATCCCCAAGACTTGGGATGAAATGATCGACATCGCGAAAGACATCCAGAGCAAGGGCGACGGCGACTATGCGTTCGTTCTGCCGGATAAAGACACCTGGACGATTGACCAGTGCCTGAGCAACATCTATGGCAAATCCCTGCAGGATTACACCATTCAGGACATCTATGACGCAGTAGGCGCTGGCGAAAAGACCTTCACTGACTATCCGGAACTCGTCGATGCCGCTGAAAAGGCAATCGAACTGCGTGAATACTCCAACGGCGACACCCTGTCCTTGGGCTATGACGCAGCTGTTTCCGAATTTGCTACCGGTACTGGCTACATGTTCCCGCAGGGCTCTTGGGTATATGCTTCTCTGAAGTCTGCTAACCCCGACGGTAACTTTGCTATGTTCACTATGCCCAATGATGATGGCGACATGCGTCAGCCCATGGGCGTTGACCTGGCTATCGCCGGTTCCACCAACACGTCTCACGAAGACGAAGTGATGGAATTCCTGGCATTCATGGCTTCCAAAGAAGGCGCTCAGAAGTATTCCGAGCTGGACGGCTCTCCCTCTTGCGTAAACGGCGTTGAATCCAACCTGGATTATGCGTCCGACATTCTGGACACCTTTGCTGAAAACGGCGAACTGTCTGTTTCCTTCCGTCCCGGCACCTATCAGGACGACTACCGCGCTGAAACGCAGGGCCTGCTGATCGATAAAGACGTGGATTCCTGGATTGCCACGATCACGGAGGTCTACAGAGAGAACTACGACGAAGCGAACAAATAATGACTGAGGCCTTCCTCTGAAGCTATAAAATTTTTCAGAGAACGCCCCGTTATCCCCCCACGGATGTTTGCGGCGCCCGGGCAGATCTCTGACCGGGTGCCGTTTTTCTCTACTTTTTTTCGGAGGTGCAGTTATGAGCGCAAAAACCGCTACTGCCAGACCGGATACCAGCAAACCGCCTAAGAAGGGTAGCTTGCACCATGTGGTACAGGTGCATTATCTCTTTACGCTTCCCATTCTGATTATGTATCTGGTCTTCTTTATCGTTCCCATGTTCATGGGTATCTTCTACAGTTTTACTGACTGGTCAGGTTTGTCCTCTCAGTTTAGCTTTGTTGGCTTTGACAACTATGGGAAAATATTCCAGGATGATGACTTTATCAATGCGTTGCTTTTCAACCTTAAGTACACCGTTGCGCTGGTCATCGGTACTCTTGTTATTTCCCTGATTTTGGCTCTTCTGATGAACCAGAAAATTCCGTTCCGTACTGGTTTCCGGTCCGTCTTCTTCTTCCCGGCTGTTCTGTCCGGTATTACGGTTGGTCTGATTTGGAACGAATTGTTCCTGAAAGTGGTCCCTGTATTTGGCCAGACCTTGGGTATTGATATTCTCAGCAAGAGCATGCTGGGCAATGCTACGACGGCCTTCTGGGCTGTTTTGATTGTAAACCTGTGGCAGGGCTGCGCTACTCCTACGGTACTGCTCATTGCCGGTTTGCAAAGTGTGCCGAAAGATCTGTATGAAGCAGCTACCATCGATGGTGCTAATGCTTGGCAGCGCTTTAAGGCCATTACCGTTCCGTTCCTGCTGCCCATTATCAATATCGTAATCATCACCACTACAAAAGCTGGTTTGACGATCTTCGATTACATCAAGGCTTTGACTGATGGCGGCCCGAACAAAGCAACACGTGCTGTTGGTCTTTTGATTTACAACGATGCTATGCAGGGCGGTAAATTCTCTTATGCTGTAGCCGAATCCATGATACTGTTCATTTTGGTGGCCATCGTATCCTTCTTTACGATCAAGGGCACCAGCAATAAGGAAGCAGGTGACGCCTGATGAAAAAGCATGTGAATATCGGTTCTCTCATCTTTAAGATTCTGGCTCTGATTGTGCTGATTTTCGGTGTGTTAATGATCCTGTATCCTTTCTACATCATGATCATCACGGCCTTTAAAACACAGGCTGAATCGGCAGCTGACTTCTTTGCACTTCCCGCAACATGGACGACGGATAACTTCCTTGGCGTTATCAATAAGTCCAACTACTTCATGTACTTCAGCAACTCCGTAATCATCACGGTTTCTTCCATTGCATTGATTTTCCTGTTTGTTCCCATGTGCGCCTATGCGATTGCCCGGAATATGCGCAGCCGTAAGTACTTCAAATTCCTGTTCTACTTCCTGCTGTGCGCTATCTTTGTTCCGTTCCAGGTTATCATGGTGCCGCTGGTTATCTACATGGGCTGGTTGGGCCTGAGCAATCAGATGGGTCTGATTTGCTTGCATGTAACCTTGGCTTCTTCCCAGGCGATCTTCCTGTTGACGAATTACATCCGTTCGGTCCCGCCGGATCTGGAAGAATCCGCTTCGATTGACGGTTGCACAACATGGGGCGCTTACTGGCGGGTGGTCCTCCCGCTGGTCAAACCGATGATCGCTACGGTGCTGGTTCTCAACGCTCTGTGGGTATGGAACGACTTCCAGATGCCTTTGCTCATTCTGAACACCGTTCCCGAATCCTGGACGCTGCCGCTGTTCCAGTATAACTTCAAGTCGCAGTATACGTACGATTACAACATGGCCTTTGCTTCGTATTCTGATTGCTATCGTGCCGGTTATGATCGCCTATGTCTTTGCCCAGAAGTATATTGTTGAAGGCTTGACAGCCGGTGCTGTAAAAACCTGATCCTTCCTTTTGTATGAGTTTGGCGGGCAAAATTTCGTTGCAAAACGGAATCAGGCCCGCCATTTTCTATAGAAAATTTTGCTTTTCCTTCATTTTGTAGTATAATATTCTAATCAAAGCCCTATTTTATGAGATTTAACTGCAAACGGAGGAACCTGCCATGAAAGGAAACGGACCCATCAACCGCTGGCGCCGGTTAACCCTGGGAAAGAAAATTCTACTTTCCTATTCCGTTTTTTTCCTAACTCTGCTGCTGATTATTTTTATGTTCTTCCAGCAGGCTTTGCAGGAAAATATGCTGTTTTACGGCACTTTCATGGAACAAAGCAATCGGGAAATCAGTTCAAGCATTGACGTTATTTTTTCTAATTCCAGCCGAATCGCCAATATTCATTATTTTGATCCATCCATTCGGGCTTTATTGCGGGATGAAGATGCGGATGACCCTTCCAAGCAGGTACAATATCAGGAAAAAATGTCTCGTTTTATTAGCACTGCCATTTTAGGTAACCGCTTTGTCATTCGCGGAACTTTTATTAGTCCCTATGGACAGGCTTACTCGAATATTTCGACAGCCAGCAGCAGTTACAACAAGATGGTAATGGATTTGGCTGATTCCCAAAATTTAGATGGTCCTGAAGATGTCTATTACACAGACGTTTATGAAAGCACCATCTGGATGACACAGTACCAGACCATCAGTATTATCCAGCGTATCTACTATGGGAAAACATACCTAGGTGTCGTGAGCATTGACCTCGACTATGAGCGGATTTGTGAGCAATTGGATGCCAGTTATTCCAACGAAAGTTCGGGCGTCATTATGCTCATCAAAGATGATTCTATCATTTACACCTCCCATGCAACCGATGGACTTGATTTATCAGCGCTAACACAGTCGGAAAAAAACTCCTTACTGTCCCTTGTGAAAAATGAGTCTCTTGAAACAGGAGCAACCTGTGAACTAAATGGGAAAAGTTGCTTACTTTCATTCCAAAAGAATGAAGAAACCGGCTGGATTATTGTCCAAGCGATTCCCGCGTCTGTTTTCTACGCTTTGACAGTACAAAACTTTGTTATGGTGCTGGTCTATTCCCTCATTTTGTTCCTGGGCGTTACTGTTTTTAGTTTGTATTATCTGCGCCGCACGACTCATCCTTTGACTGTATTAGATCAAGCCATTACCTCTACAGGAACCGAAGCAGTCCCGTTACTTGACATTCCTGCTGCTGCTCATAATGAAGACGAAATCTCGCACTTGGTCCTGCACTATAACGAAATGGCTAAGCGCATTAACGATGATATTCAAAAAACGTATATCAACGAACTTCATCGGCGGCAAATGCAGGTAAAGATGCTGCAATTCCAGATTAACCCGCATTTTATTTACAATACCCTAAACATCATCAGCTCCATTGCCGAACTGAACGACGTACCGGAAATCGTCACGGTGAGTCACTCCCTTTCGGAAGTACTTCGCTACAATATTAAAGGCAGCGACATTGTAACCGTGGAACAGGAAATCTTACAAGTAAAAAACTACATGCAAATTCAGTTTGTACGCTTTCCTAACCGGTTTATCGTGGATTATGACATTTCAAACGAAGCTTCTCAATGTACCATGCTGAAATTTTTACTTCAGCCCCTGGTCGAAAACTCGATTCAACACGCTTTCACGGCATTACGCCCCCATGATCACCTGAAAATCTCCGCCTTTTTGGAAGACGGTGATTTATTCCTGTCCATCTGGGACGATGGCTGTGGGATTGACGACGAAGAAGTGGAAGCTCTGAATGCTTCTCTACACAAGGAATACAACCATTTTCAAACCGATTCTCAAAATGTTGGCATCGGCCTGCGTAACGTAAATGACCGTATTCGCAGCTATTATGGCAATGAGTACGGTATTACGGTAGAGAGCTGTCGGGGCATGTATACCCGTATTGAAATTCATATTCGCAGTTGTGCTGTGCCCCCAGACGATCCATCCCGTGAAGAGGTAGCAAAGGAGTAACCCATGAGCGAAGCATATACCCTAAATGTCATTGTGGTTGATGATGAATTTTATGCCCGCAAAGCACTAATCAAAATTCTACGGGAAACGGACCCGGATATTCATATTTTAGCCGAAACTTGCAGCGGAGAAGAAGCGACCGAGGCCCTAAAAACCAGCCGCGTGCCTGTCCATATTGTGGTAACAGATATTCGCATGCCCGGTTCCATTGACGGGCTGGAACTAGCCCACTACATCAGTGACCATGCCCCCCAAACCCGGGCTATTTTGGTAAGCGGTTATGCCGATTTTACCTATGCACAACAAGCTATTACCTATGGTGTAAAGGATTATCTATTAAAGCCTGTGCAGAAAAATCAGCTGCGCGAGACGATTGCCCGCATTAAGCAGGAATTTTATGCGGAATCCCAGCAAAAAAATCGGACAAATTCTCCTTTTTGGTGTGTATGAACAGTTTTCGCTAAAGGAACTGATGCAAAACGAAAACCTTTTGCATCTACTTCCGGAACTATACAGCAAATTAAATTCCGATTTTCCCTACCTGCTTTATTTAATGCAAACGGACCCGTCCTACACGGAAAACACACAAAGCATTTTTTCTGCGCTTCAGCAGGAGCTTGATCCTCAATGGGCTGTCCCTTTGTATTTCCGAGGAAACGACGAATTTCTGGTTTTTCTGTTTTTGCAAGAAAACCAGGAAGAGGAAGCGGCTATTGTACAGCTAAAGTACTTATTTCACCGCATTAGTCATGAGTTTCCCTCTCTCTCCTTTTCAGCTGGGGTTTCTCTACTACATCACAAATCGGCTGATATGGGCCGGTCTTATCGGGAGTGCGTCTGTGCCATCAACCGCCGGCTGTTGTCGGGGTGGAACCAACTATACCGGTACGAAACCATGCCCGTAGGACAAGCCATTCTGACTTCCGATATCGAAGAAGGGCTACTTCAAACCCTGTGCGAAAAAAATGCAGAAAAGGCTTCGGCCATTATTGGCCGGCTATTTAAAGATCCTCAGCTGCTGCGCAGCGGTAATTCGTCTACACTGTATAGCCTGACATTAGGCATATTAAATATCACCGCCAAAGCCTATCGGATGCAGGAATGGAAAGCGGATGCCGACAGCAACGACGTTTCGCTCATCTTTTCCCAGCGCTATGACCTGTATACGCTACATCACCTGAGCGATTTACAAGATTACCTGTTGCGTATTGTACATTCCCTATGTGCCAGCGGGCACTCGGGAGAAACTTCCTCGGGTGAAGCGATTGTTCATGAAATTCTAGCGTATATCGATCGCAACTATCGCACCGATATTTCCCTTTATGAGCTGGCCACAGAAAAGTACTTTATGAATCCGTCTTATCTGTCCCGCCTGTTCAAATCGGTATCGGGCGTACCTTTTTCCAAATACATCATCGACGTGCGTATGAAAAAAGCGCGTTCACTGTTAGAAAATAGCCCCCTGAAAGTCAGTGATATTGCCTTTCATGTGGGATACAACAATCCCTCGCATTTTATCAATTCGTTTCGTAAAACATACGGTGTCACCCCGGAAGAATATCGCTCCCGGGTTCGGAAAGGGATTACTTCCAAAGAAATATCTGCGGACATCTGATCCCATTTCCATTTTATATGAAGGAGGCCATGCTTACCATGGAAAGAAAGAAAGTAGACGTCAGCTATAACCCACAACTGGGGTACCTGAAGACCATCTTCACCCATCCCTTTGATTTTCTGACGAAAATTGAAAAAGTCGAAAAAACGTCGGATGGTGTTGACCTCACCGTCGCTACGTACCAAGGCAAAACCGCGCTGGTGCGTATCAATTTTGCAGCCGAAGAAATTTTCCGTTTGCGCATGTATCCGCTGTGCCGCGTACCGGAAAAAGAAAATTGTGTATTTGACCTGGGTGGTTATACCGATTTTACCCTGGAAGAAACCGATGAAACCGTTACCTTAAAAACGGCCCGCCTAACCCTCATTTTCCGCAAAAAGCCGTGGGAGTACGCCGTGCTGCTTGACGGCAAAGCGCTCACCCGGGAAGAAGTGCGGGATTCTAACGTCGATAACATGTGCAAATACCTGCCCATTGGTTTTGACTGCGATGAAGCAGGCAATCCCATTCGGGTACGGGAAACCATGTATCTATATGCCGATGAAAACTTCTACGGCTTTGGCGAAAAGTTCACCGGCTTCCTCAAGCGTGGCCAACGGATTGACTGCTGGCAGAGTGATGCGCTTTCCACCAATAGCGAAGCATCGTATAAAAACATGCCGTACTTCATGAGCAGCCGCGGCTATTCGGTGCTGCTCAATACATACACGCACTGCCAGTTCGATATGGGGGCCGGTTCTCATGTATCGTACGGCATGAGCGTAGAGGATAACGTGCTCGATTACATTATGTTCTGCGAACGGGACGTAAAGAAACTGATGGGCGTCTATACAGGCCAAACTGGCCGTTCTCCCATGATTCCCAAATGGGCCTTCGGATTCTGGATGAGCAAGTGCAGTTATCGTTCCCAGGAAGAAGTGTTGTCGGTAGCCCGTCGGTTCCGGGAACTGGGCCTGCCGCTGGATGTAATCCACATTGATGGTTGGCAATCCATGGCCTATTCCGGTGCCTGGCAGTGGAATCTAGAAGCCTATCCCGATCCCAAAGGCATGATTGAAGAACTGCGCTCCATGCATGTCCACCTGAGCCTGTGGATGTGGCCATACATCGGCGTTGGCACCCCCACCTATGAATATGCCAAAGAACACGGATTCCTGGTGATGGATAGCGCAACCGGTGAACCGGTTGCCTTCCCGCCGGCTGCCACTACAGACCGCCGGGTGTCTGGCTTTGACTTCACGAATCCTGCTATGCGTGAATGGTACCGCGATCTGGTGAAAAACGTAGTCAAAGACGGCGTTGGCGTCATTAAGACCGACTTCTCTGAAGCGCTGCCGGTCACTTCGGTGTTCTATGATGGCAGCAATGGCCAGCAAGGCCACAACAAAAACCCGCTACTGTATGCCAAAACAATTTATGAAGCCATGCAGGAAGTGAAAAACGAAACGGGTGAACGGGCTATGCTGTGGGGCCGCAGTGGTTATGCTGGCACCCAGAACTACCCGGGCAACTGGGCCGGGGACTCCTCCACCCACGAAAACAATGTGGCGTGCATTCTGCGCGGTGGTCTTTCCATCGGTCTGTCGGGTGTTCCGTTCTGGGGCCATGACATGGGTGGCTTCTACAATACGGATTCTGACGGCTACGAATGCCCGCCCACCGATACAGAATATCAGCGCAGCGTACAGTTTGGCATGCTCAGCCCCTTGTCGCGCAGCCACGGTAAAACGCCGCGGGAACCCTGGCATTTTTCGGAAGAAAGTCAGAAGATCTTCCGCCGCTATGCGGGTATCCGGTATCGTCTGACCCCGTACCTGTACAGCATGGCTTATGTCTCCCACCACACGGGCCTTCCCATGCTGCGTGCCATGTTGCTGGAATTCCCCGATGATCCTACCGCGTGGATGACGGAACTTCAGTACATGCTGGGCGACAGCCTGCTGGTAGCGCCGGTCTTTGACCAGGATGACATGCGGGTTTATCTGCCTGACGGTCAGTGGGCCATTCCGCTTACCGGTGAAATTGTAACGGGCGGCCGCTGGGTACGTCCCACCGTAACCGAAGAAGACATTCCGCTCTACATGCGGGAAAACAGCTTTATTCCGCTGCGTGGTCACGAAACGGAATGGACGCCGGAAGAACCGTTTACCAATTTAACTGTGCTTATGCATGTCACATCGGCTCTTGATGGTATGTATTATGATGATAATGTGCAGGCGCCGGTGCATGCCCATCGAGACGGCGGCACTTTGCAAGTAGAAACGACCATGCCTATGGCCCGTCTGGTGCTGTACAGTGCCGAACCGCTGCAATACGTGGTAGTAAACGGAAAAACTTATCGTCCCGAACAGACTTCGTCTGCTTGCTATCAGGTAACGCTATAAAGAAAAAAGAGTCCGGTGCTATACCGGGCTCTTTTTTGTAAAATTTGCAAATTACACTTGCCATTTTTATAGGGACACCGTATAATAGATGTACGTACAAATCACATTTTACTCTGTGTCACATTAAGTTCCCCTAAAGGGGGTCTCATGACCAGAGAAAGGAGACTGTCAATGAAAAAAGCATCCATGACCCTTGACAAGGCCTATACAATAAGTCGAATCGATCCGCGTATATACGGTTCGTTTATCGAGCATTTGGGTCGCGCCGTGTATGGCGGTATTTACGAACCTGATCATCCCACCAGCGATGAGCTGGGATTCCGGCAGGACGTGCTGGAAATGGTGCGCCGCATCGGCGTTCCGGTTGTGCGTTATCCCGGTGGTAATTTTGTGTCCGGTTTCAACTGGGAGGATTCCGTTGGTCCCCGGGACAAACGTCCTAAGCGTTTGGATCTAGCCTGGTCCACTACAGAAACGAACGAAGTTGGACTGCATGAATTTTACGAATGGTGCCGTAAAGCCAATTCGTCGGTCATGTATTCGGTGAACCTTGGTACCCGTGGCCCCGACGAAGCCCGCCAGGTAGTCGAATACTGCAATCACCCCGGTGGTACATATTATTCCGACATGCGCCGGCAAAATGGTCGAGAGAAACCTTTCGATATTAAACTGTGGTGCCTGGGTAACGAAATGGACGGCCCCTGGCAGATGGGCCACAAAACCGCTTGGGAATATGGTCGTGTCGCCAATGAAGCCGGTAAAATGATGAAGCTGATCGACCCGTCTATTGAATTAGTCGCTTGTGGCTCGGCCAGTTCCGATATGCCCACATTTGGCGACTGGGAACTGCAGGTGTTGGATGAATGCTACGACACGGTAGATTACCTGTCGCTGCACCGGTACTACGGCAACCCCACCAATGACACCCCCGGCTTTTTGGCCCGGTCCATGGATTTAAATGATTTTATCCGCACGGTTGTCAGCATTTGCGACGCCGTTAAGGGCAAAAAGCACTCGAAAAAGACCATTAACCTGAGCTTTGATGAATGGAATGTATGGTACCATTCGAATCAAAAAGACCAAGACGTCTGGAAACAGGATAAATGGGGCCGTGCGCTGCCTCTGCTGGAAGACATCTACAATTTTGAAGATGCGCTGCTGGCCGGTTCCATTCTCATTACATTCCTACAGAATGCTGACCGCGTAAAGATCGCTTGCCTGGCACAGCTTGTCAATGTGATTGCTCCCATCATGACCCGCAATGGCGGTGGCTGTTGGGCCCAGACGATTTTCTACCCGTACATGCATGCATCTGTCTATGGACGCGGTACGTCTCTGCGTGGTGTGGTAGAAACCCCGGATTACGCCTGCCAGGATTACGATCATGTACCGTACATTGACGCGGCTGCCACCCAGGATGATCAGGGCGGTGTGACGGTGTTTGCCGTGAACCGTTCCATGGAAGACGATTTTGCATTTTCCATTGATCTGCGCAGCTTTGGTCCTATGCGTCTTGCTGAGCATATTTTGTTGCATCATGACGATGTCAAGGCTGTCAATACGGAAGACGATCCCATGCAGGTCGCTCCTACTGCTGGTCCCGGCGGTACCGTTGACGGCGGCAAAGCCGAGGTTACCCTGCCGGCTCTGAGCTGGAACGTACTGCGGTTTGTACCTGTAACTGAATAAGACGAATGTGGTCCTGCCTTCTTTATAGAAGGTAGGGCCACTTTTTAGTATGCACCCATTGTTTATGAATATTGTGTAAAAAAGTAGCTCATGTGCTGTACACTTTGCTTTTCTTCGGGTATAATAGGGACAAAGAAAGCCATCTACAACCTATGAACTCGCCACGGCATCCGCAAGTGCAAAGCCTGCTTTTTCACCTGCACGATCCTGAGCGGCCCTTGTTCCCTTACTGTTGCAGGAGGAAAACACCGTATGGATATTCAACCCTATTTCCACCGTCTGTGCGAACTTCATTCCGTGGCCTTCGCCACTGTGGACCGAGACGGCCATCCGCATAACCGCATTGCCGATCTGTTTTTTTGCGATGGTGAAAAACTGTATTTTTACACAGCCCGAGGAAAAGCCTTTTACGAAGAACTGATGTATAGCGGAGAAATCGCTGTAACCGGTTTACTGGATGACCGAAAGATGATTCGGTTTACCGGTAAAGTACAAAAAGTCAGTCAACGGGTATTAAACCATATTTTCCAGGAAAACCCCTATTTAAAAAAGGTGTATCCCGGCGACAGCCGGTATATCTGTGAAGTATTTTGTATTTATCAGGGCAGCGGAGAAGTCTTTGATTTTTGCAACAAAACACTAACCCGGGCGCCCTTTACGTTTGGTGGGGCCACTCTTCACGGCAGCCAGTACCACATTACTGACAACTGCCGGCAGTGCCGATTGTGTGCCGAAAGTTGCCCACAGCACTGCATATTGCCGGGAAAACCGTATGTGATTTTGCAGGAACATTGCATGCACTGCGGGTTATGTGCGGAAAGCTGTCCAGAGGAGGCCATTCGCCTGCTTACGCTATAACTTTACACAAATAATAAAAGCACCCACGGGTACCCCGTGGGTGCTTTTTTATGAGGATTCACCCCCTTGCTGCCTGCGCTTTTCCAGTTTCAGGCACAAGACTGTGATGTCGTCATCGTGACCATCCTGCCGCCGGGTAATAGCCTGCTGCAAAACAGCCTCTGCTAATTGCTGCGCCGATTTTTGCCGCTCCTTCTCCAATAATTCACAAATCCACCCGGTTCCCGCTACTGTGGCCCCATCTGAAACCAGCATCAATACATCCCCTAGCGAAAGGTCGCAGGATTGTCTGGCTGACTGCACCTGGGGCAAAATACCCAAAGGCAACGACGAAGCTTCAATCTCCCGGGCCCGGTTTCCCCGGCACACAAATCCTGGCGGCGCTCCCGCTTTGATCCACTCCACATGGCCACTGAAAAGGTCAATAATGGCAATATCCAGCGTAGCTAGGGTCTCTTCCTCTGATTTACAAAGCAACGTAGAATTCACAATCTGCATAGCACAGCGGAACCCTACTCCGGCTTTCACCAAGGTTTCCAGCACGCCGGCTGCCATGGCTCCATCCACCGCGGCCCGGGCCCCGGTTCCCATTCCGTCGCTAATGACCGCAATTTCCCGTCCCTGACCGTCCAGAAAGGTCCCACTGCTGTCCCCGCTTAACACACTACTGCCGCAGCAATGACACGCCACCCCTTTTTGTAGCGCATATACCGGGCGTTCACACAGCTGTAACCGGCATTTTTCTCCGTTTAATGTCACACAAGGCGAAGCAAATGTACGACCCGCGGCCTGACACAGGTCCTTTAACAGTGCCCCACGGGATAGCCTTGTACTGCTGCGGCGCTGGGCTTCGATTTCCACGGTCATGCGGGAAAACCGGTCCACCCGGCAACTGACTTCCACCGGCATCATGCCTGCCCGGCGCAGGACTTCGCGGATTTTCTGCGCGGCTGCAAAATCATACCGTTCGTATAGTTCCAATTCCTGCGACATATCCCGTAGTAGGCCGCTCATGGCCTGAAATTGATCGTTAACCACCTGGCGTACCTCCACGGCCCGCAAATGGGCCGATTGGCGCAATTGGTATTCTTCATACCGTTGGGTAAGGCTCTGCAGTAATTCCGGCAAACGGCGGCAGTGTTTCTGTAAAAACTCTCCCACCATCTCCCGGTTGATAGGTTGTCCGGTTTGCAGGGGTGTCAGTAACTGCTGCATGCACAGCGCCGCTTCGGTTTTATGGCGTCGCCAACAAAATTCCCGTAACCCGCAATTTTTGCAGGCGGCATCCGCCGCTTTTTGCAGCACATCATCCAGAGTTGAGGCACAGTAGCTTTCCAGTTTTTGTGCCACCATATCGGTGGATGTACTCACATTTTCCAGGGCCGATGCCGCATAATCCAGCTTTTGAATCACATTGCGCCGCAGCCCGTCATGCAGCACCGCCTGCTCGCGGGCGGTAAATAGAGACCGGAACGCCGCACCGGGCGGCACCAGCAAAAACACCAGGGAGGCGATGGCCGATTCCAGCAAAAAACTGTAATCGGGGTTTAAAACTCCGGCCTGCATTACCACAATGGCGGCTGATACCGCAAACCCAGCCGCTAAAACCAGCCGTCCCATAGGCGCCAGCACACCAGCCATCAATCCCCCTAGCGCACAAGCCCCCGCCAGGTACGAAGAGCCCGATACCACCGATAAGCTGAATACAGCCCCAATACCTACTCCACATACGGCACCTGCGGCAGCTCCTCCGCACCGCGCCGCATATAGAATAAATAATACGGCCGCCGCCCGCGCCGGATGAAGTCCCCACCACGCCACAGACGATAACGCCGATAAAGCAAGCCCCAGGGTAAAAGTAACGGTACACAAATCCTGCGGGGAAAAATCCTGTATGCCTTCTCCCCGTCGCAGCAGAGCAGCAAACCGTGCAAAAAAGAAGGCGCCCCCGGCTCCGAACAGAGATTCCGCTACATACAGTGCCGCTACACTGCCAATGGTTCCCTGGCTCATCACTACGACTCCACCCGTTGCCAGCAGAGGCAAAAAAGCTGCCATCGGCGCAAACAGTGGATGATCGCTCACATGGTCCCATTCGTGCAGCGCCCATCGAATCGCTGCACAAGCCAGCATGGCGGCAATATACCTGTCTCTTATACACATCTGACGCTG
>ENA-OYYT01000623-OYYT01000623.1-human-gut-metagenome-genome-assembly--contig:-NODE-623-length-14773-cov-9.550754_pt1 | contig 14773 bp, 10 predicted proteins | sample MGYA00243251_ERZ653453 | MGnify/ENA primary metagenome ERZ653453 (study PRJEB26926, sample SAMN06165174) | human gut metagenome | biome: ENVO:00009003; feature: ENVO:2100002; material: ENVO:00002003...
CGTAGTCTCGTGGGCTCGGAGATGTGTATAAGAGACAGCAACGGCATGTTGCAGTGCCAACGCGGTGTGCGGGGCAAAAAGCGCCTGTGCGATGGAACAGGCGGCTGGGCCGGGGGTGGGCAGCACCTGCGCCGAGGCGGGCAGAGGAGCGTTCTGCACCGCCGCAGCATCGATCACCAACAGGGCAGCGGCAAAACGGTCAAGGGCGGTTTCTTCATCGCAGGGGGAGGTCATGGCCAGCACGTTGGCACCACAGGACATCTCGGTTTCAAACTGCCAGTCCCGGCGCAGCAGTTCCGCCAGGGCGGAGCCGGTCAGCCCGGCAGCAGCACCGTTGACGAGGATCTTGCCGGAATCGTGGGCAAAAAAGCCGGAGTGGGCAGAAACATCATCCATCCCATGGCAGAGCACGCGCAGGCGGCGCAGTGGGCGCACAGCGCCGCTGAACCGCTGCAAGCGGGCACGCCAGGCGGCAAACCAGGCATCGCCGTGTTCGGCCAGCAGGCCGGTGCAGCCGTCCAGGCTGGCCATTAACGGATAGGAGGGGGAACTGGTTTCAAACACATCCAGCTGGCGTTCCAGCTCCTGCGGCGGAATGAAAGAACTGTTCCAGTGCAGCAGGGCGGTCTGGGTCAGGCTGGGCAGTGTCTTGTGCGGGCTTTGAATGATGACATCCGCCCCGGCAGCAATGGCACCGCCCTGCCAGCCGTGGGCGGCGGCCAGTGGCAGATAGTGCGCGCCGTGGGCTTCGTCCACGATCAGGGGAACGTTGGCGGCGTGGCACAAAGCGGCAATGGCGGCAAGATCACTCAAAACACCCTCATAGGTGGGGCTGGTAAGGATGACCGCAGCGGCATCCGGGCAGGCGCGCAGGGCATCCGCTACCATGGCGGGGGTGAGGCTGCCGTAAATGCCGAACGCCGGGTCCACGGGGGGCACCAGCCAGTGTGCCGTTAAGCGGTTGAGCTCAATGGCGTGGTAAACGGATTTGTGGCAGTTGCGCGCGCAGATGACGGCGGTGCGGCCGGAACTGACGACAGCGGCCCGGATGGCGGCCAGAATGCCGCAGGTGGAGCCGTTGACCAGATACCAGGTTCGCTTTGCCCCCCACAGGGCGGCGGTGCGGGCCATGGCATCGGCCAAAATGCCGTCTGCATCGTGCAGGTCATCTACGCCGGGAACTTCGGTCATATCCCACCCGGCTGGCAGGCCCGGTGCCGGCACCACCCGCCGCTTGTGCCCCGGCATGTGCAAGGGGTAAAGCCCGGAGGAAGCATAGGATTGGAGTTGAGATTGGAGAAGATGGTTCATAAGTTAGGAGGTAGGAAGTAGGAGTTGAAGGACGGAATTTTTGGAAGCGGCAATAATTAGAAGTGAGGAAACGGAGAGAGTATAAGAGTGTTATGATTTTAATACGCGGCGCAAGCCGCACCATAAACTCCTAACTCCTCCCTCCTGACTTCCAATTAACCAAGTTCTACTTGGGCTTTGCTTCCGCATTTGGTCTTTTGGACCAGGATTTGTTTGGGGATGCGGTCCTGGAGGGTTTCGACGTGGCTGATGATGCCGACCAGCTTATCGGAACCGGCAAGGGCAGTCAGGGTGTCGATGGCTTTTTGCAGGGCGTCGGCGTCCAGCGTGCCAAAGCCTTCGTCCACAAACAGGGTATCCACGCTGATGCCGCCGGCACTTTCCTGGATGGTATCGCTGATGCCAAGAGCCAGGCTGAGCGCCGCCAAAAAGCTTTCGCCGCCGGAAAGGGAACCGACCGGGCGGGTCTTACCGGTGTAGGCATCGAACACATCCAGCTCCAGTGCGGTCTTGGCGGCAATATCGGCGCTCTGGCGGCGGCGCAGGGTATACTGGCCGCCCGTCATGCGGGTAAAACGACGGTTTGCGGCGGCGACCACGCCGTCAAAATAAAAGCTCTGCACATACTGTTCAAAGGGCAGCTTTTGCTTTTGGGTCAGATTGCCGTTGATGGTCTTGCTCAGGTTATCCAGCATGGCGGCGTTGGCGCGGGCAGATTCTGCGGCGGTGATGGCTTTTTTTAGGTTGGTCAGGGCATCGCGGTTGGTATCCAGCCGGTGCAGGGCGGCCTGGTTTTGGTCGCGCAGGTTTTTGCGCTCAGCTTGCAGTGCAGTAAGGGCCTGCTGCTGGGCGGCAGGGTCCGGGCGGCTGGCGGTATCCCCGGCCTGTTCAGCCAGGGTTTGGGCGGCGCTTTGGGCCGCAGCAAGTTCTTTGGAAAAAGCATCGCGGCTTTTGGCGGCGGCATCCAGTGCGGCTTGCAGGGTGCGGCGCTGTTTTTGGGTCTCGGCGCGGGCGGCGGCCATAGCGGCGGCATCTGGCCAGGGCAGGTTTTTCTGCCCCTCGGCAAGGCGGGTCTGGGCTTCCGCGGCGGCTTTTTCGGCGTTGGCCTGTGCGGTGCGGGCCTGCTCCACAGCGTTTGCCTGGTCGGGGCGCTGGGCTTGCAGCTGGGCTTTTTGGCGGGTCAGCTTTTCCAGATCTTTTTTGCGGGATTCAGCATTTGCCATGCGGTCATGCACTTCGGCAAGGCCGCGGCGCAGGCTGTCATGTTGGGCCTGCAGGGCGGTTTGCAGCTCGTCCGGGGTCAGGGCATCGGCCTGCGGCCCGGTATAATGCTGGCGGCGGCGCGCCAGAAAGGCGGCGGTACGCGCATACAGGGTATCCCGCTGGGTTTGGGCTGCGGCTTTGGCTTCCCCGGCTGCGGTGGAGGCTTTGGAAGCTTCCGCCGCAGCGCTCGCCGCTGCCTGCGCAGCTTTGTTGCAGGCGGCTTCGGTGACATGGCTGGGGGCGGGGGCTGCCGGTGCTGGGTGGTGCAGAGCACCGCACACCGGGCAGGGGGTGCCATCCACCAGATCTTGCGCCAGAATCCCGGCGCGGGCGGCATTCAGGGCGCGCTGCATCTCGGCGCTGGAATGCTGGGCGGCATCGGCCTGTTGCTGCTTTTGCCGGTATTCATCGGCAGTGCGCTGCCAGTTGGCTTGCGCGGTGTGCAGGCGGGGGATATCGTCCAACAGGGCTTGGCAGTCCTGCTGCTGGCTTTGGGTCAGCTCAATGGTTTTGCGGCAGCTTTCCAGCTCGGCGTTCGGTTCGCCGCAGGCCGTGATCTGCGGTTCCAGCTGGGCTAAGGCAGTATCGGTACTGCTTAGAGTTTTCTGGTCTTTTTCCAGCGCCGTGGCAGCCTGCTCGGCCTGGGCACGGGCGATTTTGGCGCGGGCTGCGGCGGTGCTCAACTCTTGATAGCGCGGCTCCCACTCCGCAAAGCGCTGCAGCTTGGCATCCAGCTCGGCAAGCTCCGGGCGGCGGGCTTCGGTCTTGTCCCACTCCGCATTCAAAGCGGGGGCCTGGGCAGTCAGCTCGGCGGCTTTGGCCTGGGCTTCATCCAGACTGCTCAGCAGTTTGGCACGGTTTTGGGCGGCTTCCACCGCGGCGGACTGCGCTTCAATGCGGGCATCAAGGGTATCCAGCTGTTGGGATTGCTCCGCCGTCAGGGCGGTGTCCGCTTCGATCATCTCAGCGGCCCAGTCCAGCGCGGCGGGGGCGCGGTAGGGGTCACGGCTGTCCTGCGCATCGGCAAGTTCGCCGGTGTGGGGGCTGCCAGGGGCAGGCTGTAAAGCGGCCAGCAGCTGCACAACGGTGTGGTTGGCAAGCTCGGCCTGGCGCAGAGCTTCCCCGGCTTTGGTGCGGGCGGCACTGCCAAGGCGCTGGTAGCTGGCGGTATCAAACACGCGGCGCAGAATTTCGGCCCGGTCGGCGCTGGAAGCGTTGAGCAGGCGGGCAAAATCATTCTGTGCGATCATCGAGATTTGGGCAAACTGGCGGGCGTCAATGCCCAGCAGGGCTGTCACCGCTGCAGTCACGGCTTTGGTACCGGTCACGGGAGCGTCCGGCTCCTGCGTTAAGGCGGCAGAGCCGGGAACTGTGGTCACGCCCTCGCCCCGGCGCTTGGCGCGGGTCTGCTCCGGGGTGCGGTTGACGGTATAAGTACGGCCGCGGTGGGTGAACTCCAGCTCCACAAAGGTGGTATCAGTGGGGATGGCATAGTCGCTGCGCAGCATGTCCGGTTCGCGGTAAGCGCCGGTGGTTTCGCCGTACAGGGCAAAGGTGATAGCGTCAAACAGCGCGGTTTTGCCCGCGCCGGTATCGCCGCTGATCAGGAACAGGCCGCTGGAGCCAAAGCCGGACAAATCCAGTGTGCAGGTTCCGGCATAAGGGCCAAAGGCGCAAAGGGTCAGGCGTACAGGTTTCATAATCCGGCCTCCTGGCGCAGCTGAGCCAGAGCTGCGGTTTCTTCGGGGGTAAGGGTGCGGCCGTGCATCTTTTCAAAAAAGCGGGCGAACAGCTCGTCAAAGCTCATGGTGCGCAGCTGGGCGGCCTGCTGGATGGCATCGCTGCCGGTATCCAGTGCGCCGCCGGGGGCGTAATCCAGCTTCATGGCGTTGGGGTAAGCGGCACGCAGCACGGCCATGGCGTCCGGGCGGGGAACCGGGTCGGTCAGGGTGGCCCAGATGTAATCTTCGGCATCTGTTACGGTATCGGCGGCGGTCAGCTGGTCCAGCGGGCCGGTGAGGTGGCGCATGGCGTGCAGCGGGCGCAGGGGCAAAAGCTCCGGTTCGGCTCCGTTGGCCCCGATATGAACCAGAACGGCGCTTTTCTGCGCGCCGCACTCATCCAGCGAATAGCACAGCGGGCTGCCCGCGTACCGCACAGTGGGGCAGCCGACCTGCTGCGGGCGGTGAATGTGGCCAAGGGCGGTGTACAGGTAGCCGGTAAAGCGGGCAGCATCCACGGCCTGAACCGTGCCGACGTTGACATCGGCGGCAACGCTCTCACTGCCGGAACAGGTGGGCAGACTGCCGCCGCCCAGCACCATCTGGTGGGCGATCAGAACCCGACGCTCCCCGGCGGTGGGCAACGGGCCCAGCGCGGCGGCGATGGCGGAATCTTCATCCCGGATATCGGCATCCGGCAGGCAGTGGCGCACGGTGGCGGGGCGGACAAAGGGCAGGAGGTCAAAGGTGAGCTCGCCGAATTCATCCTGCAAGATGACCCGGCGGGGGGCACTGGTGAACTGCCCTGCCAGATAGACCTGTTGGTTGGAAAGCAACCCGGCGGCATAATCCAGCCGCTCGGCGCTGTCATGGTTGCCGGCAATGGCCAGCACCGGGATGTTCCGATGAGCAAGCTCGGTCAAAAACCAGTCCAGCAGCAAAACTGCGGCGGCAGGGGGCAGGGCGGTATCGTAAATATCCCCGGCCAGCGCCACCGCCTGCACATTGTGGGCAGTGCACAGGTCAAGGACCTGCTCTAAGATATAGCGCTGGTCCGGCAGCAGGTCAAAGCCATTGACCCGCTTGCCGAGGTGAAGATCGGCGAGGTGGAGAAGATTCAAAGGTGGCACCCCCTTGAAAGTTAGGAGTTATCTCAATTAGGAATTAGGAATGAGAAATTAGGAATTGGAGATGAGGATAAGTTTGAAATTTGGGGTGAATGGTAAATTTGTGGGGTAGGGCGACATAAATTCTGATTATTTTTAGGCCCTGCGTGGGGAGCCACCCCTCAGTCCGCTGTGCGGACAGCTCCCCTCCAGGGGAGCCAAAATATACGGCGGGCTTCTGTATGAATTTGTTGTGGCATCCACCATAAAATCGCGGAACGGTCAAGACCGTTCCCTACAGATTGTTTTATAATGCGCAATCGTCATTTTGTATGCATCCCACCCGTAGGGGCGCACATTGTGCGCCCGTTGCTTTGTGGAGAATAGCGAGGCGGAATATACGGCAAACACTCTATAATTTTTACGTCCGCCAGGATGAACTCCCGCCCTATGCTCGGCCCATGAAAGGTTTTCGCCCAGCCTTTTTTCAAAAAGGCTGGATGGTCAGCGCCAGAGTTTTTCCCAGGTGGTGATATCGAGAGTAACGCCGGGCAGGACTTCCATGGGGACGGTCTCGCTTTTGCGGAAGCGGCACTTTTTGCAGAACCCTTCAGCTTTCAGGTCCTTGGCCCATACCCGCAGATATAGGCGGCTGCGGCCATCGCCTTCGGCCAGTTTTTGGGCATAGGCCACAATGCTGCGGCCAATGCCCTGGCCGCGGGCTTTTTCCAAAAGGAACAGGCGGGACAGGCACATGGCCCCCGTGGGGGTAAGATCCAGCGCAAAATAGCCGACTGGATCGCTGCCCAGATAGATCATGAAATAATTCACAGTTCCGCTGTGGATCTCGTCATCCGTCAGGATATCACTCTGGTACTTTTCCGCCAGGGCGCGGGCTACTTTTGGGGTCAGCTTGGTGTAATGCTGAACAAAAATTTCTTCCGCCAGCTGGCTGATCTGCTCAATATAGCGGGTTTTGGTCACTTGCTTGTAGGTGGGTTTCATGGGGAACCTCCGTAATGTATGGTTATTCAACGGTAACGCTGGCGCGGGCGGGCAGGCAGGCGGCCCAATCGCCCTGTTTGGTCAGTACGCCAAAGGATTCACAGGTGTGGTCCGGGCAGGGGCTTTCCACAAAGCGGATGCCGCCGTTTTCCACAACCAGATGGATGGTGTAATAGCCGGTATCAATATCATAGCGATGGTCGGTGTCCAGCGGGATGCGCAGCTGGGTGCTGTCATCGCCATAGGTCAGCACGGCAACCAGACCGGACCCGGCAGCCGGATGGCCGAAACAGAGCCACAGCACCCCGGCGGCCAGCAGAATGATGATGGCAAACAAAATGTTCAGACGGGTAGATTTTTTCAAGGGGAAAACCTCATTTAATCAGGGTCAAAATTCAGGGTCAGCCGCATGCCGTCAACCCCGGCGGCTGCGGTGGGGAACGCCTGCTGCGCGGCGGCAAGGCCGGGGGCAAGGTCCGTTACGGCGGCGCTGTAATGGGTCAGCCACAGGCGGCACACGTTAGCTTCGGCGGCAAGGATCCCCGTTTCGCGGCAGGTGGAATGGCCGTATAACTTCGCTTTGGGCAGGTCGGCATCATCGGCATAGGTGGAATCCATCAACAAAAGATCGGCATCCTGTGCAGCGCGGCGCAGCGCAGCGCAGGGGCGGGTGTCGGTCGCATAGACAACTTTCAGCCCGCGGCGCGGCGGGCCGAGAACCTGGGACGGCAGGAAGCCGCCCACCGGCTGGCCGCTTTGCAGGGTGGACCAGTAACGCACGGGGATGCCCGCCGCCTTTGCCCGCTGGGGATCAAACTTGCCCGCCCGCGGCAGGGTGAACGCATATCCGCAGCAGGGTACCCGGTGCTTGAGGGGGAACGCCTGCACGCACCCGGCGGGCACTTCAAACTCGCCTTTGCAGTCCGGCAGTTCTTTCAGCCGTAGTTCGAACGGCAGCGGTCCGGCTACGGCGTAAAAGGTGCGCACCACATCCGTCAAGCCCGGCGGCCCAGCCATGACGAGGGGGGCAGTGCGGCCCTGGGCGGCCATCGTCTGCCAGATGCCGGGCAGGCCGAAAATGTGGTCCCCGTGGTAATGGGTCAGCAGAATGGCGTCCATGCGGAAAATACTGACCCCGGCCCGGCGCGCGGCAGTCTGGGTGCCCTCGCCGCAGTCCAGCAGCAGGTTGGAGCCGCCCACCGTGATGCAGGCAGCCGCCAGGGCGCGCTCCGGCAGGGGCTGTGTGCCGCCGGTGCCAAGCAGAATGATATCCAGCATGGCCAGAACCTCCGATAGACTTAATACAAAATGTATTTCTTGCAAGATTTGATAAACAAATCGTATAACTTGTGGGGCGGTGGCTGTAGAAAGCATACACCCCCAACTTATCATACTGCTAACAGTATACCACAACATGCCAAGCGGGAAAACCGGAAAATTTTAAACGGGGGACAGCGCAAAATGTTGAAAATTTCACACCTGCCGCGTATTATGATAAGAATGAAGCGAAAGGGGAAGGCGACCGTAGGGGGCAGAGTGTACCAGCGGAGTGTTTGCCGGTATCACGAAGCAAGATATCCGGCAATGTCCGACATCCGGGACGATGCAAGCATCGTCCCCTACAGATTGCATTTAGGTTCGTATCGAAAATATATGTCGCTCCGAGAGGGAACACTGTTATCTAAAATTGTACTTCGTGCGATGTTCGTTATTACAGAAAGCTTTTTGGCAGGATAAGGCGCATTTTAAGATGTATGCACCACTGCCGCAGAAAGGAATGGAAACCGGTATGAAAAAGTTCAGGATTTGGATTTTGGCCGCGCTGGCAGCAGCGCTTTGCCTGTTGTGTGGGTGCAGTGCAGAAGATTTTGCCCTGCCGCATGAAGTGCAGCTTGCCGTTGGCCAGCAGTGCGCGCTGGCCGGGGAGCTGCGGTTTACCGGCAGCCTTTCCGATATTACGCCGCAGGACCGGGCAGAGTTTGCCCAAGCTGTGACCGATGCAGTGGTACATATTGCTTCGACTGACCCCAGTGTGGCCGCAGTAGACCAGGACGGCAACGTGACCGCTGTGACCCCCGGCACGGCAACCGTGTTGGTAAGCTGTGTGGACCTGGATTTTTATGCCGAAGTGAACATTAATGTTGTGGAAGCCGCCACGCCGGAAAGCGCAGCCCTCGCGACCCCGGAGACTGCTGCCCAGTCGACCCCGGAAACAGCCACGCCGGAGAGTGCTGAACCCGCAACGCCTGAAACTGCTGCTACTCCAGAGACCGCTATTCCGGAAACGGCTACCCTCGAAAGCGCTGAACCCGCAACGCCTGAAACTGCTGCTACTCCAGAGACCGCTATCCCGGAAACGGCTACCCCCGAAAGTGCAGCTCCGGCAACACCGGAAAGCGCCGCCACACCCGAAACAGCAAAAACGGCCACGCCGGAAACTGCGGCCCCGCCCAAAATGCCAAGAGCAACCGAAGCCCCAGCTGTAACTCGGGAAGAAACAACGGCTGCTGACGAAAAAACAAGAGAACCGTTCCGCGAATTTTTGAAGAAAGCAGGCAGCACCGTGGCAAACTTTTTTGGCGGGTTGTTCGATAAGAGCAAGAGCACGGGATGATGCCTGACCGTGAGAATCCGCCCAAAAAGCAAAGAAAAAACGGAAAGATAAACAAAAAGTATTACACTTGCCAAAATTGAAAAAATGTGTTAAGATAACACTATAATTTTATAGCAATATGACAGATGGCAAGTCCACAAAGGAGGCAGTGTCGTTGAAAATCTATGAATCCGCAGAGGATTACCTGGAAAAGATCCTGATGCTGACAGAACGCAACGGGGAAGTCCGCTCCATCGACATCGCTACCGAGATGGGCGTTACCAAGCCGAGCGTGAGCATTGCAATGAAAAATCTGCGTCAGGCCGGTTATATTTCGATGGATGGTGCCGGGTATATCACCCTGGAGCCGCCGGGACTGGAAATTGCCACCCGGATTTATGGCCGCCACAAAAAGCTGACCCGCTTTTTTGTTGCACTGGGTGTGGACCCTGTTGTTGCTTCCCACGATGCCTGCAAGATCGAGCATGACCTGAGCGCAGAAACCTTTGAAAAGCTGGTGGCCTTTGCCGAAAGCCAGCATATGCTGAAGGAATCCTGAGCTTTTTATAAGAATCATGATGCCCCGGACGAGAAACGTTTCTCGTCCGGGGCATTTTTGCTGCAGTGTGCGCGCTGTATGTGATATAGAGCCAAATAAAATCCGCCTCGGCAAAAAACTCTGCCGGGGCGGTAATAGAATCATGCGGGATTGCTTCAGCTTTCCGCAACACCAAAGAAGAACTTGTTCAGGCGGTACTTGTTTTCTTCATACAGGCCAATGTGCTTGAACAGATCCTTGTAATAGGTGGTCAGCTCAAACCGAGTGGTCAGCACATCAAAGGGGTTCAGGTGGTGCACGGCGCTGTCTGGGTTTTGCACATAGTTGTAAATGGGGGTGGAAAGCGCATAGAACTGCTGGGCGTAGCGGATAAAGCTTAGATTGAAATACAGGTCCTCGCTGTAGTCCAGTTCCTCATTGCAGCGCACATCGGGGTGCTCACGCACAATGTCGGCGCGGTAGAGCTTGTTCCACATCACGCCGTAATAAAAGCTGGCGGGCTCCTGCATCAGGCCACAGGCAAATGCGTCTTTATTCAGGGGACCTTCCATCAAAAAGCCGAAAGTCTGCACCCGGTGCTGCGGATCCAGGATGGGGTCCAGCACACGCTCCACCACGGTATCCCGCATGGTTTTGGGCAGGCTGACCGGCGGTTCAATGCGGTTGTAGTGGGCAATCACCATATCGGCGTGGCTGGCTTCCGCTTTCTGTACCAGCAGCTCGGTGGCATAGGGCTGGATGAAATCATCCGCATCCACAAACTGAAAGTATTTGCCGTGGGCTTCCTGCATGCCAAGGTTGCGGGTGGCGGAAACTCCGCTGTTGTTTTTGTCGATCACCACAATGCGGTGGTCAATACCGGCATAGCTCTGGCAGACGGCATAGCTGACATCCTTGCTGCCATCGTTGAGCAGAATGATCTCCAAATTCCGGTAGGTCTGGCGGCGGATGCTCTCAATACAGCGGGCAATATGGTCTGCTGCGTTGTAAACAGGAACAATAATGCTGACTAGCGGCTGGCTCTGCGGTTCGGTGGGCATGGCGGGCCTCCTTATATAAAAACGGTTAGGTTGTTGCCTTTACTATAACGCAGAACCCGCAATTTTGCAATAACACAAATACCGCAGGCTGTGCCCCGGAACATTTTGGTGTTGCGGTTCGGCCTGCGGTATGGCTTTGCTGGCTTTATTTGTTCTTTAGGACGTCGATTCCGTCCAGCTCCACAGCGGGCACATAGTAGGCAGAAAAGGTGTGCAGCGTCTGGTCGACATCATCGCCGTCGCCCAGGGCAGCGGGGCCTTCATCAATCGTGTATTCCCACATGGGCAGGTAATAGGCGGCGCTCCCCTGCACATAGGTCAGGCGCAGGTTGGCAAGGTGCTCCGGCTCTGCGGCGGGGTCAACCGCTTCCGCCGTGTAGCTGTCGGTCAAAAACTCTCCGTTGGCCAGCCGCTTGTCAGCCTCGGCGCGGGAAACGCTGGTGTATTCGCCCAAGGGCTCCACGGTGCGGTTCGTTTCATGCAGGCTCAACAGATTGCCGTCGGTATCTACGCTGACCAGCAGGTAATGGAAAGAATCCACCGCGAACTTGACAAAGAGGGAACAGGGCTGGCCGTCGATCGTGCTGTCGCCTCCATCCGTCACATCGGTATATTCACCGCCAAGCAGAGAGGTAAAGAGGGAACCGTATTTCTCTTGCAGGTCGGCGGCAATCACGCGCTCTTCCGCAAGGGTTGCAAAGGTCTTCACCTCGGCAGAGCTGTTGCAGACCACACTGGTGCGCAGGTCGTTGGAGACGGTGATTGTCAGCCCACCGGGCCAGTCGCTTTCGGGGATGTTCAGCTGCAGCTGTGCGGCATCAGAGAGATAATTCAGCACGGAAGAATCTGCATCCCACCCGTTCTGCTCGGCGGATTCCTTTATACCAGATACTGTTTTGGAGATGGTATCGACGCTGTCCCTGCTGAACGTGGCGGTGTCAGCCAGTGTGGTATCCAGCCCAAGAGCATCCAGCACCGTGCGAAGACGGGCTTTCATGGCATCGGTATTGTCGGCGGCATCCAGCAGGCTGTTGCGGTAGACCGGCAGGCTGGCAGGGAGAACAACATCCGCGGAACTGCCTAAAATTAGACTTTCGCCGAAATACAGCTCATCGGCACTGTGGGCCAGCAGGGAAGAACTGCCGGAAGCGCCGCTGCCAAGCAAAATATCGCTCAGAGCCTGCAAGGGGCTGCTGTCCTGCATCGCGGATTTCAGGGAGGAGGACAACGGGGCATCGGCAACGCTGCCTGCGTCGGCATCTGGTTCATTGCCCTCCATGCTGAATGCGCTGAAGGTTTCGGGACTGTTGGATTCCTCATAGGCGGGGGCGCTTTCGTTCAGATCAGCGGTCTCGGCGGCCTGGCTGACCCCGGCGGAACGGTCCTGACTGACCATCGCCGCCCCTAACAGAACAAGACAAAAACAAGCTGCTGCCGGAACAAAATGCCGGAATTGCAACGGAATGGTGTGCTTTACGGGGGTCTTGTTGGCAGATTCAATCAAATCATCATCAATTTGCCCGATCGCGCGGAATAAATCGCGGGAGCTCACAGGCAGACACCTTCTTTCTCTAAGTAGGCTTTCAGTTTGGTGCGCATCCGGTGCAGGGTAACGCGCACCTTGCTTTCGCCAATACCGTAGCGTTTGGCAATGTCGGCGGTGGCGTCGCAGTACCAGTACCGCCGAATAAAGATGTTGCGTGCCTGCTCCGGCTGGCTGCGCAGAAACGCGCTGATGGAGCGGGCTGTTTCAGCGCTTTCTACTTCCTGCGCGGTGTGGTCTCCGGCGGGCAGGCAAAATTCCAGCTCTTCCAGCACGGTTTCGGTCTGGCCGCCGCCGCGCTTTTTGGCATTTTGCCGCTCCCGCAGGTCCAGTGCCAGGTTGCGGGTAATGCGCCCCAGGTAGGGTGCAAGCTTGTCCGGCCGGTTTTGCGGCATGCTGTTCCAGGCGGCCATCCAGGTGTCATTTTCGCATTCTTCGGCGTCTTCCTGGCTGCCCAGCAGGTTCATGGCAATCTTGCGGCAATAGGCGCCAAACTTTTGTGCGGTCTGTGCAATGGCCTGCTCGTCCCGTGCCCAGTACAGCGCAACAATGTCGGCATCAGTCATTGCGGCACACCTCGCTTTCCTCTTACTATTTATATAATAGGGGAATCACCCCCAAATGTTACAGGCAGAAAAGTAAAAAACGCACCCCGGCGGGCGGGATGCGGCAAACAATACAAATCAGAGCATATGTTTTTTGTGCAGTACCCAGGCAGCGATCCCACAAATAGCAAGCGTAAGCAAGCAGACAATGACAAATCCATAATCAGAACCGGAAAACGGCATGCCGTCAATGTCCACGTTCATGCCATACAAACCGGAAATAACGGTCGGGACAGCCATCAACAGGGTAACGGAAGTCAGGTACTTCATCGCATTGTTCAGGCGGTTATCCAAAATTGAGCTGAACAGCTCGCGGGTGCCCTTGATATCATCGCGGTAGATGCTGGTCATCTCAATGGCCTGCCGAATCTCAACGATTACATCGTCCAGTAGTTCCATGTCATCAGGGTACTGTTCCAGCCGCTTGTAGCGGGTCAACCGGTCCAAAACCGTGCTGTTGGCACGCAGTGAGGTTGCGAAATATACCAGGGTGGATTCCAACCCATGCAGCTCCATCAAGTCACTATCGCGCAGGGTACCGGTCAGGTTTTTCTCAATTTCCTGGCGGCGGCGGTCGATCAGGCGCAGCTCCTGCTGGTACATCGTGGCGGCGCGGTACAGAATCTGGTACACAAAGCGCATCTTCTTTTTAGTAGAAAAGCCGCGCACCCGGCAGGAAGCGAAATCAGACAATACGGGGGTATCTACGGAGCAAACCGTGGTGATGGTGGTCTGGGTCAACAGAATACCAAGGGGAATGGTGGTGTATACGCCCTCGGCGGCGCCGTCTACCTTTAAGGGTATATCCACAATGATGACGGTATAACCATCTTCCAGGCTGATACGCGCAGATTCTTCCGGGTCAAGGGCGGCCTGCACATCAGCGGGCTCAATATCTAAGGTGGCGGCAACCTCGCGGATCTCCTCCTGGCTGGGGGCAGTCAGGCAGATCCATGTGCCTTCCTCAATTTCGTCTGCGCGGGTTAAGCGCCGGTTGACGGTTTCGTATATCGCCAGCATGGAAAGATCACCATCATTTCTTTGTTAAATCACAGATTTTAGTATACTTGCTTTGGACCCAAAGCGCAAGTATGGAAGATAAATGATTTGGGAAAGATGAGGAAGCAGGGGATGGAGAAGGCTATTTGTATTATAGGAAGATGCGGGGGAAAAGGATAAAAAACGGGGACAAAAAGAAAATGAATAGAGAAAGCACGTTAAAGCGTCCATATGCACCCTGCCCAAAAATAAATCGAAAAAATTATGAAGAAAAACGAAAAAAGGTGTTGACAATGGTTGAAAGTGTGGTATTATAAATAAGCTGTCGCGCAAGACAGCAGCTCTTCGAAAGCCAAATAAAAGCGATGTACCAGCAAAAACGCAGCGGGGAACCGGACGGCATGCGGGTGGAAAGCTTTTGAAAAGGCGTTTGGAAAGCTCAAAAAATATCGAAAAAAGTGCTTGACAAAAAGTACGACCTTTGATATAATGATTGAGCTGTCCGAGAGGAGAGCAAGCAGGACCTTGAAAATTGAACAATACTGAAACTTGTGGAACCTTAAACGTGATGGAAAATCACGAAAAACAATTCCAAAGCCGAGAGATCGGCAAACAAGTAATTCATACAGGACGCAAGCGATTGTGTCTGAGTGAAGTTGATTTAACACTTTATGAGTGATAAATACCATTTATAAAGAGTTTGATCCTGGCTCAGGACGAACGCTGGCGGCGCGCCTAACACATGCAAGTCGAACGGAGCTTAAAGAGCTTGCTTTTTAAGCTTAGTGGCGAACGGGTGAGTAACGCGTGAGTAACCTGCCCTAGAGTGGGGGACAACAGTTGGAAACGACTGCTAATACCGCATAAGCCCACGGTACCGCATGATACTGAGGGAAAAGGATTTATTCGCTTTAGGATGGACTCGCGTCCAATTAGCTAGTTGGTGAGGTAACGGCCCACCAAGGCGACGATTGGTAGCCGGACTGAGAGGTTGAACGGCCACATTGGGACTGAGACACGGCCCAGAC
>ENA-OYYT01000654-OYYT01000654.1-human-gut-metagenome-genome-assembly--contig:-NODE-654-length-14305-cov-5.409193_pt1 | contig 14305 bp, 9 predicted proteins | sample MGYA00243251_ERZ653453 | MGnify/ENA primary metagenome ERZ653453 (study PRJEB26926, sample SAMN06165174) | human gut metagenome | biome: ENVO:00009003; feature: ENVO:2100002; material: ENVO:00002003...
CGAGATGCAGCGTAGTCTCGTGGGCTCGGAGATGTGTATAAGAGACAGGTATTTGATATGATACTTGTAGAATTTATGCAAGGAGGTCTGTGAAAATGGCTTATAAGATTAGTGATGAGTGCATCGGCTGCGGCGCTTGCATGGACGCATGTCCAGTAGGAGCTATCTCCGAGGCTGACGGTAAGTGTGCTATTAACGCTGACGAGTGCATCGACTGCGGTTCTTGCGCAGGTACTTGCCCTGTAGGAGCACCTCAGGCTGAGTAATTTACTTAAACTAAGAGAAAACGTCTGTCATATGGCAGGCGTTTTTTTGCACTTATTTTTTTGTGTATTAGTTTTCAGCACATTATCATAAAACTGTCACATTGGCGGAGTATCATATAAACACAACAAGAGAAAGACAAAAAGATGAAATTTACACATATACTTTTTTCTCCATATATACTTCATATACTTCAAAAAGGGAACGCTGGCTTGTGCCTGCGTTCTTTTTTTGCGTGGGTGATTTTGTGGATAGATATGTAAAATATCGTGGAAAATATGGGCTTTTGTATCGCAGGTGTCCGTTTTTCGGTATTATTAATAAAAGTTTTGCGAAATTTGTTAAAAGTGATAAAAATAGAACCCTTATTGTCGTTCCTGGAATATAAAATGTACAATGGTTGTAACTTGACGTTCATATAAACTTCATAAACGAGCGAAAAAACGGCTTGAAAATTACAATTTGATTACAATGCCCCTTGACTTTTGTAACCTTATTCATTATAATATGGTGTAGTTTATCACGTTTGAAAGGAGCGTTCTGAATTGGGTTATTTGAAGTCGGGGATATCCCGCTGTGTGGCTGTGCTTTCTGCCTGCGGAGTTGTGACAGTATCTGCTGTGACTTTTGCGACACTTGATAAAAACGTTATCCAGCCATGTGCGGTCATGCCGCCTGAAAATGCAAAGGTCATTTCTGTTGTTTCTGACAAGGAAACATCTGAGCAGATCGGGGATATCACAACTGTTCTTACAACATCAGCCGTCAAGGAAACTGCGAAAAATTCTCAGACCGAGGCTGTAAAGGCTGTAAAAACTGCAAAAAGCGAAACAACAAAGTCAGCTTCTGAAACAGCTTTGAGATCAGAGAGCGTAACGACCTCTGTAATATCACAGAAGCCAGCGTCAGTGACCGCAGTGCAGAGCGTGACTTCCGCTGACACAAAGCTTAGCATATCAGTAAGCCTTGTGACAAAGAAAACTCAGCAGGCTTCAAAGTCTGAAACAAAGGTTTCTGCTGTTACTTCCGCCCCTGTCAGCACTACTGACAGCGATACTGTTGCCTCGAAGGCTACAAAAAAGACTACAACAGTGAAAACTACTACTGCAAAAACTACTACCACTGCAAAAACAACAACTGCCCCTGTTACGACCACAACGCCTGGGGTGACTACTACCAAGAAAAAGACCACCACCGCTAAGGTGACAACAACTAAAAAGCCTGTTACAACTACAATCACTGCGCCTGTTGTCGACAACGGCAAGACCCCTGCACAGCGACTTAATTCTGCAGTGCTTGATCCAAAGGCGACGCTCAGCGCAAAGGAAGAAAAGATACTTCTGAAATATCTCAATAAGATAATATCAGATGATATGACAAACTACGAAAAGGCTGTGGCTTGCTACGATTATATTATAAAGAACACGGTCTACGATTACGGCGGCTGGGCAAATCCTGTCAAGGCTGTTCTTGAGGACGGTTACGGCACTTGCACAGAATATTCTTACGTTTACGCCGCAATGCTTGGCTACATAGGCTTTGACGCAAAGACCGTTGACGGCAAGACCGCTATGGCGGCAGGCGGTTACGGCTATCATATGTGGGTAGAGGTAACGATAAACGGTCAGGTATATGTTATGGACCCTCAGGTGGACGATAACATGAGCTGGGGAGCGTATATCTCCCATGACCGCTTCTGCAAGACCTACAGCGAGGTCAAGAACAAGTATATAAAAGACTGATATTGTATCGGGTGGAGTTATCTGCCCGATATTTTTTTCTGTGTTTGCGTGCAGTTTGTTTGCAGTACGTTTATTTGTACATTAAATAAGAATATCCGGCACTCTTTTTGTGACAAATTTTTCAGCCTATCCTATAGACAAAAGGAAAAAAGCGTGATATAATTATTCTTGATACATTGTCGGCAAATGCCGAACGTCATTTTGTACAGGAGGATAATTGATGACGGAAAATTCCACAAAGATAACGAAAAAGCCTGCGACATCAGTGAAGAAAAACAGCTCTGTCAAAGGTTCGTCAAAGAATAAGAAAAGAAAGAAAAAACGCAACAATATCGGCATTATCTGCGGCACTGCGGCAGCGGCTATCGTGATAGTTGTGGGCGGAGGATATTTCATTGGAAGAGCTTACTATAGCAACAGATTTCTGAGCGGCACAACAGTGAATGGCGTTGACGTGGGCGGAAAGACATTTGAACAGGCTTGTGATCTGCTCGGGGTGAACGATATGCCTTATGAGCTTACGGTCAAAACTATCGACGGCACGCCTGTTGTTTTCAAGACGGCTGATTTTGATTACAGACTAAGCGGCAAGGACGATCTTCAGAAGATCTACGACAGCGTGAACAGAAAAACATGGTTCTCGGGATATATACAAAATTCCACCTATAGCTTTAATGAGGACATCACATTTGATGTTGAGAAGCTTCAAAAGCTTGTGGAGAAAGCAAACTGGGGCGATGTTGAAACTGCCGACGCAAAGCTTGGTCTTAACGAGGATAAGACGGCTTATGTTATCACCCCTGAGGTGCAAGGAAACAAGATAACCGATATGAAAAAGCTTGAAGCTTATGTTACGCAAAGCGTGGCGGCAGGTGAGCTTAGCGTTGAGCTTGACAAGGACACAGGTTGTTATTCTCTTCCAGAGGTGAAGAGCGCAGACCTTGAGGACGATTGCAAGAAACGAAATGATGTTTTCCAGCTTTCTGTCACATACGATTTTGACTACACCACAGAAACTCTCACGGGCGAGGAGCTTATGAAGATGATAAAGCTCAAAGATGACGGAAGCTACACTGTGGATAGAAAGAAAGCCATGGAGTATGTTGAAAAGCTCGCAAAGAAATATGATACATATAATACTAAGAGAAAATTCCACGCCACTTTGCAGGGCGACATAATCGTGCCGACAAGCTCTGACGCTAAATACGGCTGGTGGATAGATCAGGAAAAGACTTGTGACGATCTTGTGGATATGCTTGAAAAGGGCGAGAGCGTTGACAAGGTAGACCCTATCTATTACAGTACCGGTTATTTTGACTTTACAGGCGTTGAGTCTGCGAGAAGCAAGGACGATGATATAGGCGACACTTATATTGAGATAGACCTTACCGACCAGCATTTGTGGTATTATGAAAAGGGCAAGAAAAAGCTCGATACCTATATTGTTTCAGGTCAGACCACATCTAAGGCGAGAACAACTCTCCCTGGTGTTTATAAGCTGTGGTCAAAGGAGACCAACAAGCGTATGAAAGACACAAATGCCGACGGCGACGAGTGGGATACAAAGTGCAACTTCTGGAACAACGTTTCTCTCTGCGGAATAGGTCTTCACGATTCAACGTGGCGAGGCGGATATTTCGGCGGTGAGATATACAAATACAACGGCTCTCACGGCTGTATAAATATGAGCTATGACGACGCCAAATATGTTTATGACAACGTGCCTTACGGTACGCCTGTTGTTATGTACTACAAGTCTGCGGATAAATAATAAGGACGGTCAAGGTATCATGCCTTGACCGCTTTTTGTAAGGAGTGTTTTTTATGGAAAAGATATTATACAGAGAGGGCTTTACGGCTGAGGAGCTTCCAGACGAGGTGATAGAGCGTATCAAAGGCGTTTCCTATAAGGAAAACCCCTATGTGAAGCTGGGCGACCTTGCATATCTGCGTGTGAGATATTATGACTTTGAGCATAAGGTTCAGTCGGGGGAGCTTATCGTGGCAAAAAAGCTTGCGGAGGAGGTCCTAGATATCTTCTATGAGCTTTTCGAGGGCGGTTATGAGATAGAAAAAATCAAGCTCGTGGACGAGTATGACGCTGATGACGAAAGGTCAATGGCGGATAACAATTCCTCTGCCTTCAACTATAGGGTGGTGGCTGGTACCAACATTATTTCGGCTCACAGCTACGGAAGGGCGATAGACATAAACCCTCTTATAAATCCTTATATAGTGGGGAATAAGGTCATGCCTGACAATGCTACAGAGTATGCAGACCGTGACAAGGCTTTTGATCACAAGATTGACAGAACAGATCTTTGCTATTGCATTTTCAGGCGTCACGGCTGGAAATGGGGTGGTGACTGGAACAATTCTAAGGATTATCAGCATTTTTACAAAGAGTACGATTCTCCTCTGAAAATGGCTGTAAATAAGCTGAAAAGAGCGTTGTTACGTTAGTTTGCGAGGTTTACCTAGGAAAGCGATATGAAATCATAGGTTATATATGTATACCGATTAACTAAAAATTAATAATGATTTTATGCAAGTTTTATCATTCACTCTTGCATTTTGCTGTAATGTGTGTTATAATGATTAAGCCGTCAGAAAAGACGGAAAAAGGCTATTTTCTTGCATTTGTGCGAAAAACCATGCTTTGAGTTTGTTTGCACTTATGCAGGATTGCAGGATTTTAATTTCTTCCTGCAAATTTTTTTGTTAAAAACAGCTAAAAATCGGCTATGAGCCGTGAAATAACATACGTTGCTGAACGATAAGCTATAATTTTTTTACAGTTTGGCAGGAAAGGGTGATAAAAATGGAACGCATGGAGGATATGACTAATGTAAAAAGCCTGTATTCACCGAAATTCGAGCATGATAACTGCGGAATAGGTGCTGTTGTGAACATTAAGGGCAAAAAGAGCCACGATACTGTTGCAAATGCGCTGACTATCGTTGAAACGCTTGAGCATCGTGCTGGTAAGGACGCAGAGGGCAAAACAGGTGACGGAGTAGGTATCCTGCTTCAGATCTCACATAAATTCTTCAAGAAGATCGCCGCCGCTGAGCTTGGGATCACGCTTGGCGAGGAGAGAGATTATGCCGTTGGTATGTTCTTCTTCCCACAGAACGAGCTTGCGAGAAATCAGGCAAAGAAGATGTTTGAGATAATCGCTGAAAAAGAGGGTCTGGAGATCCTTGGCTGGAGAGTCGTTCCTGCAAAGCCTGAGGTGCTTGGCAAGAGAGCTGCCCAGTGTATGCCTGCCATAATGCAGTGCTTCATCAAGCGTCCAAAGGGCGTTAAAAAGGGTCTTGACTTTGACCGCAAGCTATATGTTGCAAGACGTGTGTTCGAGCAGTCAAATGAGGACACCTACGTTGTATCACTTTCAAGCAGAACTATAGTATATAAAGGAATGTTCCTTGTGCAGGATCTCAGAAAGTTCTTCCCTGACCTTCAGGATAAGGACTACGAGTCTGCTATCGCTATGGTACATTCAAGATTTTCTACCAACACAAACCCAAGCTGGCAGAGGGCGCATCCTAACAGAATGATCGTTCACAACGGTGAGATAAACACTATCAGAGGCAATGCTGATAAAATGCTCGCTCGTGAGGAAACGATGAAGTCTGAGCATTTGAAGGGCGACCTTGATAAGGTCACACCTGTTGTAAACACAGAAGGCTCTGACTCTGCAATGCTCGATAACACACTTGAATTTTTGGTCATGAGTGGAATGGATCTGCCACTGGCTGTTATGATAACGATCCCTGAGCCATGGGATAACAACGGCACGATGAGTCAGGCTAAGAAAGACTTCTATCAGTATTATGCAACTATGATGGAGCCATGGGACGGACCTGCTTCTATCCTTTTCTCTGACGGAGATATCATGGGTGCAGTCCTTGACAGAAACGGTCTGCGTCCGTCAAGATATTATATCACAAAGGACGGCAATCTTATCCTTTCATCTGAGGTTGGCGCACTTCCTATCCCGTCAGACAATATCGTTGAAAAGGAACGACTTCGCCCAGGCAAAATGCTTCTTGTTGATACTGTTCAGGGCAGAGTTATCGACGATGACGAGCTTAAGGAATACTATGCTTCAAAGCAGCCTTACGGCGAGTGGCTTGACAGCAACCTTGTCAGACTTAAAGACCTTAAGATACCAAACATCAAGGTAGAGGAACACGGCTACGAGGAAAGACAAAGACTTCAGAAAGCTTTTGGCTATACCTATGAGGACGTTATGACATCTATCCTGCCAATGGCAAAGAACGGCTCTGAGTCTATTGCCGCTATGGGTACAGACAGCCCGCTTGCGGTGCTTTCAAAAGAGCCTCAGCCACTGTTCAACTACTTCAAACAGCTCTTTGCACAGGTAACAAATCCGCCTATAGACGCTATCAGAGAGGAAATAGTTACCTCCACAACTGTCTATATCGGTGAGGACGGCAACATTCTTGAAGAAAAGCCTGAAAACTGCAAGGTAATGAAGATACACGACCCTATCCTTACCTCAACAGATATCCTTAAAATAAAGAATATGCACATTCCTGGCTTTAAGGTAGCTGTTATCCCTATACTTTATTATAAGAACACAAGACTTGAAAAGGCTATAAACAGACTTTATATAGAAGCAGACAAGGCGTTCAGCGAGGGCGCAAATATCCTTATCCTTTCAGACAGGGGAGTTGACGAGAACCACCTTGCTATCCCGTCACTGCTTGCAGTATCAGCGCTTCATCAGCACCTTGTTGTTACAAAGAAGAGAACATCTCTTGCTATTATCCTCGAAAGCGGCGAGCCTAGAGAAGTTCATCACTTTGCAACACTGCTTGGCTATGGTGCTTCCGCTATCAACCCTTATCTTGCTCAGGAAACTATCCACGAGCTTATTGCTGACGACCTTCTCGACAAGGATTACTATGCCGCTGTTGACGATTATAATGCGGCTGTTCTCCATGGTATCGTAAAGATAGCTTCAAAAATGGGTATCTCTACTATACAGTCATATCAAGGCTCACAGATATTCGAGGCTATCGGTATCGGTCAGGACGTTATAAACAAGTATTTCACAGGTACTGTCAGCAGAATAGGCGGTATCACAATATCTGACATCGAGAAAAATGTTGACAGACTTCATACATCAGCCTTTGACCCTCTTGGACTTGGCACAGACACAGAGCTTGAATCAAGAGGAAGCCACAAGTTCAGAAGCGGCAAGGAGGAGCATCTCTACAATCCTCAGTCTATCTATCTGCTCCAGCAGGCTGCAAGGACTGGCGACTATGAAACATACAAGAAGTATTCAAAGCTTATCTCTGAGGAAATGGACCCTGTGAACATCAGAGGTCTTATGGATTTCAACTTTGCTGAAAATCCTGTTCCGCTGGAGGAAGTTGAGAGCGTTGACTCTATTGTAAGAAGATTTAAGACGGGCGCTATGTCCTACGGTTCTATCTCGCAGGAAGCTCATGAAACACTTGCTATCGCAATGAACAGACTTCACGGCAAGTCAAACTCAGGCGAAGGCGGTGAGAGCCTTGACAGACTTCTCACAAAGGGTACTTCTGAGGACAGATGTTCAGCTATCAAGCAGGTGGCTTCGGGACGTTTCGGTGTAACTTCAAGATACCTCACATCTGCTGATGAGATACAGATTAAAATGGCACAGGGCGCAAAGCCTGGCGAGGGCGGTCATCTCCCTGGCAAAAAGGTTTATCCGTGGATAGCTAAAACAAGACACTCCACACCTGGCGTGTCGCTTATCTCACCTCCGCCACACCACGATATCTATTCTATCGAGGACTTGGCTCAGCTTATCTATGACCTGAAAAACGCAAACAAGAACGCAAGAATTTCTGTAAAGCTCGTTTCTGAGTGCGGTGTTGGTACAGTTGCGGCAGGCGTTGCAAAGGCAGGCGCAGGTGTTATCCTTATCTCAGGCTATGACGGCGGTACAGGTGCGGCTCCGAGAAACTCTATCTACAATGCAGGACTTCCATGGGAGCTTGGACTTGCAGAAGCACATCAGACCCTTATCAAGAACGGTCTTAGAAACAAGGTCGTTATCGAAACAGATGGAAAGCTCATGACAGGCCGTGATGTTGTTATCGCAGCGATCCTGGGCGCAGAGGAGTTCGGCTTTGCAACAGCTCCGCTGATAACACTCGGCTGTGCAATGATGAGAGTATGTAATCTTGATACTTGCCCATTTGGTGTTGCAACACAGAACCCAGAGCTTAGAAAGAAGTTCCCTGGCAAGCCTGAATATGTAATGAACTTTATGATATTCGTGGCTTCCGAGCTTAGAGAATATATGTCAAAGCTTGGCGTAAGAACAGTTGACGAGCTTGTGGGAAGAATTGACCTTATCAAGCCAAAGGCTGGTATCACAGGCACCGCGGCACAAGTTGACCTTTCTAATATCATCAACTCTGATTACGTTTCAGAAAAGGTAGAATACAACAAGAAATCCAAGTATGACTTCAAGCTTGAAAACACTCTTGATGAAAAGGTACTCATGAAGGAGTTCGAGAAAAATCTTAAGAGTGGTGAGAAGAAGTCTATCACAGTAAATGTCAAGAACACAGACCGTTCATTCGGTACTATCTTCGGCTCAGAGATAACAAGAAAGTATTATAACACACTTGCTGACGATACATACAAGATAGTCTGCAACGGCTCAGGCGGACAGAGCTTCGGCGCATTTATCCCGAACGGCTTGACCCTCGAGCTTGTGGGCGACTCTAACGATTATTTCGGCAAGGGACTTTCAGGCGGTAAGCTCGTTGTTTATCCTCCGAAGGATTCCACTTTCAAAGCCGAGGACAATATCATTATCGGTAACGTTGCACTTTACGGCGCAACAAGCGGTAAGGCGTTCATCGACGGTGTTGCAGGCGAGCGTTTCTGCGTAAGAAACTCAGGCGCAGTGGCAGTTGTCGAGGGCGTTGGCGACCACGGCTGTGAGTATATGACAGGCGGCTGTGTGGTAGTTATCGGCAAGACGGGCAAAAACTTTGCGGCAGGTATGTCGGGCGGTGTAGCTTACGTTCTTGACGAGGACAGACACCTTTACACAAGACTCAACAAGGAAATGGTACTTTTCTCTGAGGTCAAGGAGAAGTACGATATCATTCAGCTCAAAGACCTTATCCAGCAGCACGTTGACGCAACAGGCTCTGAAAAGGGCAAGCGTATTCTTGATAACTTTGAGGAATATCTGCCTAAGTTCAAGAAGATAATCCCTCACGATTACAAGAAGATGATGTCTGCTATAGCTTCAATGGAAGAAAAGGGTATGAGTAGCGATCAGGCGCAGATAGAAGCATTCTATCAGATCATCAACGGCAAGCAGTAAGCCTGCGCACATGAGATATTGTACTTTTAAAATCGAAAGGAGGATATACTTGCCGTGAAAGCAAGTATAGTTGAGATATGGGAAAGCCAACTGGTTTTATGGACTATAAGCGTGAGGACGCAGCAGCGTTCTCCGTTGAGGAACGTATAAAGAATTTTAATGAATTTCACACTCCTCTTTCAAAGGAGGAGCAGCAGAAGCAGGGAGCAAGATGTATGGACTGCGGTGTGCCATTCTGTCAGGCAGGAATGAAGATAGGCAACGCATTTTCAGGCTGTCCGCTTAACAATCTTATCCCTGAATGGAACGACCTTATATACAAGGGCAACTGGGAGCAGGCATATTACAGACTTCATATGACGAACAATTTTCCTGAGTTCACATCAAGAGTTTGTCCTGCACTTTGCGAAAAAGCCTGCACCTGCGGAGCTAATGGCGACGCTGTTACCACAAAGGCTAACGAATACGGCATTATCGAAAATGCCTATGCCTGCGGATATGCTTCCGCAAGAGTGCCAAAGGTAAGAACAGGAAAGACTATCGCTGTTATAGGCTCAGGCCCGTCAGGTCTTGCTGCCGCTGACCAGCTCAATCAGAGAGGTCACAGTGTAACAGTTTTCGAGCGTGAGGACAGAGTGGGCGGTCTGCTTATGTACGGCATACCGAACATGAAGCTTGAAAAGCAGATAATCGAGCGCAAGATAAACATAATGAAAGAAGAGGGCATCGAGTTCCGCACAGGCGTTAATGTGGGCAAGGATATCACAGCGGCTGAGCTTCTCAAGGACTTCGACAGAGTAATACTTTGTTGTGGTGCTTCAAACCCTAGAGATATCAAAGCCGAGGGCAGAGATGCAAATGGTATCTATTTTGCAGTGGATTTTCTGAAATCCACAACTAAGGCGCTGCTGAACGGCGGTCTTACGGATAAAAACCATATTTCCGCAAAGGGCAAGAACGTCATGGTAATAGGTGGCGGAGATACAGGAAATGACTGCGTTGGTACAAGCGTAAGACATGGCGCAAAGAGCGTTTTGCAGCTTGAAATGATGCCAAAGCTTCCTGACACGAGAGCCGAGAACAACCCATGGCCGCAGTGGCCAATGGTCTGCAAGACAGATTACGGTCAGGAAGAAGCTATCGGTGTGTTCGGTCATGACCCGAGAGTTTATCAGACAACTGTCAAGGAGTTTCTCAAAGACAAAAAGGGCAATCTTAAGGGCGCGGTGCTTGTAAAGCTCTCACCGGAGAAAGACCCTAAGTCAGGCAGAACGATAATGAAGCCTGTTGAGGGCAGCGAATACAAGGTAGAAACCGAGCTTGTGCTTATTGCGGCAGGCTTTCTGGGATCTGAAAGCTATCTCACAAAGGCTTTTGGCGTTGAGGTAGACGGCAGAACGAATATCGCAACAGCCGACGGCACACATCAGACGAACGTGAAGAACGTCTTTGCCGCAGGCGATGTGCGCAGAGGACAGTCACTTGTAGTATGGGCTATCAGAGAGGGCAGAGATGTTGCCCGTGAGGTGGATAAGAGCCTTATGGAGTATACAAATCTGTAATACGAGATAAAAATATAACACCGTCCGAGGAGTTTCGGGCGGTGTTTTTTGTGTGTAGGGTATCGTACCAATGGGCGGCGACAAAAAAATCCGCTACCATAAATGATAGCGGATCTGGGTGCAGGGACACGTCCCTGCTGGAGCTGCTAACCGGGCTTGAACCGGTGACCTCGTCCTTACCAAGGACGTGCTCTACCTACTGAGCCATAGCAGCAAACCAATTACAGTAATATATTATACACTATCTCTGCCGCTTTGTCAAGCCCTTTTCACAACTTTTTTACTCTATTCCCTTATCATCATCGTCATCTGCCTGAACGCTTGGGTCGTAATCATCATATGTGTCCATAAAATTGTACTTCTTGCCCTTGTATTCGTATTGTATCACAGTGCGCAGATTGACGTTATAAACGCTCTTGAAAATATTGTTTTCAATGTTGGGGTTGGTGGCACGAAACTTTGCTATAAGCTCCTTCATTTCCTGCCGCTTTGATACCTCACCCTTTTTCTCTGACTCCTCGTAGATCTCAGTGAAACGGCAGGCACAGCGGATAAAATGCAGATCGTTCTGCTCCACCCAGCGGATAATGTCCGCCTCTTTCACCATGTAAAGGGGTCTGATAAGCTCCATGCCTGCGTAGTTCCTTGAGTGTAGCTTCGGCATCATAGTCTGAATCTGTCCTCCGTATACCATGCTCATGAGTATGGTTTCTATAACATCATCAAAATGATGTCCCAAAGCTATCTTGTTGCACCCAAGATCCTGCGCGAATTTGTAAAGCCAGCCACGTCTCATTCTTGCACAAAGATAGCATGGGTTGCGTTTTGTGTTGTATGCAATGTCAAAGACCTTTGTTTCAAACATTTTTATGGGTATTCCCATAAGCGCTGCATTGTCGATTATCCTCTGCCTGTTTGCGTCGCTGTAGCCTGGGTTCATTACAATAAATTCTAGCCCTATGTCCATTCCCTGATATTTCTGCAAATGCTGCATACACTTAGCAAGAAGCATTGAGTCCTTGCCGCCTGATATGCACACCGCTATTTTGTCCCCCGGCTTTATCATATCGTAACGCTCATATCCCATTACGAATTTATTCCATATATCTCTGCGAAAATCCGTCACAATGCTCCGCTCTATCTTCTGCTGTGGCGTCAATATTCTTGACATCTCAAACTCTCCTTAAAATCATATACTTAAATTCTACTATTTTTATGGGATTTTGTCAACCATATTCGTGTTGACTTTGTATTGTCATATTGTTATAATATAATAAAGTATTAAAGCAGGAGGCTACCATGAGCGAAAATATAGAGCGTGAGATAAAAATTTCTCTCACAAAAGAACAATATAATACCGCCGAAAAGCTTTTTCAGTGGGGCAAAATAATCGAGCAGACCAATTTTTATTATATCCCGCAAAGAGATTCAGGCATGACAAGTATCCGTGTCAGGCAGATAGGCGAAAAATATTTTTTGCAGCTTAAAGCACCTATCTCCGAAAACGGTGCACTTCATGTGAAAAAAGAGTATGAACAACAGCTTGACAGCCTGCCTGAAATGCTCACCGCACAGGAGCTTTCAAAGCTTGTGGGGAGAGATTTCCCTGCCGCTGACCTTACAGGCTCTTTGCATACTCAGCGCAAGCTCTGCACCGATTTCGACCATGTTGAGATATGCCTAGACAAAAGCGAATATCTCGGCGTGACCGACTATGAGTTGGAGCTTGAATATACAGCAGACTATCCCGAAAAGCCTTTGGAGATACTGAAAAATGCAGGTATCACACAGGGAGAAGCGGTAATAGGCAAGTATGCAAGGTTTATGGAAAGAGCGAAAAAGCTGGGCAAGTGCTGATTTTCGCCTATCTGCGGTCATTTTCTATGAAAAAGCACCCACAGCCTGCAAAGGTTTGGGCAATAATGATAATTGACAGTGACGTTATAATATGTTATTATATTAAAGTGTTAAAACGTATGAAATGGTATTTTGACGATACCCGAAAGGAAGTTAATAATGAAAAGATCTATTTTTAAGACTATCGCATCACTTTCCGCTGCTGCCATGATGCTTTTGGCTGTAGGCTGCGGAAGCACATCTGATTCTTCATCAGCAGCAGGCACAAACAGCACGGCCGCTGCAACAGGCGAGGATAACTCACTTCAGAAAGTTCTTGATTCAGGCAAGCTTGTGCTTGGTCTTGACCCAACATTCAAGCCAATGGGCTACACAGACGAGAACGACAACATCGTAGGCTTTGATATCGACGTTGCAAAGGAAGTTTGCTCAAGACTTGGTGTAGAGCTTGAAACTTACTCTGTAAACTGGGATACAAAGGAGCAGGACCTTAATGCAGGCACAATAGATTGTATCTGGAACGGCCTTTCTGTCAGCGATGAGAGAAAGAAAGTAATGCTCATGAGCGAGCCTTACATGAAGAATGAAATGGTGTTCGTTGTAAACGGCTCAAGCGACGTTGCTTCACAGGCTGATCTTGCAGGCAAGAACATTGCCGTACAGAACGGCTCAACAGCACAGGAAACACTTCTTGCATCTGACGTTGTAGCAAATGGTGCGACAACAACAGAGCTTGCAACAAATGTTGAAGCCCTCCAGCAGTTGGAGCTTAACATGGTAGATGCAGCGTTCCTTGACTCAGTAGTTGCAAACTACGAGATATCCACATCAGGCAAGGATTACAAGGTGCTTCCTGACGGCCTTGACCCAGAGGAGTACGCTATCGGATTCAGACTTGGCGATCAGGCACTTTGCGACAAGATCGAGGAGATCCTTCACGAAATGAAGCAGGACGGCAAGCTCGCTGAGATATCAACAACTTGGTTCGGAAGCGACATCACGACCATAGAATAATCACAAAACATTCAATTGGACAGTCTTCTGGCTGTCCGATTTTTTTTTTCTTATTAAGTTTTTTCGTGTCATATCTTTAGAAAATAAAAAGTCTCGCAAACAACGTGTTTACGAGACTTTTTGGCGGAGAAGGAGGGATTCGAACCCTCGATGAGCTATTAACCCATACACGAGTTCCAGTCGTGCGCCATAAACCGGGCTAGGCGACTTCTCCAGTTTATCATTTTTTTATATGTGTCACACTATCTAAGCGACTTTAATATTATACCATATGATCTTTTACTTGTCAAGACATTTTTGAAACTTTTTTTGTTCTTTTCTTATTCAGAAGTACTGTGTAAAAAAAGTTTTCTCTGCGATGCTTTATTAACAATATTCTGAAAAGTTTTCATTTTATTTTCTATATGAACATGTTACCGAAAATTTTCGCAATCTCGAAAACGATTAAGCAAATCATTTAGTTGATTTATTACAAATTTAATCAAATATATGTA
>ENA-OYYT01000659-OYYT01000659.1-human-gut-metagenome-genome-assembly--contig:-NODE-659-length-14248-cov-10.446347_pt1 | contig 14248 bp, 17 predicted proteins | sample MGYA00243251_ERZ653453 | MGnify/ENA primary metagenome ERZ653453 (study PRJEB26926, sample SAMN06165174) | human gut metagenome | biome: ENVO:00009003; feature: ENVO:2100002; material: ENVO:00002003...
CATTTATCCGCTATCATCGCGGCTTACCCTGATTGTAAACATAGGGATTATTTTAATTGGTTATCGTTTCTATTTTCCATTTTCCGGAGCAGGTGCCGCTTCGACGGCAGCGCTGCGGTCGAAAGCCTCAACGATCTGTTTGACGAGCGGATGCCGCACGATGTCGCGGCGGTCGAACTCCACGATGCCGATCCCCTCGACACCGCGCAAAATCTCCATCGCCCGCGTCAATCCGCTGTCGGAACGACGGGGCAGGTCGATCTGCGTCACGTCGCCCGTGACGATGAATTTGGCATTGCGTCCCATGCGCGTAAGGAACATCTTGATCTGCGGCAGGGTCGTATTCTGCGCCTCGTCCAGAATGACGAAAGCGTTGTCGAGCGTACGGCCGCGCATATAAGCCAGCGGCGCGATCTGCACGGTCCCCTCCTCGATGTATTTTTGCAGCTTGGCGGGCGGAATCATATCGTTGAGCGCATCGTACAGAGGTTGCAGATAGGGATCGAGCTTCTCCTTCATGTCGCCCGGCAGGAAACCCAGCTTCTCGCCCGCTTCGACGGCCGGACGCGTCAGGATGATCCGCTTGACGTGTTTTTCTTTCAAAGCCCGCACCGCCAGGGCGATGGCCGTATAGGTCTTGCCCGAACCTGCGGGGCCGATGGCCAGCAGCAGGTCGTTGCGGTCGTAGGACTGCACCAGCTTGAGCTGATTGACCGTGCGGGCCCGGACGATCGTGCCGTTGTTGCCATAGACGATCACGTCCTTATCGACGGGAGCGTCGTGTTCGATCACCCCGGTCGAAAAAGCCTGTTGTACCGACTCTTTGGAGATATAGCCGTATTTGAGGTAGTAAGCGATCAACCCGTCCAGTCGTTTCCGAAACCGTTCGGAATCGCTTCGGGGGCCGAGCACCGTGAGCGCAGATCCGCGAGCGATGATTTTGAGGTTGGGATGCAGCTCCTGCATCTGTTCGAGGTAAATATTCTGGGGGCCGTACAGCTCCCGGGGATCCACCCCCTCGATGTCGATCTTCTTATCTTCGGAATCCATCATAAGCTAAAAAACAAATCCTACGCTCAATGCCAGGGAGTAAGAGCGCATGTTGAACCCGACCGCCTCTTCGGTGGGATAATAACACTTTTTCGAATCGAACTGCCCGTTGTAACGGAAGTCGATCAGTGTATGTCCGAAATTCAACCCCAGGCCCAACATATAGGAAACCGTCGGGCGCATACTGCCGAAGAACATCTCGTTGTTGCCCTCGGCATACTTGCAATCGTTCATCACCGTAAAGACGGGACCGACGTTGATCCGCAGCATCGGAAGCGCCCGAAGCGAGAAGATGAGGGGAATATCGATCGAATTGGTTTTGATTTTCAGAGTTCCGTAGTCGGCATGGCTCAACTTGATCGACTGCCGCACGTAAAGCACCTCGGGACCGATGGTGAAATAGCGGAATTTCAAGCCGATCTGGAGTCCGGCCTGCCAACCGAGCCGGTTATCTATACCGAAATCCGGACCGGAAGTCGAAAAATGGGGAAAGTTGAGTCCGGCCAGTACGCCCCACTCCACTCCCTTGATCGCCGATCCGCTGCGGCTGCTGCGTCCATAATCGTCGTATCTGCGGGACTGACCCGAAGAAGGGAGAGTCAAAATACTCAACAACAACGCTATAATCAGGAATTTACAGTTTTTCATAACTCTATTTCTTGGTATCGGATTTCAATACGGCAGCGGCCCAGAGCAGGTAGCAGACACAAGCCGTCACCCAGATCAAGCCCGCCTGGGGATGACCGAAGCCGCGGATCAGCGCGCCGCAGATCGGGCCCGAAAGGGCGCCGGCGGAAATGGCCAGGATCATCAGTCCGGCGACTTCGTTCGAACGGCCCGGAGCACTCTTGGTCGCCACGGCATAAAACGTGGCGAAAACGCAGGCCATCGTGAAGCCGAGGATGCCAACCAACGCATAAACGACCGCTTCGGAGCGCACCGCGAAAAGGGCGATGCAAAGCGCCAATGCCAGCAGCATATTCCAGCGCAGGTATTTGACATCGACGACACGGATCAACACCCAGGCACCGACGAGCGTACCCACGATGCGCAAAGCGTAAAATCCGGTGGTCGTAAGAATCGAATCGGGATTGTCGATCAACCGCACCGAAACGAAGCCGATACCGACATCCGCAGCGATGAAGCAGGCCACGCCCAGCGTACAGAGCAGCACGGCGCGGTTACGCAACAGACGGAAACACTCGGCCATACCGACCGCACGGGACGATTGCGCCGGTTCTGCGACCGCAGTCACCTGTAACCAGACGGCCCCGACGAGCGTAAGCCCCGCATAAATCGGCAACAACAGACGCCAGTCGCCGAAAAGCGAAACCAGCCCCGTGATGATCGGGGCGAGCAGCAACAGAGCAGTATTGCGGAAGATCTGTCCGACGGTCAGGTAGCTGGTCATCCGCTCCTCGGGCACGATGGTCGCCAGCAGCGGATTGACCGCCACCTGGATAGCGGTATTGCCGATGCCCAGCAGACCGAAGCCGATGAAATACCAACTCAAGGCACTGCCGACGCCCGCAGCATAGGGCACGAGCAACCCGGCGATGGTAAAGGCATAGCCGATCATTGCCGTTCTCTTGCGGCCGATGCGGTTCATCAGCGCCGCGACAGGCGTGGAAAGAAGCAGGAACCAAAGGAAAACCATCGACGGCAGAAAACTCACGGCACTCTGCTGGCTCTCGGCAAATTCACCGCTGATGATGTTGGTCACCGGAGCCACGATATCGCAGAAGCCCATGATAAAGAACCCCATCAGCACAGGTGCCAGCAATCGTTTGTCCACTCTCCTTTCCGTCATAGCACGTCCTTCAACATTCATTATTTGGTCAAAGTTAAGTTTTTTTCTCGGAATACACAGAGAAAACCGTGCATTTTTTTATCCGGAATCCCTGTTTTTCGGCAAAAAAAGCATTGCTATTCCCCATTTTTTGCTATCTTTGACATAGTCTTAGATAGGATGCGCCTCGGGAAACCGGGAACAAGGTCCCGTTTTCTCTCGGCTTTCACTATCTTTGTTTCCGTTAAATTTTCATGCAGCCAGGTCGCTCCCGACAAAACGAATGCCGTCCCGGTCGGAATACGATCAGCCCGCACGAAAACAACTTCAAGCCAATAGCCCGCCGGGCCTTACGGATTTTTCCGACAGGCGGGCACTTTGAGAAATATTACCCGATCGGCCCCCGCTCCGGCGAACACGAATATGTCCCGGTTCGCAGACGGTCCCGATCAGTTAACCCTAATTCCGATTCCGCATGATGCTTCTATTCGACGGCATAACCCTCCCGCTCGAGGATCCGATTCTCAAATTCCTGCTGATTCTGGTCATCATCCTCGCCGCTCCCCTGCTGCTCAACAAGCTGAAGATTCCCTACCTGCTGGGACTTATCATCGCCGGTGCGGTGATCGGACCGCACGGCCTCAACCTGGTGTTACGCGACAGCAGCATCATCCTCTCCGGTACGGCCGGACTGCTCTACATCATGTTCCTCTCCGGCCTGGATATGGACATGTCGGATTTCCGCAAGAACGGCACCCGAAGCCTCGTATTCGGACTCTATACGTTCTGTGTTCCGCTCCTGCTCGGTATTCTGGCGGGATATTACATCCTGGGATTTTCGATCTACTCCTCGATCCTGCTGGCCGGACTCTTCGCCTCGCAGACCCTGATCGCCTACCCCATCGTCAGCAAACTGGGCATCGCCCGCGACAAGGCCGTCACGATCGCCGTCGGAGGCACGGTCATTACCGATACGCTGGCCCTGCTGCTGCTGACGGTCATAGTAGGCATGGTCACCGGAAACACGGACGACATGTTCTGGTACCGGCTCGGCATCTCGGTCGTGCTCTGCATCGCATTCATCATGCTGCTCTTCCCGCTGATCGGGCACTGGTTCTTCAAGCATTGCAGCGACAACATCTCCCAATACATTTTCGTGCTGGTCATGGTCTTTCTGGGCGCCTACCTGGCGCATCTGGCCGGACTGGAGCCGATCATCGGCGCCTTCCTCGCGGGGCTGGCCCTCAACCGCCTCATCCCGCGCACCTCGCCCCTGATGAACCGCATCGAATTCGTCGGCAACGCCATCTTCATCCCCTTCTTCCTGATCGGCGTAGGCATGCTGATCGACTACCGGGCCTTCTTCCGCGACTGGGAGAGCATCAAGGTCGCCGCCGTGATGATCGTCCTGATCACCGCCGCCAAATACATCGCCGCGCTGCTCACTCAAAAAACATTCAAACTCTCCAGCGACCAAAGGACGGTCATCTTCGGCCTGAGCAGCGCCCACGTAGCCGCCACGCTCGCAGCCGTGATGGTGGGCTACAACGTCATCATCGGCCAGACACCCGACGGAGAACCGATCCGTCTGCTGGGCGAAAGCGTCCTGAACGGCACGATCCTGATGATCCTGGCCACCTGCACCATTTCGACCTTCGCCACCCAGCGCGGCGCTCACAACATCGCCATCAAAGGGGTCCGCGAAAACGACGAAAGCACCGAACATCAGGACGAACACATCCTGATCCCGGTGTCGAACGAAGAGAGCGTCAGGGAACTCGTAACTCTGGGCAACGTGCTCAAATCGAAGAAAAACCACAACGGATTCTACGCGCTGCACGCCATAGACAACAAGGTGGAAGACAGCGGGCTGGAAAAACGGGCCCGCAAAATTCTCGAAACGGCGGCGACGGCCGCTGCCGCATCGGACATCTACCTCCACGAGCTGCTGCGCTACGACGTCAATATCTCGAACGCAATCGCAAGCGTCGCCAAAGAACAGAGTATCACGGACATCGTAATGGGACTCCATCGGGACAAATCCCCCGCGATCTTCCTCGGCAAGATCACGGGCGACCTGCTGGGCGAAAGCAACGTCACGACCTACATTTACAAACCGGTACAACCGCTGGCGACCATAAAGCGACATATCGTAATCATTCCCTCCCAAGCCGAAAAAGAGGCCGGATTTCTCATGTGGCTGCATAAAATCGGAAATCTGGCCCGCAATACCGGGACCAAAATCGTCGTCTATGCCCCGGAAACAACGCTCAAGTACATCGAACCGCTGCGGCGCAAGCAGACCGCAACCGTAGAAACGGTACTTTTCAAAGACTGGGAAAAACTGCCGGCCCTGCTGCGCGAATTGCGCACGGACGACTGTCTGTGGCTGGTAATGAGCCGCCGCGAACGCATCTCCTACCAACCGGCGATGAACAAGATCCCGGCTTACCTGGATCAATACCTCGGGCGAAACAGTTTCGTGCTGATCTATCCCGTACAGGCCGGTGATCCGGAAAGCCGCTATTTATAACCCATAATACGTGCCGCATACCTCCTGTACGAACCGCTCCCTTTTACCGCTGTAACGGAGACATCCGCCGGATGTCGGAACATGGCCTGTCCGCAGACGAAGAGACGCTGCACCCCCGTTGAAAAGGCATCGCGGCTGTTCGGAAAACCTTCGGAAGCCGCATCTCCCGATCGGAAAAGGATAAGATGTGCACATCCGGCCCCCACCCCTTATGCACCGACAATCGGGTAAAATCGACACCGGGTTTGGTTTTACCCGTAACTTGCACTATCTTTGACCTTGTTTTAGACCGGCCGCATCCATCGATGTCCGAATAAATTCGGCCTCGCTCTCGGCCCGCACCGCATAATTCGTTTCGCATAAACATAAACGTAAAATAACATTATGAGTCTTGTAGCGATCGTAGGACGCCCGAACGTGGGCAAAAGCACACTGTTCAACCGCCTGGTCGGGCAGCGCAAAGCCATCGTCGATGCGACGGCAGGCACGACACGCGACCGCCATTACGGCAAAACCGACTGGAACGGACGTGAATTTTCGGTGATCGACACCGGCGGCTATTCGGTCAATTCGGACGACATTTTCGAAGACGACATCCGCCGTCAGGTGATGCTCGCCATCGAAGAGGCGGACGTCATCCTGTTCCTGGTCGAAGTCAATACGGGCATCACGGATCTCGATCAGATGATGGCCGACATCCTGAGGCGCACTTCGAAAAAAGTGCTGCTGGTCTGCAACAAGGTCGATAACTACGACCTGATCTACTCCTCGCACGAATTTTATTCGCTGGGACTGGGAGAACCCTACTGCATCAGCTCGATGAGCGGCAGCGGCACGGGCGACCTGATGGACGAAATCGTGCGCGACCTGCCCCCGGAAACCAAGAACGAGGAGGAAGAGCTGCCCCGCATCACCATCGTAGGCCGTCCGAACGTGGGCAAGTCGTCGCTCACCAACGCCCTGCTGGGCGAAGAACGCAACATCGTCACGCCGATCGCCGGCACCACGCGCGACGCCATTCACTCGCGCTACAACAAGTACGGACTCGATTTCTACCTGGTCGATACGGCCGGCATGCGCAAAAAAGGCAAGGTGACCGAAGACCTCGAATTCTACTCCGTGATGCGCTCGATCCGCGCCATCGAGGAGTCCGACGTCTGTATTCTGATGCTCGATGCGCAGCAAGGCCTCGAATCCCAGGACCTGAACATCCATAACCTGATCGTCCGCAACCGCAAAGGGTGCGTGATCGTAGTCAATAAATGGGATCTGGTGGAAAAAGGCAACAACACGATGAAGGAGTGGAAAGAGGTCCTGGCAAAAAAACTGGCGCCCTTCAACGACATTCCGATCATCTTCACCTCGGTACTCAACAAACAGCGCATCCTCGAAGTGCTCCAGACCGCCATCCGGGTTTACGAAAACCGCAAGCGGCGCGTGGCCACCTCGGCGCTGAACGACTACCTGCTGCCGATCATCGAAAATTATCCGCCCCCGGCGACCAAAGGCAAATACATCAAAATCAAATACGTGATGCAACTGCCGACACCCACGCCCCAGTTCGCCTGCTTCGTCAATCTGCCCCAATATATCAAGGATCCCTACCGCCGCTTCCTGGAGAATAAGATTCGGGAAGAGTGGGATTTCTCGGGGGTACCGATCCAGATCTATTTCCGGCAAAAATAGTCTTACATCCTACTCAAACCGACACCTTATTGCCATTATTGCACGATCTATCAATTACTTACTATAAATATACAAATATTATTTCAAATATTTTTTTCTGCAAATATCGCCGGGTAACAATTATTTTATGTATTTTTTGTTACTTATTTGTGGCTTAAATTTGTATATTTACCAAACGAAACAAACAGTATATTGAAAGATGAAGCAGCCAAAAGTAAAGGAGCCGGTACGCCTCCGGTCGAAACCGCTCAAGGACGGAAGCGAATCGCTGTACCTGGATATTTATTGGAACGGGATTCGGCAGTATGAATTTTTGAAATTGTACCTTATTCCAGAGACCACGAAGGAAGCGAAAGCCCGAAACAAGGAAGCAATGGCTATTGCCACGACGTTGAAATCCGAGCGGATTGTCGCCATACAGCGCGGAGAATACAACTTCCCGACGGCCGACACGAAAATAACGCTCCTCGATTACATCGAACAGGAGCGGCAAGGATACATAGACAGAGGTTCAAAGAGCTACGCCCAAAATTTAGGTTCTTTGTATTCGCATCTCAAAGCCTTTGCAGGTCCTAACAAGAAACTCGCCTCCGTAGATAAAAGATTCATTCAGAATTTTATAGATTATCTCGATCGCTGCGGAATACGCGGGTCAAGTTCTTCCGTTATTCTGGCGCGTTTAGGCAATATCTTAAATCGGGCAGTCAGATCCGGGCTGATCGACAAGAATCCCGCCGCAATGCTGGACAAGGAGGACAGGCCCAGGTTAGACGTAAGAGAACGGGAATACCTTACAATAGACGAGCTGCGGCAATTGGAAGCCGCTGCCATTGCCAATCCCCGCTATGCCGTCGTCGCAAACGCTTTTCTTTTCGCCTGCTTCACGGGGCTGCGGTATTCCGACATTTCCCAGCTATGCTGGTGGCATATCGTCGAATCTCCAGACGGGGGTTATGAAATTCATCTCCAACAACAGAAGACGCAATCCCGCATAGTGGTCCCGCTGTCCGAAAATGCGATGCGCTTTCTGCCTTCAGGACGAAATACGGCATTCGATAAGGTTTTCAAACGGCTAAACTCCAATGCACAGATGAATGTAAAACTCAAAAAATTGGTTGAAGCTGCCGGGATATGTAAGCTGATTTCCTTTCACTGCGCCCGCCATACTTACGCAACGATGTTGCTGACATACGGGGCAGACCTTTATACCGTTTCCAAATTGCTCGGTCACTCGAATATCGCCACGACCCAGATATACGCCAAACTGGTAGATCAAAAACGCCGGGAAGCAGTAGAATTGATCCCGGCGCTGTAAAAATATTTGGATGTTTCAGAGGTAAACCTATCTTTGCATTGTCTTTCAATGTCTGTAAATTCGTTCCGACCGCCCCCGGCCTGTCATCAGATGATGAGCCGGGGGATTTTTAATTGTTACGGGTCTTTGGATCACGCGGCAGACATTCTCCATAGCTTCGGTTTCAATATCTACTATCCTCACGAAAATCATATTTGGATTCCAATACTGCTTTAGACATAAGAGCGTTTTCCGCGATCGTCGCCAGAGCGAAACAAACGCCAGCAAAAAGGAGTAACGTAGGGAAACTTATCAATACGACAAGTCCAAAAATACCAAGTCCGGCAAAACCAAATAGATCAATCGCCCCAAAAAGCAATAAAATACCCATCAAACAAAAAATACCGATATTCACCCATCCTAATATTCTCAAAAACCTAACCCCGCTACCGCTATAAGATATTTTAATGGAAGGAAGCGGAAATTGACGTGTTTCCTGTGTGTTTGTCGTCGAATTTGCCATACTACTTTGAATTTAATTTAAGTTGTCAATTTTTTTATCCCCTGCAATAAGGTAGCCGATAAGAGCAAATACCGTAAATAATAATCCAAGTACAGCCGCAGTAGTAGTGTCCCGTCCTTGGCTTTTGGCTAAAAAATAGCATCCTGCTACACATGCAGCCCAATAAATTAATGTAAGCATAAAATATAAATATGTTTATTTACAACAAACTATTTTGCATTTCAAAAATATAAAAAATCCCCCCCCCACAAATTTTTTACAATTTTTTTTCACAACGTAATATTTTAATAGCTTTTATATTTGTCTATGACAACAACTTACAGATATGTCCCAGAAAACATATAATCCGTTGAAAAAGTCGGCAAAATATTTGCATATATAGCAAAAACGCTATATATTTGTATCGTCAATAAAGCAATACAGATATATGAAATGGAGTGAACTACGAAAAATCGCCGAGGCGCACGGGTGGAGGTTGCTACGGAACGGAGCGAATCATGACGTTTACCACCACCCCGAAAAGCCCTACCGAATAGAGATAGGGCGGCACGGAAAAGAAGAGATTAAAAACGGCACCTTTTACAAACTGAAAAAGCAAATCGGGTTTTAACCCGGTTTGCTTACAACAAAAGACCACAGACTATGAAGACAACGGCACTTATCGAAAAGGGAAAGGACGGCACTTTCGGGATTTTCACCCCGGACATCCAGGCGACGATAATAGGCGAAGGCAGGACAGTCGCCGAAGCAAAGGCGGATTTCGAGAACTCTGTCCGCGAGATGTTCGCCAGCTATACCGAAAACGGAGAAGAGTTGCCCGCCGAATTACAAGGAATCGAATTTGAGTACAAATATGACGTTGCGTCAGTATTCGACTATTTCGATTTCATCAATGTCACGAAATTTGCAAAATGGGCGGGAATCAATGCCGGGCTGATGCGGCAATACAAATCCTGCAATACCTATATATCCGAAGCGCAAGCGCACAAGATCGGACAGGCGCTGCGCAAAATCGGACGAGAATTATCCGCCATTTCACTGTAATGCTTTATTGACAATCGCATAAGCGAAACGGCAGCCCCCGGAGTGATCCGGGGGTTATTTTTTCTCCTCTGAATCCGGTCGCTTGAATCCGATCGGCTGGCCGACCTTGCGAGCCTGCGGCACCTTGATCGATAGCGCCGCGATAGCTTGATAAATGTTGTCAAGCTCTTTGCGCATATCTTCCGAAAGATCGTTTACCGCTTCGGCATTGTCTTCGTCAGCTCGTTCCAACAATGCCAGCTTTGCCCGTATTTCGGACAGTTCCGCCGTTATCTGCGTCGTCGTGGTAATGTAGTTCCGCATCGCCACAAATGCCCGCATAATGGCGATATTTACTTGTATGGCTGTTCCACTACGTAAAACACTCGAAAGCATTGCTACCCCTTGTTCGGTAAAGGCAAACGGCATATAACGCCGGCCTCCTTTTTCATTTGAGATCACAATTTGTGATGTCATACTGTTTTTGAGGCAGTTATATTCAGCTTCAGTGATTTCAAACATAAAATCCTCGGGGAATCTCTCGATATTGCGCCGTACCGCCTGTTTGAGTGTTCGTGTTTCCACTTGATAGAGTTCCGCCAAGTCGAAGTCCAGCATCACCCGCTGGCCCCGTATCTCGTAAATCTTACTTTGGATAGGTTGTAATTCCATTTGTTGTTATAGATTATAACGTATTCTTCGAAATGCCGCCTTTGACAAGGTAGAGCCGCAGAATATCTTTCCGCTCGATCTCGAAAGGATCGAAATCCTTATTTTCGGAGATGCAGAGAACGTGATCGGCATCCGATCCCCGACGCAGGTATTTGACCATCCGGTTGCCGTTGCACGTGATGACCAGATAGACGTTGCCGAAATCGATAAAATTCTCTTTCCACTCTTTGAGGATGATGATCTGTCCGTTCCGGTACAGCGGCATCATCGAATCTCCGTACAGGTTCACGGCATCCGTACAGTCCCGGAACTCCGGAATCGAAAGATCGATGAATCGGTTCGTGGTCATATCGTCGAACAGCTCCACACCTCCAGCCGTAGCATCCACGTCCACCCAATAGCGGATGCGGGAACCGCGCCCGGAGCCGTCCCCCGCCCCTTCTTTCAACATCCCGCCGTCGCCAGTAAACATCGAAGTATCCCAGTCGGGATTCGCTAATATAATACTAATAAATTCAGGCGACAGAGTACTAACTCCCTTTTCTACTTGCGATATAAACCCTTGCGTACACCCTAAAAATGCCGCAATATCGGCCTGTGTCAATTTATTTGCTCGCCTAAAACGCTTAAAATCAGCACTCATATAAAATAATATTATTTTTTATTAGAAAATATTAGGATTATACTAATATTCTACTTATATTTGCAATACAAAACAAGATTACAACGCAAATATAAAATAAAAACGATGAAACCGGCCTACAACAGATCGAAGATTATGCGGAACGCTGATTTTTTAGATGGCGAGATATGGTCCCCCGTTAAAGGTTTGGAGGATTTATATATGGTTTCGAATATGGGGCGTGTATATAGCCTTCCTCGATATAAACGAGTAAATGTTTTTAACAAAGCAAACATTACAAGACTGGAAAATGGGCGCATATTGAAAGGCAGACCAGATAAAAACGGGTATTTGCAAGTTGATCTATGGGATCATGATAGCAAGGTAATAAAATACAAAGTACACAGGTTAGTCGCCTCCGCTTTCATTATGAATCCTGATAACAAGCCACAAGTGAATCATATTAATGGAGTTAAGTCCGATAATAGAGTCGATAATTTAGAGTGGGTAACAGCGAAGGAGAATATAGCACATGCAATACGAACGGGGTTGTCTGTGTGGAGTAAAATAGTTTAATGTTATAATCATGAAACCGAAAATCAAATATAACCTTTCAAAAATTTTTCGCAACGCATGGTATATGTTCCGGGTGAAGATGGTGAAAAATTTCGCCGAGGCACTGCGGAAGGCGTGGAAGAACGAGAAGCTGGCCAACATCCGCGCGATGATCGAGGGGCGCCCGCTGCCCGCTTCCGAGCCGACACCTTATAATATACCCACCGGGAGCAACCCGGCATTCGCGGCGGGGTGTGTGGCCTACTACGGCGATGCAGGCCGGTATTACGGCGACTGACGCAAAGCGCGTAAAACACTGTTTTACAGCGAATTGTTTATAGGCAAATATTTCTTTGCGGTGTAAAACGCAAAGAAAATTAAAAAATAATTTGGAGGAGAATTATTTTTTCGAAAAACGGGACAAAGATATGAGATCTAAAGATTGCACATTAAAACAAATTTATGAAGAATTGGACGCCTATAGAGAGGCGCTAACACAATGCCATAAATCTATTGATTCAGGAATATTCTCATCCATAATAACTCCACAACTTGAAGTCCTTGACGTTGTGCGTGAAGTAGGCGAAATTCAAGATCGTATATCCTTAACATATAAAATCTACAATGATATTTATTGTCTTATTTCTCTCATCGACGAAGATAAATCCATATTAGAGCAAGATATACGAGATTATGGAGATAATATTACTTGGATCGATCTTGTATGTAAAAAAGTGGGCAAGCGTATTTCGGAAGCTCTGAATGCTGCGACAGATAGCACACGATAACACTTAATTTTTGGTTGGCAGCTCAAAATTAGTGTTTTCCCGCGAATCCGCAAGGGATTGTCCGGAGCGATACCGGCGCGGGAGCAAACGAATAAACGACAGATAATCATAGTATGGAAACAGCAAAAGAATTGAAATTCGGAGAATACAAGATGCGTAAGGATTACATCGGAACGCTGGAGGCGATAGAGTTGGGCGAAACGGTAATCTTCCCGGTAGAAGCACGAGATTACTATTCAATCCACTCAGCGGCTTCCAGATGCAAGAAGGACAAAAAAATGAAATTTTTGATCCGCATGAATTGGGATGAGGGGTATGTGGAAATCGAGCGTGTCAAGTGGACGGCTCTGGACGGACAGCCCAGAAATGCACGCCCCGTCGGACGACCGTTGAGCCGTCCCCGATAGTGTATCAATCAAGCACCTATCCGCGCCCAAGTTCTTTCATTCGAGTAAGGTTAAGAGTTGAGATTAGTTGAGTTTGCCATTTCCGGGCGCGGATTTTCAAAGTCCGTATCGGGTTGAATGTCCCGGTGCGGGCACCAAAGGACGGCACGGAAGCCGTAGGGGTCCTAACCTGCCATAAACCCCGGCCGCAAGGCAGAAAGGTTTGAACGAATAAGCGGTTCATTGAAATACGAGAACCATCCGAAGGGATGTAAAACCCGGCGAGCGACTTGGCGCAGAAGGGCGGATATTAGGCCGATCAATACCAAAAAGCAGGCGACGATCCGGAGCGATCCGGGGAGCCGGTAGCGATATACCCTGCGATTCGGTCGTGGTCTTCGATGACGACAGGGTGCAAACAGGTCGCGGGCGCCTCAATAGTCCGTATTTTGTTTCATTTATTCATTTTTTGTGTGTTTAGAGTTGTTTTTCCCGGCGCCCTCCGTGACGGCCCGCGCCGGTTTTTCGATCGCATCAAATCATTACAGATATGGAAACTCAATTTCAGGAATCCACAGTCAAAAGTCTGTGGGTAACGCTTGCGGGCCGCCTCTGGCGTGCGTGGTACCGTCTCAAGAACAAGGTGCGCCGGACAATCGACAAGTCCCGCCGCCGGGCACATAAACTCCAAAACCGACCTCGTGTCTATCGGGTCGAAATCCGGTAAGAGTATGGCACACTTAATTACGCTCGTAGTAGTTTCCGTTCCCGTTTGCCTGGTGTTCGACTGGGTGCTGTCCAGTTCCCGGCGTATGCGGATCACCCGCTATCTGTTGAATGAAATTTTCGAACAGCGATGAATACTTTCTACTACGTCACCGACTCGGCTCAAATGCCGCCGTCCACTCGGAAAGAACCCTCGGAAGAATATTACTTCTTCGAGAGCACCCGTTTCAACCGGCCGCAAACGACAATTCATCTGACCGATCAGGAGATTCGGACTTTCGCCAAACGCATCGCCGATTACATCACCCGGAGGACATTTGCGGGTACTATGGAATCTTTCGACTTTCAGATAGAATATCACGGCGTTGCGGTGCAGGGACGCTATACGGTGGAAACCGAGCGGCAGGGCGCGGTACATTCGATGGGAATGACGGAATGGATCGACGTTCTGATACGGGAGGAGACGAGCATAGCGAGCGCCTGGTGTACGGCCACGGACGAGGAGGTTCCCCGGGTGCTGGAGAAACTGAACGAACTGTTAAAATAATCGAATTGAATTTAACGGACTAAAGAAAATGAAAAAATACACACAAGCGGATTT
>ENA-OYYT01000668-OYYT01000668.1-human-gut-metagenome-genome-assembly--contig:-NODE-668-length-14150-cov-5.564952_pt1 | contig 14150 bp, 10 predicted proteins | sample MGYA00243251_ERZ653453 | MGnify/ENA primary metagenome ERZ653453 (study PRJEB26926, sample SAMN06165174) | human gut metagenome | biome: ENVO:00009003; feature: ENVO:2100002; material: ENVO:00002003...
CGCTTTAAGTGTTAAATATTATTTAAAATGTTAGTTTAATTATTCTATTTGTACAAATTCGATAAATTTGTGAAGATTATTTTGTAAACAAATTAACGCTTAAAAAGCACTCAATCACTTGCGAAAAGATGAAAATAATGTTATAATTATAAAAATGCGTTTTGTGTATTTTTAAAGTTTTTTGTTATGAATGCACAAAATGTATAAATAAGTGGAGGTGTATCTACATATTATGAAGAAATTTTCCTATGTTGCTAAGGATACCTCGGGAAAAACCATAAAGGGTATCTATGAGGCTGAGGATGCACAGGAAGTACTGGACAAGATCCACGAACAAGGTCTTTTCTGTATAAGTTATACAGAAGCATTGGGCGGTGCAGGCAAACAATCTGTGCACAAGTTCAATACTAAAGAACTTGCTTTCTGCTGCCGTCAGCTTGCGGCAATGATGACATCGGGTCTTACCATTGTTAAAGCGCTCGACATTCTCTATAAGGAAGAGGAGAATAAGGGTGCAAAGGATGTTTGGAGAAGCGTTTATGACGATGTTCAGAAAGGTCAGAGCTTTACCGAGGCCCTCGATACAAGAAGAGGAAGCTTTCCGGACTTTTTCATCTCAATGGTAGACGCAGGTGAGACCTCAGGTACGCTCGATATGACAATGCAGCGTCTGAGCGATTACTATGCAAACTCAAATAAGTTGAACAATAAGGTAAAGAGTGCGATGACTTATCCTATCATACTTGGCGTTCTTTGTATCGTCATGGTAATCGGTATGTTTACGTTCATCATGCCTATATTTGCAGGTCTTATGCCAGAGGATCAGATGCCTGCACTTTCTAAGGCTCTCTTCTCATTCAGTGACTTTTTCAAGGCAAAATGGTATATCATTCTTATCGTGGTCGTTGTTTTGATATTCGGTTGGATATACGCCTTGAAAGTACCGTCAGTCAGACTTAAATTTGACTACATAAAGATAAAGATGCCTGCCGCCGGAAAGCTTATGGTAAAGATCTACGAGGGTCGTTTCGCAAGAACTCTTTCATCACTTTATTCAAGCGGTATCCCAATGGTAGAGTGTCTTGAACGTTCGTCAAGAATACTTGGAAATGCTTATGTTGATAAGATGTTCATTCAGGTAGTTGATGAAGTTAAGCAGGGCGCACCGCTTTCAGCGTCACTTGCAAAAACAGAGATATTTGAAGGAATGTTTACTTCCATCATCTATGTCGGTGAGGAATCAGGTGCTCTCGATGAGATCCTTGAGAAAACTGCTGACTACTATGAGGAAGAAGCAGACGCAGCCGTTACAAGACTTGTAGGACTTATGGAACCATTGCTCATCGTATTCATGGGTGTTGCGATCGGTCTTTGCCTTGCGGGTATCTTCCCACTGCTCTACGGTTCATTGTCAGGTCTGGAAAACTAAGGGTCTGCATTTTATGTTCGTTAATTTTAAATATCTCCTCTCCTTTAAAATGGAGAGGGAAGATATTTGTTTTGAAAAATAATTTAAGAGGTGAAGGAATAAATGCTATCATTTGATATTTCTGATAGACAAATCAACATTGTTAAAGGTGATAACTCCTCTAACAAGATAAGGATCGAGAGATCTTTGCAGGTGGACATTCCTGAGGATATGATCCTTAATGGTGAGGTCATCAACCTTTCAGGTCTGTCTGAGTTACTGCTCACTCAGATCAAGGCTGAGGATATGATGGATAAGGACGCTATCGTTACTTTTTCATCGAGCAACATCGTATTCAAGGAGCTTGTAGTTCCAAAGGCAAAGGGTAATGAGTTCCTGCTTATGGTACAGAACCATATGAGCCAGGAAATGGGTATCACAGATGAGTATTCTATCTCATATACAGTAGTAGGTGAAGCAGGTGAGGATAATCCTGGTGCAGTGAAGGTACTTGCAACAGCTTGCCCTAGTACGATAGTTGAAAGCTACAGAAAGCTTTATAACATTATGGGCATGAACCTCAGATCTGTTAACATCGGATGTAACTCTATCGCAAGAATAGTTCTTGCTGACAAGTCCAACATGGAGAAAATGCCACTGTTGGTTTGCCAGATCGATAAGAACTTCCTTGGTCTTACACTTTTTGAGAATGGACAGATGGCATTCGCCAGATACGTTCCTATCTCAGAAGAAGATTATGATTCTGACGATTATATCACTGAAGCTCTTAACGAGAACATCTTCAGAATGGAGCAGTTCAATAAGGCAAGAGGCGGTTCAGGACTTGAAAATGTTATTCTCTATGGCTTTATCGAGGACTACATCAAACTCGTTGACGCTCTTGACGGTCTTGATATAAAGGCTTCCGTTCTCGGTGTGCCTGCTCAGATCACAGGTTTCGAGAACTTCGAGTTTACAGTATTCGCTAATGCTATCGGTGCTCTCTATAAGAGAAACAAGGCAACAGAGAAGATCAACCTCCTCGAAGTCGATCAGTCCACAGGTAAGGGCGGCAACAGCGGAATGGGTTCGCTGCTCATGACAGGCGGTATCTTCGCTGCGGCAGCCGCAGTGCTTATCGCAGGTGCAACACTTGTTATTAATCTCAGGAAGAGTTCTATCGAGAAAGATATAGACAAGACTAATGATAAGATAGCTGTTTGCAATGAGAAGATCGCCCAGAACCAGATACTTCACAATAAGATGAAGATCATGCAGGATTATTCAAACTATGTTACATCAGCAAATGCAGCTCTTGAAACACTTCCGGTCGTGTCAAGTGAGATGTTTGACGACATCAAGGAAGCCCTTGGTTCTTTCAAGTATGAAGGCTTTACATATAACCTTGAAGCTGGTACAGTAACACTTACTAAGGTTGAGCTTGATGATCAGTCAGATGTAAAAACAGCAATCGATGCCCTTGTAGGTACAGGACTCTTCCAGGAAGATGTAGGATACAACGGATATTCGATCGGTGAAGAAGGCAGCTCAGGCGTAACGCTTGATTCGCTGACACTTTATCTTAAAGAAGAGGGCGAGGGTGAATAATTATGAAGTTGAATTATCGTGATAAAATGATTTTGATAGTAGTATTCGTACTGCTTATAATTGTTGCAGGTTTTATGCTTTTTATTAAGCCTGCCATTGATGAGTGTAGTCAGGCAAGCAGTGATCTGGAATCAGCAAAGGTACAGCTCAGCGAGCTTGAAGATCAGGTAGACAAGGATAAGAACCTTGCCGCTGAGATTCAGACACTTTATACAAGCACCTCACAGGTCGCAGCTAACTTCTATGATTATCAGGTAGCATACAAGGCTACTGATAAGGTTCGTGAGCTTTTTAATGTTGATGATGTAAAGATCAAAAACTCCAATATGACTATTTCATCATACGGCAGCACAGTTCTTTCGCCTTTTGCTTATGAGTCAACAGCAACAGCTACTGATTTTGACACTAAGGTAGATGAATACAATAATGCAAGCACAACTGATTCATCAGCTGCAGACGCAAACACAGATGAAAATGCAGCTGATACCAATGAAACAGCTGCACAGACAATAGGTTACTATAGCCTTAACATTCAGTTCAAAAGCTCGCTTTCAGGTTTCAAGAATTTTGCTGACAACCTGACGACAAACAACGAAAAGAGCATGGTGATCGAGAATGTTAACATTGAGAATGTCAACGAAAGCGAGATCTCCGGTACAATGACACTCAATATGTACGTTTTGAAGAAGCTTGCTGATCCTTCTGCCAGCTAAGAGAAAACTATTTGGTAGGATAAGGAATATTTCTTATCCTGCCAATTAGTGCTATATAATGATTAAAAATTTTATATAAGTAATCAACCTGTGTAAAATGAAAAAAGTATAGCATAAGTGATAATAAAACTAAGAAAGGTGGTTAATATGAAGAATACTCCGAAGAGGAAACAAAGAAACAAACCCGGAGTCGTGCTTTTCACAGCGGTTGCTGTCATGCTCATGCTGTCAATACTTTTGACTGCAACTGTTTCTTTTGTTTCGGTAAATAGGACAAAAACAAATGATAACTATAAGAGCAAACAGGCTTATCTGACAGCTTCATCTACTCTTGAAAGCTTTATTAATCAGATACAAACTGATACTGCTCCAACCAATGACCCTACTGCAAAGGCTCAGCAGAAAAAGGCCATAGATAACCTTAAAAAGCTAGCAAGTGCTAATAGCGGAAAGGGTACAACTACTAATGTCAGCTATAATGGATCAAATGGTAAAAGCGATAATATCGGTACCACAAAGATAACTGTAGCACAGGAGGGTACAAGTGTTGCAAATATCGTTGTTACCTGTGAAACTACTTATCTGGGAAAAACTGAAAAGGTAGCAGCTCATATTTCCACGCAGTCAGTTACAAAGCCTGCCGAGTATACAAATACAATCGAGCTTGTTGGTAACGGCGGCGCAGCTTACGATAACCTTAACGTTATCGGTGATATGGCTGGTATCAATAATACCACTGGTAAGGTCTATAGATTTACAAACAATACTAGTATCTATGGTTCTTATCTTATGTATGGTTCTTTGGAGGTTTCAACTCAGCCTCTTATCATGCTCAAGCCTAGTCTTGTAGATGAAAAGCAGGGTTCAACTGTTACAATTTCTGAAAACCTTGATGTTTCAAATGAATTCCGCATCAACTCCACAATGGCAAGAGCAGACGGATATAACTATGTTAATATCGGTCAGAAGCTTTCCACTTCAAACCATATGGACGTTGGTTCTTCCGGTTTTGATGTCGATTTGTTCTGTTGTGAAGCTAACATTGGCGGAAATGACTATACACAGTATGGTAACTTCTACGTTTATAAGGGCGCAGGTGCTTATAATGGCGATGCAACATTTGGTGCAGCTGGTCAGACGATCAATGGCTCTCTCTATGTCGAGGGTGATCTTAATGTCACAAAGTCACTTAAGGTAACAGGCTCTGTTTATGTTACCGGCACTATCACAGGTAAAGATAAGATCGTCTGCACGGCTTCAAATATTCATGAAGGAGCTGTTCTTAGCAAAGCAGGTCGTGACGCAAAGCCACAGATACCAGTATCTGCTGATGCCTATGTATATTATCCGGAAGATTTCTTCATGAGCAATGATACTAATGTGACAACGATCTCTGAACAATATCAGGCTTTCTATAATGGCAAAAACACTAAAACTTTCAATACCTTTGCAAGCGATCCAAGCTATTGGAATAATGTTGACTACACGCTTACTGAGCCAATAGACCTTACAGGAACAGGAGCTAAGACTCCAGTTACAAGCCGCTACAAATTGAGAATAACATCAAGCTGTACATGGGCATCTGATCTTTCGTTCAATGATTATGGCAATGGTTCAAGGATCCTCGTTGATGTTTCTGATTCTTCAGGCGATATTGTTATAAGACTTCAAAATGGTCTTAGTCTTGATTCAAGCTGGTCTCCAACTATAGTTGTCAGAAATCGTTCAACTATAATTGATACAACTACAGGTGACAGAAAATACAACTGCTATTTTGTTTCAGACTCAGGCAGTGCTATTACACTTAATGGTATCGACTCAGTAACAGGCAAGTCCAAGCATTCGGGTTCAAGCGCATGTAACTATAACTTTAGTGGCTTGAAAATATTTGATTATGACACTTATGTTCGTATGTATAACTCTGATACACTAAAAAATACTAAGGGTAATCCTGGTGCTCCACAGAGCAGCTTCATCCTTAATCCAACATCAGTGGACGTTGCAGGCTCTTACAGACCATCAAACAGCAGTATCATTTTCTTATTTGCTGAGAACACAACGCTTAGCGCCACAAACAACAGTTTCTTCCAGGGTTCATTCTACTCACCAGAAGCAATGGTTAATATAGCAACAAGTGGTCTTAGTGGACTTAATGTTACAGACTCAGCAGGCGGAAAAATGACCGTTCAGTGCTGTGCAGTCGGTGTAGTTATCGCAAACAGATTTGGTAACGCCAATACAGTGTTCTATGTATACACTAAGCCTTCAACTACTTCTGTAATGCAGAATGCGAAGGGCGGCAAGGACGATTCAGCATTCGGATATACTCTTGACAGATATGATCACTATTAATTGAAAGGAGTATACTCATGAAAAAGAACAGCAAAAATAAAAAGGGTATGACTCTTGTAGAGGTCATCATAGCAATGGCACTTTTGTCAGGTATGTCAGCTATGCTTGTTACAGTTGCTGTAGCGGCAAAAAAACAGAATCTTGAAAACTACTACCGCAACAATGAAATGTATACTCAGGCAGTAAATGCCGAGCAGTATAATGATAACAAGACCGTCAATATGAACGAGTTGAAGGTAAATAAGTTTTCTTCAAGCGGCAAAACTACAAATGAGTTTGCCCTTGAGGCAGACTTTGGAAGCGGCATAAAGTTCAATACTACAGCCTATGGCTTTAAAGCAAAGCTTAATAATATTGATGAAGACGCAGGCTATCAGCTCAAATTTCTTCAGGGCAAGGACATAAACATTACACCTAATCCTGAAAAGAGCGTTTACTGGGTAAAGTTTTATAACAATTCAGGGGCAGATATGAATTTCTATGCTCTTACGCCTGAGCTTACAGGCGGAAAGTTCTTTGATGTAAATAATAACTCATCAGGAAATTCACTTCTTATCCCTATCGGTGACGGCGGAAATCAGCAGTTTGGCGTTGTGCTTTCAGGCGTAACAGGAAGCGATTATTTCGGCTTCTCACAGTCATCTGATCTTTACAGCAGCACTCCAACAGCCGATGCAGCTGCATTTAAGATCACAGATGCGACCTTTGGCCATTATCTTGAAAAAGATGCGTCAGGTAAAGCTACAGGTTATGTAGTTATCCATTATATGGGTGGTTCTGATTACAAAAACCAGGCTGAATATGACGATGCACAATCAACACCATAAGGAGGGAGGATCTTGAAAATGAATAAAAACCGCAAGGGTTTTACCCTTGTTGAGCTTATCGTTGTGGTAACGATTTTCGGCGTGATCCTCGGAGCTATCCTTAATATGATCAAACCTGCAAATAACGTTTATCATGACGCTGATGCAACAATGGAAAGCAATATCATAGGTTCAGGTCTTATAGACTATCTTGATGATGAGCTTAGATATTCGACCAATGTTCTTGTGCTTAAAGATTATATTGGTGTGCCTGATGTTTCAACCTCTGGTACTATCGGTGCAAGCGGTGTGACCTATTCAAATTGTATCGTTATTGACAATAATAATCTTCGTGGCTATAGTCTGGAAGACTATTCAGGCAACGACACGGATACAGCCGCAAAGAGAATGGGTGCAAAAGGCTGTATCATTAATGTAGGTAAGGTAAATACAGAGGGCTTAAACTTTAATAATTCTGCTGTTGCAAGAGGCGTTGATTTTTACGACAATTATAAGTTTGATATCAGTGCAAGTATCAGCAAAATTGAGGAAATGTATACTCTCGACGTTTCTCTTACAGCCTATCAGCCAACATATGAGAACGGAAGCTATACTTTTACGAAAACAAAGTATAAAAAGGACGCAGCAGTAAATCTCACAAATATTAACATAGATGAAGGCGATTCATACAATGTTAATGACTATAAAGATTTCTCTGTAGCTCCTGATTATGTCACATATCCTCAGGCAACTACTGCTCCTGCAGGTTGCACAGCTCAGCAGGAAAAGTATTACAGCCTTGACGCTTCAAACACATATACTTATATTTTCTACGATAAGACAACAGTTTCAAGTTCAAAAACATACAGTGTAAAGTTTATCTACTCTGCAAGCGACCCTGAACCAACGCTTCGTGGTAAACAGATAGATACTAAGTCTGTCAAGGCGGGTACAGTTTATAAAGCTCCACCTTCTATGTCATCAAGAACAGGTTATGGCACGCCTTATTGGGTAGACAGCAAGAATAACGTTGCTGATTTTACAACAGGCGTAACAATAAATAAGGATATGGTATTCTCCTGTGTTTATCCGCCTGTTGCACCGAAAGACCAATTTAATGTAACGTTTGAGAATATCAACGGTTCTACATTTACAACAACAAAAGTCTATGATGGCGACTTTGCAAATGACCCAGGAATTCCAACTGACATGGATACTATAAAACAGGATTTTGTTAAGTGGGTATACAAATCAGATAACTCAAAGGGTCTTACTGATGTTTCTATTACAGATAGCTCAGTTGTTTTCGTTCCAGTTGTACAGAACAAGCATAAGGTTGAGTTTAAATTAAATGGTTCTTTAATAAATGCCTCAACTATTTATGTTTCTGATGGACAGTATGCAACTTATCCAGGTGCTATCCCTGTTCCGTCAGATACAACAAAAATATTTGATAAGTGGGTTGTAGAGGGTAAGAGTGATGATATCAGTTCTACCCCTATAACATCTGACACTGTTTTTGTAGCACAATTCAAGGATAAACCAACATTGCCTAGTGGTTCATCGAGAATAAAGGTTCATATTCTCACCAAGCCTTCAAATGGTAATCATATTGTATGCAGTGGTAATCCTGTTGATTTCGAGGTGACAGGTCAGGTTATTCGTACTTCAACATATTGGGGCAGTTATATGAATGATCAGTTAAATGTTGGTACGGATTTGGAAATACTTTTCTACAGTGATACTATTAATCTTCAGATTGGTTGGACCAGTGCTACTGTAAATTTAACCAATAATGGTGGAGAATATGAATACTGGTTTAAAGATGATAAGCTTTATACTAGTGATCCATCATAAATTTTAGTTTTCAGCGGCTGTATATTATTGTACAGCCTTGCTGAAAAAATCCCCTTAACAGAAAACTTCTATTAAGAGGATTTTTTGAGCAAAAAAATTCCGCAGTATCAAACTGCGGAATTTGTGCAATTATCTTATTATCAGCATTGCTTCGTTCATCATCTCGTTAAGACCAGTAAAGTCCATGTACCACGAACCGATTTGCTCTGAGTACATAGCTGCAACAGCAATTCCTATGGAGAGATATGGACCAAATGCAAATACTGAATCACCGCTTCGGTGCTTCTGGATAAGTCCGCCGATCGAGCCTGTTATCAGTCCGATAAGAAGCGCTACCAAAGCACCCTGCATTCCGAGAAACAACCCTGCGGCTGCCATGAGATATACATCTCCCATGCCCATTGCTTTCTCATGTGTGATAAGACAAATAATAAGCAAAGGCACGCTCACAATGAAAAATCCGATCAAGTGTGACTTAAGCGTAAGTCCCGTCTGATCTTTGCAGAAGATGTATTCCGCAACACCAAGCAAACCTATGAATATCACAACATATGTGTTGATAAGCTGAGTGTCCCAGTCCATGAAGAATACAACGATAAGAGCAGAGAACAAAAGACAGACAAGTGCTGCACGAAGCGGATTGAAAATTCCATTAAAATGGTAGAATACCCATAAGTAGAGCAGTGCATTCAGCGTTTCAACTATAGTGTATCTTGCCGATATCTTTGCACCGCAGCTTCGACACTTTCCACGAAGTATGCACCAGCTTACTATCGGTATCAGGTCACGCCGTTTGATCGGCTCACCGCAGGTCATACAGTGAGAATTTCGCTTGATAAGACTTTCATTTTTCGGCAATCGGTATATGCAGACGTTAAGAAAACTGCCTATGCATGCTCCGAAGATGAACACAAATACATAAATGATTATGTATGATAAGGTTAAATTATCCACAGTGATCCTCCTTTGGATTCATTAGTTAATATATTAATTTTATCATACTTTCATGAAGATTACAATAGATAATATGATTTTTTTGCGGTTTTTGCACCGCAGCAGACGTTTCCGCAGCGTCGGATCCCTAAATCAATGCGGAGGATTGGAGTAATATATATGAGAAACGGCCCTATCGGTCAGTATCTGGTACAGAAAGGTCTTATAACTGAAGAACAGCTTCAGGAAGTCCTTGCCAAACAGAAGGAGCAAAAGGGAAGACTTTTTGGTGATGTCATTATTGACATGAAGCTCGTTACCGATGTTCAGTTCTGTCAGGTCCTCGCCGAGCGACTGAATGTGTCTTATATCGACCTTGATAATACAGAGCTTATGCCTGATATCGTCAAGAAGATACCGGAGGCAACTGCAAGAAAGTATAACGTCATCGCAGTCAGCAAAATAGGAAAGCGTATGACCGTTGCAACTAATGACCCTATCAACTTCTATATTTTCGAGGATCTCCGTGTTATCACAGGCTGCAGCATAACACCTGTCCTTGCCACAAAGTCATCTATCAACCGTGCTATCGGTAAGATGTACTCAGAAGGTCAGGTTAACTCCGTTGTTGACGAAGCTACAAAGCAAAAAGAGGAAGAGCTTAACCTTGAAGAACTCAAGGATATCTCCGAGGAGAGAATCGAGAACGCTCCTATCGTTAAACTTGCTACCGCTATCGTCGAGAACGCCCAGCGTCAGGACGCAACGGATATACATATCGAGCCATTCAAGGATAAAACCGTTATCCGTATCCGTGTAAACGGCGACCTTATCGAGCTTATGACTCTTTCCGCTGCACTTCATACTTCGCTTGTTACCCGTTTCAAGATCTTGAGCGGTATGAATATCGCCGAAAAACGTATCCCGCAGGACGGCCGTATGTCACAGGTCGTTGACGGCACAACTCTCGACCTCCGTGTATCTAACCTTCCAATGGTGTACGGTGAGAAAGTCGTTCTCCGTATCCTCGCAACAGGCGATATGTCACTTAGAAAAATAACCGACCTGGGTATGACAGATTATAACTATAAGAGATTTGAGGCGTGCCTGAAAGTGCCGCAGGGAGTTGTCCTTGTAACAGGCCCTACAGGTTCAGGTAAATCTACCACGCTTTACGCCGCACTTGGCGAAATATCTAAACCAAGCAACAACGTTATCACTGTCGAAGACCCAGTCGAGAAAAAGATCGATGGCGTAAACCAGTGCCAGATAAACGAAAAGGCAGGCATGACATTTGGTGCAGCACTTCGTTCTATCCTCCGTCAGGACCCTGACATCATAATGGTCGGAGAAATGCGTGATACCGAAACTGCTGAGATCGCTATCCGTGCCGCTATTACAGGACACCTTGTTCTGTCAACACTTCATACCAATGACGCCGCTTCTACTGTAACAAGACTTGTGGATATGGGCGTTGAGGCATACATGGTCGCAACCTCACTTATCGGTATCGTTGCTCAGCGTCTTACAAAGGTGCTTTGCCCTGAGTGCAAAAAGCCTAGAATGTCAACTGAGGAAGAAAATGAGCTTATGGGTCTTGACCATTCAGTACAGGTGTATGACCCATGTGGCTGTCCAAAGTGCAATAACACAGGATATAAGGGAAGAACCGCTATCCATGAGATCCTTCTCGCAACACCGTCTATGCAGACTCTTATCACAAGGGGAGCAAAAGCTGACGAAATTCAGGAGCTTGCAAAGAAAGAGGGCTGTCACCTGCTTCGTGACAACGTTTCAGAGCTTGTTCAGCAAGGCAAGACCTCAATGGACGAACTTATCCGTGTAACATATGCTGTATAAAAAAGAAATATATGGAGGTAAATTCTAATGGCAATCGACATTAACAAAATTCTTGATGAAGCAAGAGCCCTTGGCTGTTCCGACCTGCACTTCACCGTAGGTATTCCGCCGATAGTTAGACAGGGCGGTAACCTGAGAAAGCTTTCCTCATATCCTGATATGACCGAGATCGAAATTCTCAAAATATGCGAGGATATGTGTACAGATAAGCAGCGTCAGTCTATCAAAGACCATATTGATACCGACTTTACATATGTATCTTCAAGAGGTTTCCGTCACCGTGTAAACGTGTATCGTCAGAGAGGAAACACGGCCATCGCTCTCCGTCTTTTGAGAAACGATATCCCGACCCTTACCGACCTTGACCTGCCACCTATCCTTGCAGAGTTCTCAATGAGACCTCGTGGACTTGTGCTTGTAACAGGCCCTACCGGTTCAGGTAAGTCAACAACTCTTGCCGCAATGATCGACCATGTAAATATCCATAAATCAGCTCATATCATCACTATTGAGGACCCTATCGAGTATATGCACGCTCATAAGAGATGTATGGTAAACCAGAGAGAGATCGGACCTGACGTACCGAGCTTCTCACTTGCTCTCCGTGCTGCTCTCCGTGAGGACCCTGACATTATCCTCGTAGGAGAAATGCGTGACTTCGAGACTATCGAAGCTGCTGTTACCGCCGCTGAAACAGGACATCTTGTTATGAGTACACTTCATACAACGTCCGCACCGTCAACTATCGACCGTATCATCGACGTTTTCCCTGCTCACCAGCAGCATCAGATCAGAACTCAGCTTGCTTCCGTTCTCGTTGGTATCTGTACTCAGACACTTTGCCGTACATTCGACGGCACAAGCCGTGTAGCTTGCTGTGAGATTCTTAATGCAACAGACTCTATCAAAGCTATGATCCGTGACGATAAGGTGCATCTTATCGGTTCAGCTATGCAGACAGGTAAAGCAACAGGAATGCAGACCATGGATCAGGAGCTTGCAAAGCTCGTTCGTTCGAGAACGATCTCCATGGACGTTGCGCTTGAAAAGTGCGTAAACCCACAGGATCTCAAGAGATTTATCGCAGGCGGAGCTTAAACTACAATATTAATAATAAAGAGCGTTTTTACTTTCTCGGTAAAAACGCTCTTTTTGTATGTTTTTTTCAGCCCTTGACCTCGCTGTCATTGTGCCATACGTTGTTGTAAAGAAAAACAAGCACAGCCATTGCAATGATAATGAAATATCCAAGAAAGCTCCAGCCATCAGGAATATCTCCAAAAAGGAAATATCCCAAAATCGTGGTAAAAATCAACTGCGAGTAATCATAAACCGATATCTCCCTTGCAGGAGCGTGAGTGTAAGCCGCAGTTATAGCGAACTGTCCGCCTGCCGCACCTGCGCCAGCTCCCAATAAACAAAGTATTTGGAAAATCGTCATAGGGTGGAAATCTAATATTAGAAATGGCAGGGTGAACAAGCAGGAAAATCCCGAGAAGTATGCAACTATCACCGCACCATTTACTCCATGCTGTCCTAAGTATCTTACGCAAGCGTAAGCAAGTCCCGCTCCCATTCCTCCTAGAAAACCGATAAGGGCAGGGAAGAAGTCCACATTCTGAAAACTCGGCTTGATGATAAACAAGCTTCCTATAAATGCACAAACTACAGTGAAGCCCTGAAAGAAAGTCAGCCGCTCTTTAAGGAAAATAAAAGAGAAAATGATAACGAAAAATGGTGACATTTTGTTTAGCATGGAAGCGTCCGACAGCACAAGATGATCTATGGCATAAAAGTTTCCAAGCATTCCTAGCGTGCCAGCAAGCGCTCTCACAAAAATGACCGCATTGTTCTTTTTGCCCTCAATGTGAAAGCGTATGTGATTTTTCTTTAGCACTCCGATAGCGAAAAACAACGCCACAAAGTTTCTGAAAAAGGTCTTTTGCACCGTCGGCAGATCACCCGAAAGCCGCACAAATGCGAACATGAATGCAAACGAAAAAGCTGACAGAATAATGTAAATAATAGCCTTGTATTTACTTTTCATCACCGTCACCTCCGTTCATGTAAATGTGTTCACGCCTCAGCTCTTTTATAAGCTCGCCAACGTTCCAGCTTTGATTGTGTGCCGTGACAATGGCTTTTAACTTCACCGTAGCTTCTTTTTCCCTGAGCTTTTTCAGTATAGGGTCAAGGCTCCTGCCGTCAATGCCCGAAAAAATAAGGCACTCGTCCGTGATGTCCTCGCCCTCTTTTTCAGACCTAACAAAGCCCTTGAAACCGCAAAGATATCCAACCTGCTGTCCCATTATCTCATTGTCAAAGAAAACAGCCTCCGCATTTTCGCTTTTAGCAATATCTTCAATGATATCACGCTTTTGCGAACTGATATTTATGCCGATTATCTTTTTCGGTATAGCACTTCGTATTCTTGATTTCATAAAATTACTCCTCAAATCGTACTATCTATATTATACCCCGATCTCATATTTTCTTCAAGAGCAAATATACAGAATTTTTACCCTCATTTGCCCCGATTTTATGTGTGAACGCAAAAAAAATCGCCCCGATCTCTCGGAGCGATGATTTTATTTAGTCACTGTCTCTTATACA
>ENA-OYYT01000669-OYYT01000669.1-human-gut-metagenome-genome-assembly--contig:-NODE-669-length-14143-cov-5.187606_pt1 | contig 14143 bp, 9 predicted proteins | sample MGYA00243251_ERZ653453 | MGnify/ENA primary metagenome ERZ653453 (study PRJEB26926, sample SAMN06165174) | human gut metagenome | biome: ENVO:00009003; feature: ENVO:2100002; material: ENVO:00002003...
GTGTATAAGAGACAGAATATTTGCTATACTATATTTGTTAAGTTATTTATTTTGTTAATTAAAAACAAAAAACAAATTAGTTTAAGAAAACTATTTTTGGCATAAAGATACACAAAAATACCCGATCGTTAAGAAGACAACACGAATAAAAAAGGTAAAAGCTTAAGTATATATGAAGTAAATTCATGGAGGAGGATATATTTATGACAAGACCGTCACTTGGGGTAACGGCAATGGAACTTTTTGCCTGCAATCCTTTCAGGGTGCTCGGCATAGCCGTTGACACTCCTACTGCTGATGTCACGCTCACATACAAAAAGCTGCTTGATATGGCGGCTAAAGGTGACACGGCTGATTATGAAACGCCTTATGATTTTGATTTTCTGCCGCCTTTCTCCCGTTCCGAAAAGGATCTGAAGACGGCTTATGCAAAGATCGCCAGCAACGGATACAGATGCTTCGCATTCTCTGATCCTATATTTTCGGCTTCCCTGAATATTGATGACGTTATGCTCAACCTCAGAGATATTTCATGCTATGACTGTTTCCTCAGATGTTATATGTGGCTCATCACCAATGACAGAGATTTTGAAGAGCCTGAGCTTTGGATACCGCTTTGTCAGTACATAGACAAGATGATCATGTCAAGCCCTGAGCAATGGGATAAGTATTTTGACCATCGTTTTCCGCAGGATATGCTTGACGGCTCAATGTCTGCGCTGAGGTCTTTCTATGCCACATTCTGCGATATAATTCTGCTTCCTATCAAGGAAATGGTAAGAGGCTCTATGAAATGCAGATCCGCAATGGAGATACTTAAGATCGCAAAGGTGGACGTTGACGAGGTATTCCCTGACATTGACATTCCACAGGCTAACCTGCCTAAGAGGGGCGAGCCTGCGCCGAAACTCAAGATCGCTGTCAAGGACGGCGAGGAATACTATGATGTTACAACAGGCAAAATGGTAAACTTTGAGGGCGATGAGGATTCTGCTATCGAGAGCAATGATTTCTCTGCGGCTGCAAGCTCCATTTCTGCTGACGCTATCGTTGGCGAGGATGGTCCTGACAGCGAGCCTATACCTGACGAGCCTGAGGAGAATCCTGAGCTTAAGGTAGTTCCGCCTCCGGCTCCCGTTCAGCCTGAGCCTGCGGCAGTACAGCCTGCACCAGAGCCACAGCCTATACCAGAGCCACAGCCTATACCAGAGCCACAACCTGCTCCTGCTCCTGCACCGACGCCTGCAGAGGACATCCAGTCTGCTCCTGTATTCAACACAAAGCCGACGGCTCAGAGCGGTATTCCCGGCGAGATAAACGCACCTATAAGAAAGAGAAAAATCTTTATTCCGGGACACGAGGGCATTTCAGGCTCTGCACCTGCAAGCCAGCCTGTTTCTGCTCATGTTCCGCCGGTTTCACAGCCTGCACCTGCTCCAACGCCTGTTCAGACGGCACAGCCTGTTCAGCAGACAGTTTCAGCACCTGTGTACAGCCAGCCTGCTCCACAGCCTGCGGCGGAAGCTCCGAAGCCTGCGGCTAAAAAGCCATACAAGAAGGCAAACAAGGGACTTACTTCCCTTATCGATACAGTTGACGAGGCGATAAACGACACCTCGGACATAATCCTTACTGACGAGGCTGAGGAAGAGGAAAACCTCTACACTGACACTCTTATCAAGATGCTGAGGGCAAACCGCTCAAACAATCAGCTTATGAAGAGCGTTGACACAAAGCATATTTACGACAATGGTGACAGCCTTGGCAGACCTGAGGAAGCAGAGCTTTCTATGGACGCTATCAACATGAAGAAAATGGACAAGAGCCTGCTCAATTCTTCATATGATAACATCAGCACCAAGGAGACCGATCCTAAGAAGCTTCGAGAGGAAAAATACCGCAACATAAACATCAATGATATGCTCAATCCAACAGTAGGAAGCCAGATGCACAAAGAATACACTCCGGACGCTATCGAGGAATTTGTTAAAGCTAAAAAGCAGGAAAAGTCCGCCATAAAGGGTATTTGGAAGCTTCTTGGCGTTCTGTCGCTTTTGTTGATCATTTATCTTATACTGCTTTACACGGGGCTTATTTGATGACGATATAAAGTGTTGCAGAATATCCGCAACGTGGTGTAACGAAAAAAAATAAGTAAACAAAACGTCGGGCAAGCGGGACGTTGCATTTCTGCAAAGCAGAAATTGAGCCGCTCCCCTACATGGTTTATGAAAACGTCAGCATTTTGCGAGTAACACAAGTTTATTCGGCAATTAATCGGGCGAGGAAGCGGGACGTCGAGGGCGCCGTCCCCTACATTATAATGTGATGCGAAATTTTGTAGGAAAATAAACAGTGTTAGAAATTTAGATAACAGATTTATAAGGGGTGGGAATTCCGCCCCTTTTTTGCAATAAGGAGAAATTTTATGAAAGAATACATACTCTCTTTAGATCAGGGAACGACTTCCTCCAGAGCGGTGCTTTTTAACGCAAAGGGTGAAAAGGTTGCGAGCGTACAGAAAGAATATCCGCAGATATTCCCCGGCAACGGCTGGGTGGAGCATGACCCTATGGACATACTGGAAAGTCAGCTCAGTTCTGCTCGTGAGGTCATTGCAAAGGCCGGGATAACAGCGGAGGACGTGGCGGCTATCGGCATCGCCAACCAGCGTGAAACGACGATACTTTGGGACAAGAACACCGGCAAGCCTGTTTATAACGCTATCGTTTGGCAATGCAGAAGGACTTCTGAGGACTGCGCACGAATGGAAAGTCAGGGCTTACAGAAGTTTTTCAAGGACAAGACGGGACTTCTTATCGACCCTTATTTCTCTGCCACAAAGATAAAGTGGATACTTGAAAATGTTGAGGGTGTGAGGGAGCGTGCGGAAAAGGGGGAGATACTTTTCGGCACTGTGGATTGCTGGCTCATATGGAATCTGACAGGGGGAAGGGTACACGTTACGGACTACTCCAATGCTTCCAGAACTATGCTTTTCAACATTCACACCCTTGAATGGGACAGGGAGATACTGGGGCTTTTGGGCATACCGAGCTGTATGCTCCCTGAGGTCAAAGAATGTTCGGGTGACTTGGGCGAAACTGAGGAGAACATTTTCGGAAGCAGGATAAAGATCGCAGGCTGTGCAGGAGATCAGCAGGCGGCACTTTTTGGGCAATGCTGTTTCCGTGAGGGCGATGTGAAAAACACCTATGGCACGGGCGGTTTTCTGCTTATGAACACGGGTGAAAAGCCTGTGGAAAGCCGTCATGGATTGCTCACGACTATTGCCTGGGGCATAGGAGGAAAGGTGAATTATGCTCTGGAGGGGTCGGTATTCGTATCGGGTGCGGCGGTAAAATGGCTTCGTGACGAGCTTTGCATAATACGCACAGCGGCAGAAACCGAGGAGCTTGCAAGAAGCGTTGAGGACACGGGCGGTGTATACTTTGTGCCTGCATTCGTGGGACTTGGCGCACCATACTGGAAGCCCGAAGCCAGGGGCATGATAACAGGGCTTACAAGAGGAACAAACAGATGCCACATAGTCAGGGCAACATTGGAAGCTATGTGCTATCAGACCTATGACGTTCTCAGGGCGATGGAGGAGGACGCTGGGGCTATCGGAAGCATAAAGGCTGACGGTGGTGCGGCAAGCAACGATTTTCTTATGGAATTTCAGGCTGATATATTGGGTCATTCGGTCATAAGGCCTTATAACGTAGAATCCACCGCAACAGGTGCGGCATATCTTGCAGGGCTTGGCTGTGGGCTTTGGGGCAGTATGGAAGAGCTTGTTGGCGTTTCGGATAAGTTCAGGGAGTTTATTCCGTCTATGAGCGAGAGTAAACGCAGTGATCTGATAGGTGGTTGGAAGAAAGCGGTCGGGGCGGCTATTGGGGAATAAAGGTAAAAAAAATCGGGCGACCTAGGGTGGGTCGCCCTTTCTGTTATATATCTTTCATTTCATTAAGCACCTGGGCACATAGGAAAAGCGAACCGCATATAAGATTCACTCCGTGAGGATTCTCGTCTATTAGCTGACGTGCCATTTCAAGGGCAGGCTTTGGACTTTGCTCTGCCCTGCCGCCTGCGTTGGTTATGATGTCGGCAAGGTCAGAGGCAGTTTCGGCTCTGTCGCTGAAACCGTCAACTGTGTAGAATTTGTCTACATACGGTATGAGTTTCTTTACTGCCTCGGTGATGTTTTTATCCCTGCACATTCCCATAACGGCGTAGCATGGGCGTTTTTCACAATGCTCCAATACGCCTGCCAAGGCTGACAAGCCGTCGGGATTGTGTGCGCCGTCCAGTATCAAAAGCGGCTCACGGCTGAGTATCTGCACTCTGCCTTGGAGCTGGGCTTTTTTGATGCCCTCAAAAATTTTATCCTGGGGAATTTTCAGGGTATCGTTGATAAGGCGTATGCCGCTTATGACGCTCATGGCATTCAGCACCTGATGTGCGCCGCCCATTGTGACTTCATAGGGCTGTCCTTTGAACTCAAACTTTGAGCCGAAAACGTCACAGCTTATAAGTTTGAGCTGATTGATGTCGGGGATAACGAGCTGAGAAAGATTTTTCACCGCCTGCTCTCTGACAGTGCGGATAACTTTCATGTCGTTGCCTGCACTCAAAACGCATGGGCAGTGGGGTTTTATAACGCCTGCTTTCTGATAGGCTATTTTCTCAAGGGTGTCACCCAGAATGGCGGTATGGTCAAAGTCCACTGAGCCTATAACTGTGAGAATAGGAGTTTTTATAACGTTGGTGCTGTCTAAAAGTCCCCCAAGACCTGTTTCAAGGACGACTATATCGCAGTTTTCCTCGGCAAAATAGAGGAAAGCTATGGCGGTGGTTATTTCAAACTGAGAGAAATTCTCACGGTCGCAGTGCATATCGGTGACGGCTTTCACACGCTTTGCCATTTTCGCAAGGGCAGGCTTGGGGATATCAATGCCGTTTATTTTTATCCTGTCGGTATAGCTTATTATATAAGGCGAGGTGAAAAGACCTGTTTTTAGCCCTGCGCACTGAAAGACCTCGCTGAACATCTGTGCCATTGAGCCTTTGCCGTTCGTGCCTGCGATATGGACAAATTTAAGGCTGTCCTGAGGGTCGCCAAGGTCGGAGAGCAAGGCTTTTATTCTGGATAGGTCTTTCACGGGCTTGCCTGAATGGGAAAAGCTGTTTATAAATTCAAGCTCGTCTATGTCTTTGGTATTTTCTATCAATTCTATCACTACATTTCGTCTATTATTTCTTTAAGCTCTCTTGCGGTGTCTATATTTACACCTGCGGTCTTTGCAAGCTCCTCTACTGTGGCTTTTTTGAGAGCCTCTTTGGTCTTATACTCGGTGATGAGTTTTGCGGCTTTTTTATCGCCTATGCCTTTGACCTTGGTTATCTCAAGTCGGTGGGCATTCTTTTTATGCTTCTGTGCCTGATAGGTTATGGCTACTCTATGGACTTCGTCCTGAATGGCGGTAACAAGATTGAACGCCGCTCTGCACTTTGCAAGGCTTATTTCTCCGCCCCCTGTGGCAACGGCTCGTGTGCGGTGCTTGGAGTCTTTCACAAGTCCGAACAATGGGCAGGTCACACCCATTCGCTCTAAGACAGGCTCAACGGCATTGACGTGGCCGTTTCCACCGTCGAGCAAGATAAGGTCTGGCATAATGGAAAAGCCCTCGTCTGTTTTATCAAAGTAGTTTCTAAAGCGACGTTCTATGACCTCCTGCATACAGGCATAGTCATTTTGCTCTGCAACTGTTTTGATTGAAAACTTTTTATAATACTTCTTGCATGGTCTGCCGTTTTCAAAGACCACCATGCCTGCCACCATATTTGTAGAGGCGAGGTTTGATATATCGTAGCACTCAATATATTTCGGGGTCTTGGGAAGTCCCAATGCTTTGGCAAGCTCCTCAAGGGCGGTTATCTCACGGCTCGTTCTGCCGACTTTTATGGAGAGATACTCGGTGGCATTGCTTTTGGCAAGGGTGGTAAGGCGAAGAAACTGTCCTCTTTTCGGAGTAGAGATATTCACGGCATGGTCATACTTCTGGCGGAGAAATTTCTCTATTATCTCGCCGTTTGTGATATCCTCGTCAAGGAGGATATCTTTCGGTATGCTGTCTTTGGAGGAATAATACTGCATGAGAAAATCTTCACGCATTTTTACGCTGTCGTCTTTTTCGCCAAGGAAATAGGAAGCCTTATCAAAAAGTCTGCCCCCACGATACATTATAACGCTTGCACACGCCATTTCGCCATTTTGAGCAATGGCGATTATATCAGTGTCACGAATATCGTCATTGATTATCTTCTGACTTTCAGCGGCTTTCTGTATGGCTTGGATACGGTCACGAAGCTTTGCGGCAAGCTCAAAATCAAGCTCCTCAGCGGCTTTGTTCATTTCATCGGTGAGTCTTTCAACTGAGTCAGACGAGCCGTTTCGGATATAGTCCACCGCCTGACGGACTATAGAATTATACTCCTCTTTGGAGAATTTTCCTGTGCAAACGCCCATGCACTGCTTTATGTGCATATTAAGGCAGGGACGCTGTTTTCTGAAATCCTGCGGAAATTTTCGGGTGCAGGTAGGGAGCATAAAGACTTTATTGGCTTCGATAACGGCTTGTTTTACTGCGAATGAGCTTGTATAGGGTCCTATATACTCTGCACCGTCATCGTATTTTTGCAATACGGCTTGCAGGCGTGGATAGTCCTCATTTGTGACCCTGATATAGCTATAGCCCTTATCGTCTTTCAGCAGGATATTATACTTCGGGGTATACTGCTTTATAAGAGAACACTCCAGCACCAGGGCTTCAAACTCAGAGTCGGTGACGATAAAGTCATAGTCATAGACGTGAGAAACCATTTTCCACACCTTTGGCAGGTGATCCTGACACTTTCTGAAATAAGATGTCACACGGTTGCGGAGATTTTTCGCCTTGCCGATATATATTATCTTTTTCATTTTGTCTTTCATTATATAACAGCCCGGTGAGGTGGTGAGCTTTGAAGTTTTATCACGCAGAAATGGCAGGCGTGGGTTGTCTTCATCTGTAATGTACATAAATTCTCCTAACTGAAACTAAAAGCAAAGGCAATACGAGTTGTCCGTATTGCCTTGCTATTATCTCTTACCAATACATAAATACAGGAGTACCCATATCTATTTTTTCATAAACGTATTTTGCTTTATCTAAAGGCATATTTATACAGCCGTGTGAGCCCCATGTGCTTGACTTATAACGCTCACCGCCAAAGTTGCCGTTCTGCCATGATGCGTCGTGAAGTCCTATGCCAATAGTGGAAACGTTGTTCCAATAGTCAACATAGGAAGCGTAAGACTGTCCGTCTGCTGAGCCTCTGAGGGTCTTGCCCTTTTCCTTATACCAAAGCTTATAAACACCGCCAGGGGTATTTCTTGACTTGCTTGGATAGCCTGAAACTATATCAGACTCCATTGCGAGCTTTCCGTCTTTATAATACCACAAATGCTGTGCGGTGAGGTCTACCTCGATATAAGTGTTGCCGTAATCCTTATCGGCTGTACGCCAATCCTTATTGCAGGTGTACTCATAGGCTGAGTCAGGGTTTACATAGTAGACAGGCTCAGTTTCGGCAGACTCTCCCTTTTCAACAAGGTCCACGATAAGGTCGCAGGTCTTTTGCTGGTCTATCCACCAGCCGTAACAGCCCTGGCCCTCGGAAATAGTTATAGTTCCACGCTTTGTGGTCTTGAACTCTCTATCCTTGCCATAGGTATCATACTTATCTGCAAGGTCTTCAACATATGCCATTGCCTTATCTTCATCAACTGTATAGCCAGCTTCGGCGTTATCCTCGTCAAAGGTTATCCAATCCATGATAGTATCACCTGTGAGAGTTTCGGTGGTGTAGATAAAATCGAATGTTATTTCGATATTGTTAAGGTTATTGAGCTTCTTGCAGGTCTCTTCAAGCATATCCGCTGTTATGGCAGGCTTTTTATAGCAATCTGCCTTTGAGATATCAACGTCAAAGCTACCGTCGTCAATCTGATTTTCCACATAGGAATAAAGCTCGTCTATCTTACCCTCCTCCACAGCGTCGCCCGTGGTTTCTTTTACCACAACATAGCTGTTGTCGTCGCCTTTTTTGATATAGGCGTCCTCAGGATCTTTTGTGCTTTGGGAGTCAAGCACCTTTCTTTTCAGCACCTTTTCAAGCTTAGCCTTATCGTACTTGAACTTAGATTCAAAAGTGAAATCCGTACGCTTCATGGCAGAAGAGAACCATGAATAGTGGTTTTGCTGAGTATAATACTGTGTGATAAGGTTTTGAGTATTATCGTTATAGCCTATTTCAGACAGCTTTATGGAAAATGTTGTGCCGTCTTTCTTTGTAACGGTGATGGCTTTTGGGATAACAGCCTGCTCGCTTACGAGCTTATAGGCTTCCGCCTTGGTCTTTCCGCTGACCTCGATGCCGTTTATATATGTATTTCCAAGAAATCTATCCTTATACGAATTCATGCCCCACAGATAGAAGCCACCTGCGGCGACTATCATAACGCCAACAACTGAGCATATTGCTATTGCAACAGTCTTTCCTGACGAGGACTTCTTTTTCTTCTTTTTTCCCTTGTTTGAACCGTTCTTTGAAGTCTGCTTTGATGCAGGCTTTGCATTTTTACTGCGTGTTTCAGTTGTTTTGGGCTTTTTAGGCTTGATAGTTTCCTCGCCAAAGTCTGAAACTCCTCTTACGGGAGTGATCGGCTCGTCAAAGCCGCCGTCCTGCATTGCCATATTTTTAGCGATCATTCTTGCCATATCCTCATGGCTCATAGGGCGGTTCTGCGCCTGCGGCTTTGCGGCTTCATCGCTGTCGAGGGTAAGACCTTTCATATCAAGATCTATACCAAGCTCATTATCCTTTCTTTCTCTATCGTTCATAATATTACCTTTCCTTATATAACCTTATTATAATATACTCGTTTCACATTTATTTTACCCTATTATACAACACTATCACCTTTTTTTCAAGGAGTATTTCCTACAATATAAAGACAATTTTATGACGATTTCTCAACAGTTTTCATACAGTTGTATAAAAATGCAGTTTTCAAAATGTTATCCTGCATATTTTTCCTGTGACAAGGAATTTTTTTTGCAAAACCTCTTGAAAAAGATCACAATAAGTATTATAATATATGTGGTAAAGGTTCGCTTGCCGAGCCGATCATTAATTTAAGAAAGAAGGATCTGTATGTTAGATATCAAGATCGAACGTACCACTACTCCAAAGGAAAAACCGGCTGACGAGACAAAGCTTGGTTTCGGTCACATTTTTACTGACCATATGTTTGTTATGAATTATGACGCAGGTCAGGGTTGGCATGACGCTAGGATCGTGCCTTACGGCGACCTTTCACTCTCCCCTGCTGCTATGTGCCTGCACTACGGTCAGGAGATATTTGAAGGCCTTAAGGCTTATCGTACTGCTGACGGCTCTGTTCAGCTTTTCAGACCGCAGGAGAATTTCAAGAGAATGAACAACTCTGCTGAGAGAATGGTAATTCCTAAGATAAACGAAGAGGATATGCTCTACGCTCTGAAAACTCTTGTTAAAATGGAGCAGGACTGGGTTCCTCACACAGAGGGCGCTTCCCTTTACATCAGACCATTTATCATCGCAGTTGACCCATATGTAGGTGTTAAGCCTGCTGACCACTATCTGTTCATCATTATTCTTTCACCTTCAGGCGCTTACTATTCAACCGGTCTTAACCCTGTTAAGATCTATGTTGAGAACAAGTATGTAAGAGCCGTAAGAGGCGGTACAGGCTTTGCTAAGACAGCCGCTAACTACGCTATCTCGCTTGCAGGTCAGGAAGAAGCTCACGAGCAGGATTACGAGCAGGTACTTTGGCTTGATGGTGTTGAGAGAAAGTATGTTGAGGAAGTTGGCTCAATGAACATCTTCTTCGTTATTGACGGCGAAGTTGTTACACCACAGCTTCTTGGCTCTGTTCTCCCTGGTATCACAAGAAAGTCTGCTATCGAGATATGCAAGAAGAAGGGCTACAAGGTAAGCGAGAGAAAGATCTCTATCGAGGAGATCGCTGAGGCTTACGACAACGGCAAGCTTGACGAGGTATTCGGCACCGGTACTGCTGCTGTTATCTCACCTGTTGGTCATCTTAAGTGGGGCGACAAGGTAATGGAGATAAACAACAACAAGATCGGCCCTGTTTCACAGATGCTTTATGATACAATGACAGGCATTCAGTGGGGCAAGATACCAGACGAGTTTGGCTGGATCGTTAAGATCGACTAATATCGTGAATAATCAATGCGGTCTGTGCTTCGGTATAGACCGCATTTTTCATAGGAGTGATAAAAATGGAGCTGCAGCAGATAATAGACAAGTCACACAGGATAGTATTTTTCGGTGGAGCAGGGGTATCAACGGAGAGCGGCATACCTGATTTTCGGTCGGTGGACGGACTTTACAATCAGAAATATGATTATCCCCCTGAGCAGATACTCAGCCACACGTTTTTTATGCGGCACACAAAGGCATTTTATGATTTTTACCGTGACAAAATGCTTTGTCTGACGGCAAAGCCTAACAAGGCGCATTACAAGCTGGCGGAAATGGAGAGGGCAGGCATACTTTCTTCAGTTATCACGCAGAATATTGACGGACTTCACACGGCGGCAGGAAGCAAAAAGGTGCTGGAGCTTCACGGAAGCGTACACCGCAACTACTGCATGGACTGCGGAAAATTCTACACTGCGGAGGATATTTTAAACAGCACAGGCATTCCGAAATGCACCTGCGGCGGAATAATCAAGCCTGATGTTGTGCTTTATGAGGAGGGGCTTGATGATAAAACTGTTACGGAGGCAGTGAGAGAGATATCTCAGTGCGACACGCTTATTATTGCAGGCACTTCTCTGACAGTTTATCCTGCGGCAGGAATGGTGAGATATTTTCAGGGGGATGATCTTGTGCTGATAAATCGGGACAAGACTTCCATGGACGGCTCCTGCGACCTTGTTATCCATGACAAGGTAGGGGAAACTTTGGATAAGATTGTGATAAAATAAGGACAACAAACGCAATTACAAAGAAATATAACAAATGGGCGAACATTGCAGTGGTGCAGTGTTCGCCCGTGTTTTTATGCTATTTTATTCGTCCATATGCTGTGCGGTATAAAGCTTGTAATATTCGCCTTTCTTTGCGATAAGCTGGTCATGAGTGCCGCACTCGGCAATGCCTTTGTTGTCGATATACATTATCTTATCGCAGTTTTTGATAGTGGAAAGTCTATGTGCGATAATAAATGAAGTTCTGCCAACAAGAAGTCTTTGAAGTCCCTGCTGAAGGAGCTTTTCTGTTCGTGCGTCTATTGATGAAGTTGCTTCGTCAAGGACAAGTATTTTCGGGTCGGAGAGGAGCGTTCTTGCAAAGGAGATAAGCTGTTTCTGTCCGCCTGAAAGCTTTGAGCCACGCTCGTTGACCTCGGTCATATAGCCGTCTTTCATTTCGCTTATGAACTCGTCTGCGCAGACTATCTTTGCGGCTTCTCTTATTTCTTCTTCCGTTGCGTCAAGTCTGCCGTAGCGGATATTATCATAAATAGTGCCGCTGAAAATAAAGCTGTCCTGAAGCATTATGCCCATTTGTGAGCGGAGAGAATGCAGGGTCGCCTGACTTATATCCTTGCCGTCTATGGTTATTTTACCGCTGTCCAGGTCATAAAATCTTGACAGGAGAGAAACTACTGTAGATTTTCCTGCGCCTGTTGGTCCAACGAGGGCAACGCTTTCTCCCGGCTTAACTTCAAAGGAGATATGCTCCAAAACTGTTTTGCCCTGCTCATAGCTGAATGTAACGTCATCAAATTTTACCTCGCCTGTGATATCACCGATATCCTGAGCGTTCGGCTTGTCTGCGATAGTGGCAGGCTCGTCAAGGGTCTCAAAGATACGCTCAAGGTAGGCGATATTGTTGATGAAGTTATTGAAGATGTTTGACAGGTTCATGATAGGCTGCCAGAAGCTTGAAGCATAGCTTGTCATGGCAACGATAGTTCCAAGGCTCACTGCCGCAGGGGTCAGAATCAGCAGACCCACCACAAATATTGCGGCTCTCACAAGGGTAGAAACGTTGTCGGTAGCAGGCCAAACAAGGTGAGAATATTTCACGGCGTTTATCCAGCTTTTACGATATTTCTCGGAAAGTCTGTCGAATATCTGGGCGTTTTCTTCCTCACGGGTGAATATCTGGGTCACTCTTGCGCCTGTGATGTTTTCCTGCAAATAGGCGTTAAGGTTTGAGGATTTGTTTGAAACGTCCTGCCATGCTTTACGCTGTCTTTTCTTTATCATCATCATTATGACTGCAAATATCGGCAGACCCGAAAGCACCACCAATGACAGCTTCACATTCACAAAGAACATGAAAATCATGATGAAAAGCATATTAAGGCACTCGAGTATAACATTGATGATACCATTTGAGAGCATATCCGACACGGAGTTTACATAGTTTACAACTCTGATGAGGATCTTGCCGTGTGGGCGGTTATCGTAATACTCAAATGGAAGTTCCTGCAAATGCTTGAAAAGGTCGGTACGGATATCGAAGATTATATCCTGACCAACAACTGTCATTATCCTTGAACGGATAGTGGAGAATGTTATGGACACGGCTATAGTGCCGACAAATGCGAGGGTGAGCAGGACGAGCTGTCCCATATTTTTCTGAGGTATGGTATTATCAAGTGCGTACTGTGTGATGAGCGGTCCGAGAAGTCCTGATATTGCGGCGAACACGCTGAACACAAGGGCGGTTATCATTTTGCCCTTATATTTTTTGATATACACAAAGGAGCGTTTCAGGTGGGCGAAGTCGAATGGGGTCTCAAGGACTTCGTCAACGTCATAACGGTTTCTTGCCATTTAGACCGCCTCCTTTCCGAAGCCATCGTTCTGCAGCTTGAACACCTCGTAATAGTATCCCTTTTTGGCGATAAGCTCATCATGAGTACCCATTTCGGTTATCTTGCCGTCATCGAGGATTATTATCATATCAGCGTCTTTGGTGGAGGAGATACGCTGGGCTATTATTATCTTTGTACATGGAAAATCGAGGTTTCTAAGGCTGTCCTGAATATACTTTTCTGTTTCCATATCCACGGCAGAGGTGGTATCGTCAAGGATAAGAATGGCAGGCTTTATGGCTAAGGCTCTTGCAAGGGAAAGTCTTTGCTTTTGTCCGCCTGAAAGACCTACGCCACGCTCGCCCACGATAGTTTCATAGCCGTCAGGCATTTTCTCAACGAATTCGTTTGCCGCCGCAAGCTTTGCATAGTGCTTAACGTCCTCTTCGGACATATCAGAGTCGCCGTATGCGATATTGCCGTCTATGGTATCTGAGAAAAGCAGAACGTCCTGAGTTGCCATGCCTATTTGTGAGCGGAGCTGTGAGAGCTTACGCTTTCTTACATTCACACCGTCAACGAGGACTTCTCCTGAGTTGGCATCATAAAATCTTGGTATGAGATTTATAAGCGAGGTCTTGCCTGAACCTGTTTCGCCCATTATGGCAACTGTCTGACCTGCTTTTATTTTGAAATTCACGTCGTCAAGAACTATATGCTTGCCAAACTTAAAGGTAACGTCCTTGAACTCGACATCTCCGTGAAGCCTTTCTGTCTGGTCAACTGCGTCTTCACGGTCGGTGATGATAGGTCTTGCATAGTATATCTCGATGACCTTCATTGCGGAAGCCATGAACCTTTGCATATCGTTCACATAGATACCAAGGTTTCTAACAGGGTTTGCGATGCCCCAGATAAGTCCTGAGATAGCAACATACTCGCCCATTGTTATTTCCCCTTTTATAAGGAAAAATCCACCGCCAAGGAGCATTATAACTGACAAGGCATTTGCGAAAGCTTCCATATAAGGGAAGAATTTAAGCCACAGCAGTGACGCTTTTTTGTTGGCATCAGAATATTCTTTATTGGCTTTTTGGAACTTTTCTATTTCATAGTCCTCACGGGCGAAGGCTTTTACAACTCCTGTCTCTTATACACATCTCCGAGCCCACGAGACTACGCTGCATCTCG
>ENA-OYYT01000670-OYYT01000670.1-human-gut-metagenome-genome-assembly--contig:-NODE-670-length-14135-cov-5.587855_pt1 | contig 14135 bp, 10 predicted proteins | sample MGYA00243251_ERZ653453 | MGnify/ENA primary metagenome ERZ653453 (study PRJEB26926, sample SAMN06165174) | human gut metagenome | biome: ENVO:00009003; feature: ENVO:2100002; material: ENVO:00002003...
TCAGATGTGTATAAGAGACAGGGCATTGATTATCTTGCTCTGGGGCACATTCATTCCTACACCTCATTTTCCATTGAAAAAGGAGGTGTAGCTTGTTATCCAGGGTGTTTAGAGGGTCGCGGTTTCGATGAATGTGGAGAAAAAGGGTTTGTTCTTCTTAACGTGAATAATCATAAGGCTTGCCATGAGTTTATTCCATTTTGTTGTCGTCAATTGCATAAAATCTCTGTTGATATTACTGGTCTTACAAAAAATTCTGAAATTGGAGAGAAAATGCGAACTGCCGCACAAAAAATTGGGACTAATGATATGGTTGAATTTGTCTTAACGGGTTACAGTGATCCTACAGCAAATATTTCGATATCTTATTTGTATAACCTTATTAAAGATAAGTTTTTCTTTTGTAAAGTTAAAAACGAAAGCCATATGTTGATCAATCCGGATGATTATAAACATGATATTTCATTAAAAGGTGAATTTATTCGATTGGTTCTTTCTAGTAATGCCAGTGATGAAGAAAAATCTGCAATGATTCGTGCCGGAATTCAAGCTCTGGCTGGGGAGGAAATTGTGTTATGAAGCTTTTGAGATGTCATATTGAAAATTTTGGTGTTCTTTCTAATTTTGACTTCGAATTTTCTTCTGGACTTACTATTGTGTGTAAAGAAAATGGTTTTGGAAAAAGCACGTTTGCTGCGTTTATTAAGGCTATGTTTTATGGAATGCCTCGCACGGGTCCTCGTAATATTGCATTAAATGAGCGCAAAAGATATGAACCTTGGCAAGGTGGAAATTATGGAGGATTTCTTGAATTTGAATATCAAAGTATATGCTATCGTGTAACACGCTATTTTGGTAAAACGGCGACAAAAGACACTTTTTCAATTATCAACCTGTCAAATCGAGATAGTAAAAATCCATTTTCTGAGAAGTTGGGTGAAGAACTTTTTCAATTGGATGCTGACTCTTTTTCAAGAAGTACATACATGCCACAACTTTGCGTTCATGATATGGAGAGTACAACTTCTATTCGTGCAAAACTTGGCAACCTTGTAGATGACACAAATGATATAAATAATTTTGACACGGCTAGTGAATCGTTACGACAGCTACGTAGTAAATTCAAAGCCTATCGAGGGTCAAATGATGTGATTCATAATTTGGAAAAAAAATATAATTCACTGGAAGACAAAAAATACAATGCAGAAAAAGAAAAAGAACGCTTACAACAAGTTTCTGAGGAGATTGAGCAACTAAATACAAAAAAGGAACTTAAAATCGAGGCAGTTTCCAATTTGCGAGAAAAAATACGAAAAGCATCAGCTCAGAAGGCTTTACAAATACAGATGAATCAATATCACGATCTACAGCAATCTATAGAACAGAAAAAAAGGTATCTGCGTAATTTAGATAAATGTTATCCTGCAGGATATCCTACATTGGAAGAAATCAAGTGGCAGAGAGAGAATCTTAGTTCATTGCATCAAGCTACCAAACGCCTTCAGAATTTGACGCTATTGGACAAAGATCGTGAGATAGTTGAAAAAGAAAAATCATTTTTTAGTGACAGTGCTGTTGTGACAGAGAATATTGATAAATGTGATCGATTGTGTGGGGAACTTACGAAAGTATCAGCCAAACTGACAGCTCAAATGTTGCCGGAGGAACTGCACCGTTTAGAGGAGTTGTCTCTAAAATTTGAAAAAGGTATACCCAAAGAAGACGATATTGAGAAATGCCTGTTAGCAGCCGATGAGATGAATGCTGCAGAAAGGCAGTTTGCCAACTTGACTATGTCTGCTGAAGATCAGAGTTCTCTTGAACAATTGAAATATTTTTTCAAAAATGGAATACCGGATGAAAAAATAATATCCGATTGTGAAGAGAGCCAACGTAATCTGGAAATTCTTGAAAAAAGTCGAAAATCGTGCGTACTTTCTGATAAAGACAGGCAAGATTTTCAAACCCTTCAAAGAACTTTCGCATCAGAAGTACCGTCTGATCGGGACATTAAAGAACGACAAAACGAATGCAGACGCATCGTAGAACTTACTAGCAAAAAGAATACAAAAACTACTCAAGTACAAGAAGTCTCTGTATCTGAGCGTAGTAGATCAAAAGTATATCTTCTTTGTGGAAGTATTAGCATTATATTACTAATTTGTGGCATTATTTGTATTGTGGCTAATTTATTCATTCCTAGTATTTTGCTTTTTGTGATTGGCTTTATCGGTTTATTGGTAACATTTTGGTTTCATACACGACAGATGGTTAACGATAATAATAGAAGTACCTCTGTCATAATGGCCAGTGCTATTACGGATGATGAAAATCAAGAGTTATATGATTTAAAGCATACTGTGAATGATTTTCTTCTCCAGTTTTATTCTGATATAAGTGATCCCGAGAGTAAATTGGTACAATTGCTTCTTGATACGAAGAAGTTCAATAGACTTAAAAGCGAAAAAAAGGAAGTAGAAGAGAGGCAGATAAAATTTAATCAAGAAATTGAAAACAATCTTAAAAAACTTCATAAGATTTTTGAATGCTATTATCCAGGACAGTCCTATAGTGATACTTTTGCAGAGGAACTAAAAAAATCTGTTAACCATTATAACAGATTAGTTGAAGAGGCCAATCAAATAGCAAAAAAGCGCTCTGATATTTCAAAGAAAATCGAGACATATCGTAAACAAATTGTTGATTTGCTTCAAAACTATTATCCTCTGGAACTGCCTGTAGATTTACGCCAAGGAATTCGTGAGTTGTCTTCTGATGTAGAAGATTTTCGCACATTAAAACGTAAAGAACAAGCTATAAAAAAGGATACGATAGAGGAACAAGTTCAAGAATTAACCAAGCAAATTCAGGAAATTCTTATTACTTACAAAGCTTTTTCTTCATCAATCTCTGTTAGACAATGCCTGCAAGAGCTACGGAAACGTTTTGAGATCTATAAAGAATGTTCGGAACGTGTGGAAAATTTTTCTCGTAATCGTAAAGAGGCTTTCAATCAACAACAGTCTGCGAAAAACAAAATACAAGCATTTCTGCAAAAGTACCGGCTTTCAAACGATCACCCAGAAAAGATAATTGACTCTGCCGATGAAGATATCCGAAATTATTCTGCTGTGAGGGATGATCTCCATAAAGTAACAAAAAAATTGGATGCCTTTCTTGCGGAAAATCCAGAGATTAACAACGAGTCTAATGTAGAGCTAGAGCTTGATGAACTTCCGAATCCAGAGGTTTTGCAAAAAGCTGAAAAGGAAATTCAAAAAGAAGTTGACGATATAGAAAAACATTTGAGAGAGCTTCGCCAGAAGCGTGACTCTTTACGACGAGTTGTGGAAAATATTTCTTCCTGGGATGATCAAATGATGCGTATAAAAATGGAATATCAAAGTGCAGAGAAAAAATATATGTTACTTGATCAAACGATCGAATTACTTAATCGGGCCAAAGATAATCTTGCAAACAGCTATGTAGGGACAATTGAACGTGGCTTTAAGCAATACGCAGATTTGTTACTTGGAAAGCATCTTGGACATGTAATGGTTGATAAAGATCTAAAAGTTCATATTGATGAACGAGGGGCTGCCCGTGAGGTAGGTAGTTTTAGCATTGGTACGGTGGACAGCATCATGCTGTGTATGCGCCTTTCCCTTATAGATGCTCTATTTACGAAGGAAAAGCCTGTACTTATTCTCGATGATCCATTTGTTAATTTTGATGATGAACGTACAAAACATGCCTTAGAGATTCTGGATAAAATTTCACAAAGCCATCAAATCATTTATCTAGTCTGTAATAGTAGTAGAATCTAAAGGCTATTCAGCAAAATGGAAAAAGGGATGGTCCAGGTGACCTGCACGATCCACCGGAACAATATGCCATCTATCCGGCTGCACACATCCTGCGGTTTTTGCGAAACCAAAGAGCCGCCGGTGAACTGCTGGGGCGAAGAGGAGCCGTCGTGCCGGTTATACCGGTTTGTGCCGCTCGATCATCAGAAAACGGCCGCCTATTGAGAAAGCCCTGTAAAAAAGAGGAAAGGAGAAAGCACCATGGCCTATAAAATCGCTGTATGTGAAGATTGCGAAACCGATCGGGCGTATTTGGGCACACTCATTCGGGAGTGGGCTGCCAAAACCGGCCGGGCCGTGCAGGTGTCGTTTTTTCCTTCTGCCGAAAGTTTTCTGTTCCAATATGCCGACGAAAAAGATTTTGCTATGCTGATTCTCGATATTGAAATGGGGGATATGGACGGGGTAACCATGGCCCGGCGTATTCGCAAGGAAAATGATACGGTGCAGATCATTTTTGTCACCGGGTATACCGATTACATTGCTGAAGGGTACGAAGTAGCCGCACTGCATTATTTAGTGAAACCGGTGAACCCCGTCAAATTTGAAGACGTGCTGGAGCGGGCCGTGCGAAATTTACAAAAAAATGAACAGGTGCTGTTCTTAGAAGCCGGAGGCGAAATGGTGCGAGTGCCCGTCCGACAGATTCGCTATATCGAAGTGCGGGGCAATTATGTAACCGTGCATGCAAAGGAATCCTACACCGTCAAAAAGACGTTGCGGGATATGGAACAAAAACTCGATGAACGATTTTTCCGGTTGGGTCGTTCGGTGATTGTGAATCTGTATGCGATCAGCCGCATAGCAAAAACCGACGTGATACTTACCGATCAAACCCGGCTTCCCTTACCCCGAGGCCTATATGAAAAGCTGAACCGCGCCGTGATCGAAATGGAGTGAACAAAAATGGGGGCCTTTCGGAAAAAAATTGACCGGCAAGTGGCCGAATACCAGCGGGAGCTACTGGACACCCATTACCGGGAAGTGGAAAATATGTACCGGCAAATGCGTGGGTGGCGGCACGATTACCGCAACCATATCCAAATGATGAAAGTACTGGCGGCAAACGGCGACCTTGAGGCGTTGCAAGCATACCTGGATGAACTGGATACCGACCTGCGTACCGTCGATACGGTGATAAAAACAGGAAATGCCATGGCCGATGCAATTTTAAACAGTAAAATATCGCTCGCCAAGGCCCAACATATTCCGGTGCAAATCGATGCCCATATTCCCGTCCGGCTGCGCATGTCGGAACTGGATTTGTGCGTAATCTTGGGCAATCTGTTTGATAACGCCATGGAAGCCAGCCTGGCCTTGCCGGAAGACAAGCGGATGATCCGGGTATACATGGACATGAAAGGAACACAGCTATATGTGTCGTTTACCAATCTGACGGCCACAGGAAAAATGCCCAAAGTGGGCAAACGGTTCCTATCCCACAAAGGGGAAGAGCACGGGCTGGGCCTTTTGCGTATAGACAGCATTGTGGAAAAGCTGGAAGGGTATATTAGCCGCAATAGTGAAGAGGGCGCATTTACCACTGAGATTTTGTTGCCCCAGGAGTAAGATGTATTTCGTCCCCCAAAAGAAGCGATTCGTCCCCCGGTTTGTAACCGGGGTTCTTTTTTGTGGTAGGCTAGGAGCATAAAAGGAGGCTTACATCATGAAAAAAAGCGAAAAACCTCGCTATAATCTGTGGCAGAACACTGGGTTTATGCTTCGGCAAGCCTACAAGAGCTATAAAAGCGTGCCGGTTATAAACGCTAAAATAAGAGTGAGCCAGCAGAGAGGAAAACGCTCATGAAAGATTGAGCCACCAGAAAGAGCCCTCTATAATAGTCTCAGGCTATAGGGGGGCGAAAAAGGTGGTAATAACAGTGGGCATTTACAAAGAGATACGTAAGATGCGGCTGGAGGGGATGAGCCAGCGACAGATCGCAGCAACGCTGCACATTTCCCGGAATACTGTCAAGAAGTATTGGAATGGAGACAGTGTTCCTTGGGAAAGAAAGGCCTATTCTCGGAAGCCGTGCGTACTGACCGAGGATGTAGTGGCTTTCGTTCAGCAGTGTCTGGATGAGGACAGTCAATGCGGTTCTAAGAAACAACATCACACAGCCAAACGGATCTATGACAGGCTCGTGGAGGAATGTGAATTCACCGGCGGCGAGACAACAGTCAGGCGCCTAGTAAAAGAACTTCGAGAAAAGGAACAGGAAGCCTTTGTTCCCCTGGCCTTTCCACCAGGGGATGCTCTGCAGATTGATTGGGGCGAGGCCACTGTGTGGCTGGGTGGTACAAAAACAACTGTGAATCTCTTCTGTGCCAGGCTGTGCTACAGCGGCGCACCCATGGTTCTGGCATACCGCAGGCAGAATGAGGAAAGTTTTCTGGAGGCGCTGGTGCGGGTGTTTCAATACTTTGGAGGCGTACCTAAGCAGGTCATCTTTGACAATGGCAAGGTCGCCGTAAAAGACGGCTTTGGCGCCCATGCCAGGAAGCAAGCAGGCTATGCTGCCTTGTCTGCCCACTACGGTTTTGAAGCTGTATTCTGCAACCCCGCATCTGGAAATGAAAAAGGACTGGTAGAGGGCCTGGTTGGTTATATTCGCCGCAATGTCTGTGTCCCAATCCCCAAGACGGAAACGATGGATGCGTTAAACCGGATGCTTCTAGAAAAGTGTGAAAGCTATTTGTCCCACCAGATCCGTGGAAAACCTGCTTCTGTAGGCGAAATGCTTGTCCAGGAGCAGGGAGAGTTGTTCCCTCTGCCAGGTTATCCCTTTGACCCCTGCAAACGTACTTCTGGCAGGGTGGATAGGTTCTGCACAGTCCGGTTCGATACGAATAACTATTCCGTTCCTGCTGCTTATTGCGGAAAAGAGGTGTCTGTCAAGGCTGGGCCGGAGATGGTGTGGATCTATTGCGAAGGGAAGTGTGTTGCTCAGCACCCGAGGTGCCTGGACAGACGCCAAGCTATCTACAAGCTGGAACACTACCTTCCACTACTGGAAAAGAAAGGCAGGGCAATCTTCTACGCCAGGCCAGTGCAGGATACCCTGCCTAGAAACTTTCTGGATTGGTTACAAAAGCAGCGTTTGTCTCCCAAAGAACTGGTTGAGCTCCTGCGGCGGTGCCAAGAGGAAGACTGTAACGCGATTATGACGCAATCGTCTTGCCATGCTCCCTCTGCCCAGATCCAAGACACCGTTGTGGTGCAAGAGGTAGACCTGCATCTCTATGATGCATTCCTGCAGGGAAAGGTAGGTGCTGCGGTTTGAATCCGGCAGATGAGCTGATCCGCCTCTATGCAAAGCAGCTGAAGATTCCAACCTTTGCGGAATACCAGGAAATTCTTCGACAGGCAGACCCCTCTGCCACATTTCCTGACTTGCTGCTGGAACTTATGAAAGCCGAGACCCTGTCCCGACAGGAGAACCAGAATAAAAGGCGGCTGAAGGCTGCTGGGTTTCCCTATCTGAAAACGCTGGAAGAGTTTGACTGTACCCAGCTCAACGACGCGGTGTCACCTCTATTCCTACAAGAACTGGCCAGCTGCCAATTTATCCAGAACCGGCAGAATATTGTGATGATTGGCAATCCTGGCCGGGGCAAAACACATCTGTCAATTGCCCTGGGGCTGAAAGCTTGTACCCAGGGGTACCGGGTCCTGTTTAAAAATGCGGCCACCCTTTCAACGGAATTGTGCGAAGCCAAGGACAATTACCATCTGGGCAAGCTGGAACGAACCCTGGCCAAGGCAGACCTGTTGATCCTGGATGAACTGAGTTATCTCAGTTTTAACCGGCACCAATCTGAGCTGCTGTTTAAAGTGATCTCAGACCGAAGTGAGAAGAGCAGCACCATTGTGACTACGAACCTGCCTTTCTCCCAGTGGACGGACTTGTTTGAAAACACCACAATGGTGGCAGCTCTGATTGACCGGTTGACCTACCGAAGTCATGTGCTGGACATGAATGGAGACTCTTACCGCTTGAAGGCAACTCTCCAGTCTATGTCTTAGCAGACTGGATCAACTATTCGTGAGCGTTCTGGCTCACTTTTTCGTGGTCGTTTGTGGCTCACTTTTTCATGAGCGCCTGGCTCACTTTTTCATGAGCGCCTGGCTCACTTTTTCGTTGACATTTACAATCTTCCGCCATATCATTGGTATAGATATTTGTACAAATCAGATTTTGCTTTTCGTTGGTACCTCCACAGGCAATGGGCAGTATATGGTGGATATTCCAACCGCGATATACCGTCCTTCCCCAACGAATAACGCAGTAATCTGCATTTCCATATCCGTCTCTGCACATTAGGTTGCCATGGAAATCCTCTGCAAAACGAACATTGCCATAGTATGCGTCCCACAGGCGCAACGCATTGGATTTACATATTTTCATTGTATCACCTCCAACCCGGATCAAAATAAAAGCCCATACACAACCATGTGTGTACAGGCATCAACGATCCGAGTCGAAACTTTACACACATAGCAACAAAGACATCAGCCGAAGCCGTTGCCTAATGTTGTATGGTGTAAAGCTTTGATACAGCAACTTGGGCCCACCTCAAAAGAGATAAATATCTCTCGGAGCCTATCTTGTGGGTTCTCAGCATCGTAACGAGAATTTCAATCGATGTTGATAGTATCTCAGAATTACAATTTTTTCATCGTAGGCGTTTTGAACCCGGTTGTTCTTTGGGATTTCTCGTCGATCCGGCATACAAGCTGATTCAAATTAACATACCCTACAATTCAAATTATATATACCATACGATGAAAAGTCAACTATTCCAATAGAAAAAGAGAGCTTGGGTAGAAACTATAATTTTAAAAATCGCACATTCGTAAAGCAAAGCCTCCTTTGGTACAATGAGCGTATCAAAGGAGGTTTTCATTATGGCTAAAACAATATTTGAACAAATGGGCGGTACATACACCATACAGGGAGATTACTACCTGCCTGATCTGACCGTACTACCCAAAGAAAAACATCCTATCGGCGTGTGGGCGCATCGCCGCAGACAGTATCTAAAGCAGCACCATAAAATTCTCTATTGCAATCTCCTCACTTCCGGCAAGCTCCACTCCCATCTCGCTGATGTAGAGGAAGAAGCACAGACACTCTTTCTTCGGCTGGTAAAAGAGTATGCTGAAAGGGAGGGTGTCACCGAACAGCTTAAGGCGAAAAATCCAATGGAATGGGTACGCAGGATGAATAACATTCGAGAGCGTGTCAATGAAGTTGTAAATGCAGAGATGATTTTTATATAGAAACCATTGAAATGACAAGCAGGTGCAGGAGTTTGGATTCTTGCACCTGTTTTGTTTTCTAATCGCAAAAGAATAAATTAGTCAATCACAATTTGCCAAATCATACTTGACTAATTTCAATTTTGTGATATACTGTATTTAGTTATACTATAAGCAATGCGTGTCGCTGAGATGGGAGGATGTAATCCATGTTTATCGGCAGAGAGCGTGAACTTGCGACGCTGAATAAGTTATACGCATCGGACAAGTTTGAATTTGTAGTAATATATGGTCGCCGCCGTGTCGGCAAAACGGCGCTGATCAGCCAGTTTATTGATGATAAAAACGCTATTTATTTTATGGGTGTCGAAAGCAACGCCAAGCAAAATCTTGAAAATTTCAGCAAGAGTATTCTGAGCTATCACACCGGAATGGATGCCGAAACCTCTTTCCTGTCCTTTCAGGTAGCTTTGGAGTATGTGTTTAAGCTGTCCGAAAAAGAGCGGATCATCCTTGCAATCGACGAATACCCCTATGTCGCCCGTTCGTCGAAAAGCCTCGCTTCCACCATTCAGCTATTGATCGACCAATATAAAGATACTTCCAAGCTGATGCTGATTCTCTGCGGCTCGTCCATGTCCTATATGGAAGACCATGTCCTTGCCTACAAAGCACCGCTTTATGGCAGACGGACAGCGCAGATGAAAATTCTCCCCTTTGACTTTGCGGAGACCTGCCATTATTTCAAAAATTTCACCGATGAAGAAAAAGCCTATGTGTACGGCATTGTCGGCGGCACACCCCAGTATCTGCTTCAGATGAGTGATAAGCTGAGCATTGAGGACAATATTAAAAATACATTTTTGAATCCCAACTCTGCCCTGTTTGAAGAGCCGGAAAATCTGCTCAAGCAGGAGGTGCGGGAACCGGCGCTCTACAATGCCATCATCACGGCGATTGCCACCGGCGCTTCCCGTATGTCGGAGATTTCCGGCAAGGTCGGCGAAAGCACCAACATTTGCTCCGCCTATGTGAAAAACCTGATTTCCCTCGGCATTATTGAAAAAGAGACGCCATACGGTGAAAAAGCGTCCCGGAAAGCGATTTACTCTATTGCGGACAATATGTTCCGCTTCTGGTATCGTTTTGTGCCGGAAAATAATTCGATCATCGCCCGTGGTGCTGCCGACTTAGCCTACAAGCGTATCGAGCCGCATCTGTCCGATTATATGGGGAAAGTGTTTGAGGAAATCTGTAAGCAATATCTCTGGAAGCTGCTGCTGAACGGAGAAAGTCCGGTGGAGTTTTCCTCTCTCGGACGCTGGTGGGGCAACGATCCCAAAGAAAAGCGTCAGGCTGAAATCGATATTCTCGCCGAGCAGGATAAAAACACTGCCCTTTTCGGAGAGTGTAAATGGACGAATGAGAAGGTCGACCTCGGCGTTTTGGAAACCCTTGTGAAACGCAGTAGACTATTCCCGTATCAAAATGTTCACTACTATCTCTTTTCCAAAACTGGCTTCACCAAAGGCTGCGCCGACCGGGCGAATGAGATGGGGAATGTGACGCTGGTGAGGTATGAGGATATAACGAGTAAGATGTAATTGTGCGGTTTAAAAAATCTCTTATCAAGTGCATAAAATAGTGACTGGCACGGGAGTTTATCTCTCGTGCCATACTTTTAGCTTTCTATTAAAAGTTCTGCATTGCAGCAAGCAGAGCCGCATCTTTTTTATAATTCCTTAAGGACAACCCCTCAAGAATCTTTTTCTCCGTTTCTGGAGTCCAATAAATTTTTAAATCTTCTTTTGCACGGGTAATGGCGGTATAAAAAATATTGTGGGTAATAAGCTCTTCAACTTCGTTCGTAATAACAACCTTAACCGACTTATATTCCAAGCCTTGTGCTTTGTGAATAGATACCGCATATGCCACTTGAAAAGGGACAATAGCATTCGAAGAATCATCGTCATCATCTGTGCTACGATACTTGTCCACCCAAAAACTGATAATAGAATTACCTTTATCTGATGTGCCAACTAAGGTAAAATCATAATCTTCGGCTTCCCAATCTGTAATGGCAATATCCAGTTCTATGTCAAAGCGAATCTTATCTTCAGTTGGTTCAATGTTTCTTATGTAACCTTTCATATTATTATAGATTAAGGGCGCAAATCTATCGGATTCATTAAACAAAATTGGATCTCCAATTTTATAGGTGTTGATTCCCCAAACAATTTCTGGCTTTGGATTGCTACTTTGCAAGAATCTATTGATATTATTGATACCATAAAGACCATCATAATTTAAGCACAATATAATTTCGTCTTCATCTGAATGCTCAAAAATTGATTCGTCTAACTTTACGGTATATTTACCTTTAACCATCGGTTCAAGAATATCATCTTGGAGATTCCGAACTCTATCCCAAATAGTAAGTAATCTTGTATTCGTGCTACGATAAGGTCTTGATAATTCAGAAACCGATGTCTCTGGCACAAATGTACGTGCAACATTAAACCAATTTCCAAATAATATTGCTTCAATCTGGAACACATCTCCAACTAAAACAAGTAGTTTGAAAGTAGCCTTCTCTAAAATATCCCGCATATCTTTATTGCTTACCGTACTACACTCATCAATAAATAAGATATCACATTCTGTATCGGTGTTATAATTAGATAAAAATTTTGTGATAGTTTTAAAGTCACAATTACCAGCATTTACTTTTCGGCGCATGTTATCTACAGCCGGGTTTGTATTTGCTAAATACTTCTTTTTCCGATCGTTATAGAGATTTGAGATATGATTGATGAGAGTTGATTTTCCGGTTCCTGCCGAACCATAAATAAGCACAACATGAGAATCAGAAAATATCGTCTTAAGAGCAGTGAGTTTTTCTTTGCTATCGATCCTATACGATGGATTCTTAGAAAGCCACGATTCTACAAAATCACTGTAGCCGGATATTCCCGTTGAAGATAACTCCTTAAGTTTTTTAATGATTTCAGTAGTATCATCTACATATCCTTTTATATACAAATGGTCTTTGAATATCCGAAGATATCGTTCTGAGTGTTTTCTTGCATACACAAGAGAGTTGTATTTTCTTATTAAGTTCTCAATATTCTCAAATCGTTCCAACTCACTTAAGGGTGTAAATAAAACGCCACTTTGTTCAGTATTGTTTCGTATCGTGCGAGCAAGAAATTCGTGTTCTCTATCACCTGAATTTATACATTCAAATAAATCATAAATTCGTGGATTGTGTTTAATTAGAGATGTCGCATAGGGCATTTGATCAAACGGGATACAGCCCCAACGCAGATGTAGATCAGATAACCTTTCACAGGTTTCTCTGCTATATTGGCGCCGCATAACTTTATTATTCATTTTGTGGAGGAAGTAACGAATAATATTGCTACCGGGTGCATTATCTTTTATAAGGTCACGAGATTTGTCCAGAAGATCAAAAATGTGAATAACTTTAGCTTCTTTGGTGCACCTAGCTTTCGCCCAAGAATAATATGAATCTGATGATGTAACTAAATCAACAAGACTCATTCTAGTGTCTGTAAGGAATTTCATCAAATCACGGAACTCATTATTGCTGGCACTGATTTGCGTGTGGCTACCAAAAAAATCTGCAAATCGATTGATCTCACACGGCCTTATAGATACTTCCCAGCTATCAATGATTTGAATAGGCATAACTTTCCCAAGCACACCGATGAAATCGTTGTGTATGGAAAGTTTAACAGCATAATTGTCAGAAAGATCAAGAGAGGTAAACGCAATTACTCTATCGAATTTGCTAGCTTTATCATTAGCTACTGTAAATGTTACTTCGTAGAAAATATGATGCTTAACAAAAAAGGGTTTAATTTTCTGTATGTACGCACGATCATTATAGGGATTACGTGTTGCATAACGACTTGGCTTAACAATACAAACAGCAATCTGCTTGTAGTACTCCATCAAGTTGTCATCTAAGTTTAACGGAAAATCATCAATATTCTCAAGGACATCCATATTGTACTTTTCTTTGAGGAATACCTTGATTTTAAGAAGATACTCGTAATACTTAAGCATCAGTCTTTCGGATCCTCCTTCATCAAACGTATAGTGAGATACCGATTTCTGAAGAAGATTATGGAATTTGCTTAAGAATCGCAGTTCTCCCTTGGTTTTCACAAACTCCCAAGCAGCTTTTTTATCCTGATAATCATTAGGATCGGTATCAACACCGTTTGAATAAACTTTTTGAACGATGTACTCAACAAAATTTCTAAGCTGTGCCAAAATATTCTGCGACAGCAGACCTCGCTCTGAGGCATCAAACACAGAAATGTTTCGGCATATTACTTTGTTCGTATCATAAATAGCCTCATCGACTTTTAGCATTCGAATACCTCCTTGCATTAACTCAAATGGGCTGTCGCTTACAATAAATTAGCGCATTAATTCTAATTATTCAAAAACTTTCCGGCACAAGCGCCAATTTGTTGATTGATTCATGAGCACGAACGAGGGAATCATAGACAGCCAAGACATCTTCCGAATCCCAAGTACGCAAAGATTTTTCGTCAATAACTCCAGCACTTTCCCGGATAATTTTTGAGAGTTGTCCTTCATCGGCAACAGCGACAACAGCCTGAACAGCCGCATTGCTCTGTGCCTTTTTGAGATTGAGGATCAGACTGTCAATAGAGCCTTTCGATTGCACTTCAAATACATAAATAGCTTTACCCATATTGCCGATCTTTGCTTCCCATATTGCATCTACAACAGCACCGGCTGTGATTTTTACTTCCGAACGACTGTCAAATCCCAGAAGCTCGCCAATTGCGACCAGTTTTTCCTTGATTTCATCATGTAGGGATTTTGAATCGCTGACAGTCGTTGGCTTCTTGGACTCAGAGACAGGAATTTCCGCAGATTTCTTTTCGGCAAGTGGTAAAATCTCGTCCCACAGAAAATAATCGACTGCCAAGAGATCATAATTC
>ENA-OYYT01000673-OYYT01000673.1-human-gut-metagenome-genome-assembly--contig:-NODE-673-length-14094-cov-4.314552_pt1 | contig 14094 bp, 9 predicted proteins | sample MGYA00243251_ERZ653453 | MGnify/ENA primary metagenome ERZ653453 (study PRJEB26926, sample SAMN06165174) | human gut metagenome | biome: ENVO:00009003; feature: ENVO:2100002; material: ENVO:00002003...
ACAGCTATATGGGTACTATGACGATGCGGAACGGTTTGCGTTTTTGTCCCGCGCAGCGCTGGAAATGCTGCCGTGCGTGGACTTTAAGCCGGACGTCATTCATTGCAATGACTGGCAGACGGCTATGACGCCGGTTTATTACCATTTGTTCTATGCCCATCAGGAATGGTATAAAGGCATGAAAACCCTGATTACCATTCATAACATTCAGTACCAGGGGAAATATGGCATGGAACTGCTCAGTGACGTGCTCGGTGTACCGCAAAATCAGGCGCATCTGCTGGAATATGAAGATTGCGTCAATATTTTGAAGGGCGCCATTGAGTGTGCCAACTGGGTATCCACGGTAAGCCCCACCTATGCAGAAGAAATCCTCGATCCGTGGTATGCACACCGGCTTGACGGTATCCTGCGCCAGCGTTCGTGGAAATTGTCGGGTATTCTCAACGGCATTGATGTGGATAGCTATAACCCCGCTACAGACCCCAATATCTACCAGCATTATTCGGTGGATGATATGAGTGGGAAAGCGGAAAACAAGCGTCGCTTGCAAGAGCGGCTATACTTGGAGCAGGACCCGGATGTACCCATGATTGGTATGGTAACCCGTATGGTATCCCACAAAGGGTTGGATCTTGTCAAAGAAGCAGCCGATGACCTAATGCGCAGCACCAATGTGCAATTTGTGGTATTGGGCAGTGGTGATTGGGAATACGAAAGCTTCTTCAGAGAAATGCAAGACCGCTATCCCGGCCGGTTCTGTGCTTGTATTGGATATGTGCCGGAACTTTCTCGTAAGATCTATGCGGCTTGCGATATTTTCCTCATGCCCAGCAAGAGCGAACCTTGTGGACTTTCTCAGATGATTGCACTGCGGTATGGTGCCATTCCGGTGGTGCGTGAAACTGGTGGCCTGAAGGATTCGATTCGGGACAGCGGTGACGGGCAGGGCAACGGCTTTACTTTCTATACATACCATGCCGGCGATATGCGTCATGCTATTGACCGTGCGCTGGAAGGGTATGCGAATAAGGAAGGCTGGCACAAACTGATGGATCGCGCCATGCGGTGCGACAACAGCTGGGGACGTTCGGCCAACGAATATATTCGCCTTTATAAACAGATTCTGCAAAGTTAATTCTCTATGTAGTCGAAAACGGATCGCAGTGGGAAGGGCGCTGATACGTGCACTTCCCGCCGGTCCGTTTTTTATTTTTCAATAAGTGAAGGAGACACAACATGAAACACGTATTTTCGGAACAGGAAGGCTGCCTGATTTGGCAGTACGACAGTGAAACGCTTCGAATCGAGCCGTGGGGGGAAAATAGCCTTCGGCTGCGCGCTTGGTGCCAGGCGAAATGCCCGGAAGAAAATTGGGCCCTGACAGAACCCGTGCCTAGTGGACTGGGGCATATCGGCTATGAGAAGCGGCGCGGGCACACCGTAGCCGTGATTGAAAACGGGAAAATTACGGCTAAAGTGACCGAAGGCGGTAAGGTTACCTTTTTTAACGAAAAAGGGCAAGTATTGCTGGAAGAATACGTGCGCTACCGCAAGGATGTGCGGGAATTTTGCAGTGCGCTAAACCTGTGCGGAAGGGAATTTCAGCCCATTATGGGGGGCGACTACGGGCTGACTGTGCGGTTTGAATCTGATCCTCATGAGAAAATCTTTGGAATGGGGCAATACCAGCAGCCATTCTTCAATGTAAAAGGGTGTACGTTGGAACTGGCTCATCGGAATTCCCAGGCCAGTGTACCATTTTATGTATCCAATTTAGGGTATGGTTTTTTGTGGAATAACCCGGCTATTGGACGGGTCACATTCGGGCTGAACATGACAGAATGGACCGCCGCCGCCACCCGCGGGGTCGATTACTGGATTACGGCTGGGGATACGCCGGCGATGGTGGAAGAACAGTATGCCAATGTTACCGGTAAAGTTCCTATGATGCCGGAATATGGGTTGGGATTCTGGCAGTGCAAACTGCGGTACCGTACCCAAGAGGAAGTCTTGTCGGTAGCACGGGAATATAAGCGTCGGGGGCTGCCCATCGACGTGATTGTCATCGACTTTTTCCATTGGCGCAAACAGGGGGACTGGAGCTTTGACGAGCGCTTTTTCCCCAACCCCAAAGCGATGGTAGATGAACTGCACAGCATGGGGATTGAACTCATGGTATCCATTTGGCCCACCGTGGATGTGACTTGTGATAATTTTGAGGAAATGATGCAAAAAGGCTACTTGGTGCGCTGTGACCATGGCTTACGGCATACCATGGACTTTATGGGTGACACGGTGTTTTATGATGCCACACATCCGGGTTCCCGGGATTTTGTTTGGCGGCAGGCCAAAAAGAATTATTATGACCTGGGCATTCGTATTTTCTGGCTGGATGAAGCAGAGCCGGAATATTCGGTCTATGATTATCCCAATTACCGGTATCATTTGGGTCCCGACTTGCAGGTGGGCAATCTGTACCCGGTGATGTATGCCAAGACCTTTTACGACGGCATGGAACAGGAAGGGCAAAAACAAATTGTCAATCTGGTGCGGTGCGCCTGGGCCGGCAGTCAAAAGTATGGGGCGCTGGTATGGAGCGGTGACATTGATTCCAGTTTCCGTGCAATGCAAACGCAATTGCGCATTGGTCTTTCCATGGGAATGGCGGGTATTCCCTGGTGGACCATGGATTGCGGTGGGTTCCATGGCGGTAACCCCGAAAGCGAAGAATTTAGAGAATTGCTGATCCGTTGGTTCCAGTGGAGCTGTTTCTGTCCGGTTATGCGCCTGCATGGTGACCGCTTGAATCCCGGTAGTCATCAGGGGGCTCTGCCCATTACAGCCATTCCCGAGGACGGATTGCTGCCCAGCGGTGGTCCGAATGAAGTGTGGAGCTATGGGGAAGCCTGTGGCGAGATTTTGGAACGCTATATGCATTTGCGGGAAAAACTGCGTCCCATTACCCGGGAAGCCATGCGGCAAGCTCATGAGAAAGGTACGCCGGTTATGCGGCCGCTGTTCTATGAATTCCCCGACGATCCTCAAGCCTGGGATGTGGACGACACCTACATGTTTGGTGGTCGTTTGCTGGTGGCCCCGATTTTGGAATTGGGAGCCCGTACCCGCAAACTGTATCTGCCCAAAGGAGCTGTGTGGCAGTCGCTGTATACCGGAGAAAGAATTCCTGGGGGACAGTGGATTGAAACAGAAGCACCGCTGGAGGAAATTCCGGTATTTTTGCGGGACCCGGAAAAAATGCACCTGTGAGATTTGGTTTAAAAAGCATGTTGACAAACGAGCCTTACGACCGTAAAATAGAAATGGATTTTTCACAGGAGGAGAGAAGCACCTATGCACAATTTCCTGTATCGCATGCGGCGCCGGGCCAGAGGATTCCAATGGGATGATGGTGACCACCGGTGGATGTGGTTTTTGGCGGTAAACAGCATGCTGTACATTTCGTCGGCCGCTTATACGCCATATTTAACCATGTACTATGCCGAAAAAGGCATGACTTCGTTTGAAATTGGCATTTTGGCTGCCATTGGGCCGATTATTTCCATTTGCGTGCAGCCTTTGTGGGCCATTTTTAGCGATCGAACCGGCCGCCGGAAGTTGACATTATCCATAGTCATTGCTGGAACAGGCTTAGCGGTACTTTGCTATCGATTAGGAGATTCTTTCCTATTTTTCTTCCTGATTTCCATGCTGGTGTATTCCTTTTCTACGTCAATTTGTCCGCTGAGTGATGCACTAACACTGGAATATGCCAATGAAAAGCACATCAATTTTGCCCGGATTCGTATTGGCGGTACCCTGGGGTATGCGGTCATGGCGCTGGTGATCGGCGGCTTTTTAAAGCAGGACCCTTCCATTTCCTTTTTGGTGGCAGCCGGTTGCTATGGGGTGATGTTCCTGGTTTCCCTGAAGGTGCCCATTGCGGGTACGTCGGTCAAACGGGAAAAAAGAAAACGGCAAAAAGGAGAAAAGCGGGAAAAGTCCCGTATTTTCTACGACAATACGTATGTTTTCGTGTTAATCGCGTGCTTTGTCATGACAATTGGCTTAAGTTTTAACACGAACTTCATGTCGGTTTATCTGGGCGAATTAGGATACGACCAGAATATGGTGGGCATTGCCAATGCGGTTTCAGCTCTTTCCGAAGTGCCGATCTTGCTGCTGGCAGGAAAACTGATGCAGAAGTTTACCCCGGTGCAAATTCTGTGTGCTTCGTGCTTTTTCATGGCGTTACGCCTCGTATTGATGACCGGTGAAACAACCTTCTTCATCATTGCATCGCAGTTGCTGCAGAGTGTGACGTATATGACCATGTACTATAGCTGTGTGATGTTTATGAGCCAAAATACCTACCCGGACCGCCGGTCCCAGGGGCAAAGCATTTTTACGATGGTACAGGCTGGGTTTGGCTCCATTTTAGGCAGTTTAGTAGGCGGCTCTGTAGCGGAAATGCTGGATTTGCAGACAGCTTACCGGGTCATGGCCCTGTTCTTATGTGTCATTGGCTTGGTTGTCGTAGCAGCTTATCGAATTTATACCAAAAAACAACGTGCGGCACAGACAATGGTGCCTCCGGCTGCGTAAGGAAAACACCCTTTCCCAAAAGGAAAGGGTGTTTTTTGCATAAAACCTTCTTGCTGGTATAAGGTTTTTTGTCTATAATGAAGGAAACACCCTCCCCGGCGGGAAAGAGCGAAAGTGGGGGAAAACAGATGGATTTGCGAAGACTTACCATTGGAGAAATGGCCGCACTAAATCATATTTCCGAACAAACGCTGCGCTTATATGACAGGGAAGAACTCTTAGTGCCGCTTCATCGGGATGAAAAAACCGGGTACCGGTATTACGATATTCGACAAAGTGCCCGGCTGGATATGATCCAGTATATGAAAGCGTTGGGTATGTCACTAAAAGAAATCCGGCTGTACTTGCACAACTGGAATGCCGGCCGGCTGCGCCGGTTACTCCAGCGCAACCGGGATTTGGTAGAACAACGCATGCGAGATTTGCAGCTACAAAAACAGGCCATTGACCGGGCACTGGAAAATTATGCCCGATTTGAACAATTGCCGCCGGATGGTACACTGGTGGTGGAGTATATCCCCCGGCGGCGGATATTTGTGACGGATACGGGAATCAATTTTTACGATTATGCGATCGAAGAATATGAACGTCTCTTGCGCATGCTGAAAGAAGAATTACGGGAAAGCGGGGCAGCGCCCTTTTATTTTTCGCATGCCGGTTCGCTGCTGCGAAAAGAGCGCTTTGAGCGAAACGAACTGGTGGCCACAGAAGTATTTGTGTTTGTGGATGAAGAAACCATGCCGCTCGATCACACGCAGATGATTCCCGAAGGACTTTACTTATGCCGGTACTGTGACTGCTTTGAAAAGGAAAAAGAGGGAATTGCTCATCTGCAAAGCGAGATTGCCCGGTGCCGGTACCAGGTGCGGGGAGATTATATTTGCGAAGTGATGGCAGAAATGCCCCGGGAGGATGAGGACCGAGGTATGTTCCTGCGGTTACAAGTGCCAATTTCATGGCCGGAAAATTAGGAAAAATCGCTAGTTGACCTGATACCTTCTGTAAGCTTTATACTATGGATACAGGAGTTTTCCTGCAAACCGGAACAGACAAGGAGGAACAGGCAATGATGAATTATGAAAAAATCCGCGTCGTACAATATGGGTGCGGCAAAATGGCCAAATACCTGTTGCGGTATTTGTATGAAAAAGGAGCCGAAATTGTCGGCGCCATTGATGTAAACCCGGAAATCGTCGGAATGGATGTGGGCGATTATGCCGGGCTTGGATGCAAATTGGGCGTGACCATCCGAAACGACGCCGACGCGGTGTTGGATGAATGCGACGCTGACATTGCCGTTTTGACCTTGTTCAGCTTTATGGACGATGTGTACCCCCATTTTGAAAAATGTGTATCCCGCGGGATTAATGTCATTACGACTTGCGAAGAAGCGATTTATCCGTGGACCACAGCCCCGGCCATCACCAACCGGCTGGACCGTATGGCCAAAGAAAACGGTTGCACCGTAGTGGGCGCCGGTATGCAGGATATTTACTGGGTCAATATGATCGGCTGTGTAGCCGGTGGTGTGCATCGCATTGATCGCATTGAAGGGGCTGTCAGTTACAATGTGGAAGACTATGGGCTCGCTTTGGCCGAAGCGCATGGGGCTGGGATGACGCCGGAAGAATTTGAAGAAAAAATTGCGCACCCCACCACGCTGGAACCCTCCTATGTGTGGAATTCCAACGAAGCCCTGTGCAATAAAATGGGATGGACCATTAAATCCCAGACCCAGAAATGTGTACCGTATTTTTACGATACCGACCTGTATTCCGCCACGCTGGGCCGGGTCATCCCCAAGGGTCATTGCATTGGCATGAGCGCGGTAGTAACCACAGAAACCTTCCAGGGACCGGTGATTGAAACCCAGTGCATTGGCAAAGTGTATGGGCCCGATGACGGCGATATGTGCGACTGGAAGATCATCGGGGAACCGGATACCACGTTCTTTGTGCAGAAACCAGCTACCGTGGAACATACTTGCGCTACGATTGTGAACCGCATTCCCACCGTGCTCAATGCCCCGGCTGGGTATATCACGGTAGAAAAACTGGAGGATGTACAGTACCTGTCCTACCCCATGCATTTTTATCTGGATTAACCGAGAAAAAGCCCGCCTTTATGGCGAGCTTTTTTTGACGGCTGTGTTTTATAAAAAAGTAAGAAAGAAAAGAAAAAAGCAAAATTTCTTAGGTAAAATGAGGAAAATTGAATCCATACAAAATTGGTAGACATTAACCATTGACAAACCGAAACCCCGTATAGTATACTGGTGCCAAGGTGATCATATGACTGACGGAAGTGGAGAAACCACATGGAGTATGATCCGGAAGAGCCGACCGTCTGGGCGAAGAACACCCGGACTGTCGGCTTTTTTCGACGGACCGGGAATCGGAAAGGAAGTGTTTGGCATGGAAGAAACAAAAGGGTTCGTGCATTCCATTGAAAGCATGGGCCTGGTCGATGGCCCCGGTATCCGGGTTGTGTTTTTTTTGCAAGGATGCCGGTTGCGATGCCAGTTCTGCCATAATCCTGATACCTGGAAAGGGCAGGGCGGCACATCCATGACGCCAAGCGAGCTGTTGCAAAAAATCGAACGGTTTCGGGCTTATTTTGCCCGCAGTGGCGGCGGGGTGACGTTTTCCGGCGGGGAACCGCTGATGCAACCCGACTTTTTGCTGGCCTGCCTGAAGCTTTGCCGGAAGGAAGGCATTCACACGTGCCTGGATACGGCGGGCTGTGGTCTGGGAGACTACGACGAGATTTTGCGGTATACCGATCTCATCTTGTATGACGTTAAACAGGTCACCGAAGAGAAGTACCTCGCCCTTACGGGACAGAGCTGGGACGAAACGACCCGCTTTTTGCAGGCGGTACGCCGTACACAGACGCCTGTGTGGGTGCGTCATGTGGTGGTGCCGGGATTAACGGACAGTGACGAGCACATGAAGGCGTTGCAAGCGTATATTCGTGATGTTGTGCCTAATGTGACCAAAGTCGAGCTGTTGCCGTACCACAAACTGGGCGAGAATAAATATCGCACCATGGGGATTCCGTACCCGCTGGAGGGAACGCCCGCCATGGACCGTAAACAAGTAGAAAAATTGCAAAAAACATATTTTGATGTATAAACATAACGACAAGGAGGTTATTTTCGGTATGGAAAGTAAAACGGCTTGGGCTGGGTTCCGCCCTGGAATCTGGCAGGAAGAAGTAGATGTGCGCAACTTCATTCAGAAAAACTATACCCTGTATGAAGGGGACGATAGTTTTCTGAAAGGTCCCACGGAAAAAACGCGCAAGGTATGGGACAAGTGCAGCGACTTGCTCCAGCAGGAACTGAAAAACGGCGGGGTACTGGATGTGGAAACCCATCGGGTTTCGGGTATCTGCAACTTTGAGCCCGGCTATATCGATCAGGAAAATGAAGTCATTGTCGGGCTGCAGACCGATGCCCCGTTAAAGCGTATGGTGAACCTGTATGGTGGCATGCGTATGGCGGAACAGAGCCTGAAGGCGTACGGTTATGAACTGGACCCTGAAATTCGCCGTCATTTTTCCGAATACCGCAAGACTCACAACGACGGGGTCTTTGATGCATATCCCGCGCGGGTACGAAAGGCCCGTCATGCCGGGTTGCTTACCGGGTTGCCGGATGCATACGGCCGCGGCCGCATTATTGGCGATTACCGCCGGGTAGCTCTGTACGGTACCGATTTTCTGATTGAACAGAAAAAGCTGGACCTTGAAAAACTGGATGGGCCCATGGATGAAGAACGTATCCGCCTGCGCGAAGAAGTGAGCATGCAGATTCGCGCCCTGCGCGACATTGCCACCATGGCGGCTTCGTACGGTGTGGATATTACGAAACCGGCGGTTTCGGCCCATGACGCGGTACAGGCTGTCTATATGGCGTATCTGGCCGGTACGAAAGAAAATAACGGCGCGGCCACGTCCCTGGGCCGTACGTCTACCTTCCTGGATATTTATATCCAGCGCGATCTGGTCAATGGGGTGATCACCGAAGAAGAAGCCCAGGAATTGATTGACCAGTTCATCATCAAGCTGCGTCTGATCCGTCACCTGCGTACTCCCGACTATAATGAGCTGTTCGGCGGTGATCCCACCTGGGTAACCGAGTCCATTGGCGGTGTAGGCATTAACGGGAAACCCCTGGTGACGAAGAACAGCTTCCGGTATCTGCACACGCTGATTAACTTAGGCACGGCGCCGGAACCCAACATGACGGTGCTGTGGAGCGAACATCTGCCTAAAGCTTTTAAAGAATACTGCGCAAAAATTTCGATCCAGACTGATTCCGTGCAGTACGAAAACGATGATGTGATGCGTCCGGTGTATGGCGATGATTACGCCATTGCCTGCTGCGTGTCCGCCATGAAAGTGGGCAAGCAGATGCAGTTCTTTGGGGCTCGCTGCAACGTGGCCAAATCCCTCCTGTATGCCATCAACGGCGGTGTGGACGAAAAACTGGGCGAAGTGATTGTGCCCGGCATTGAACCCATTACCGACGATGTGCTGGATTACGACAAGGTGTGGAATAACTACAAAAAGGTGCTGGAATACGAAGCCGAACTGTATGTGGATGCAAACAACATTATCCACTTTATGCACGACAAGTACGCTTACGAAGCCAGCCAGATGGCACTGCATGACACCAGCGTGGAGCGGTTGATGGCTTTTGGTATTGCCGGCCTTTCGGTGGCGGCGGACAGCCTGTCGGCTATTCGGTATGCAAAGGTAAAGCCCATCCGCAACGAACAGGGTGTGGCCATTGATTTCGAAATTGAAGGGGACTTCCCCAAATACGGGAATGATGATGACCGTGCCGATGACCTGGCTGTCAACATTGTGACCCGGTTTAGTAAAGAACTGAAGAAACATCCACTGTATCGTGGTGCGATTCACACGCTGTCGGCTTTGACCATCACCAGTAACGTGATGTACGGCAAGAAGACCGGGTCCACGCCCGACGGGCGCAAGGGCGGCGAGCCGCTGGCGCCTGGCGCCAACCCCATGCATGGCCGCGATAAATCCGGTGCATTGGCTTCGCTGAATTCGGTAGCGAAGATCCCGTACCGCGATGTGTGCCAGGATGGTATCAGCAATACGTTCTCGATTGTGCCCGATGCGCTGGGTCACGGACTGGAACAGCGGATTAAGAACCTGACCTATATTCTCGATGGTTACTTTGCACAGGGTGCGCACCATCTGAATGTCAATGTTTTCAGCCGCGAAACCTTGATTGACGCCATGGAACATCCGGATAAGTACCCGACTTTGACCATTCGTGTATCGGGGTATGCCGTAAACTTCCATCGTCTGTCTCGTGAACAGCAGCTGGAAGTCATTGCCCGTACTTTCCACGAATCCATGTAAATAAGATCCCGAAAACCCCCGCTGTCGTTGATAAGACAGCGGGGGTTTTCACGAATATAATGTATCAAATCAAAATGATTCGGATTGTACAGTTTTTGAGGAAGTAAAGGAAGGTAACGTATAATAGCATCTTCTTACCAGTGTGGTGATAATAAGAAGGCTATGTATGGCAAACGATGGCCCCGTTTACGTAGGAACAAAAAGAAGCCAATAAATTCATACTAATAAAAAAGAAGGCAGGGAATTTCCCTGCCTCCTTTTTACTTTTCGTTACGCTTTTTCTGTATGGGCGCACCATGCAATGGCCTGAGTAAGGAGCTGGCGGAACATGGGGTGAGCCCACATGGCGCCATTGTGTCCAGGAGTCAAAACACACAACCGTCCTTTTCCTATTTGACGGGTGTAACCGCCGACCTGGTCGGAACAAGCGTCGCTGTGAGTTGTCAGGAAGACCTGGGCATCCTCACACAACAATCGCAGGTTATAGTGTTCATCCTGTAGAGTAAACGGAGTGATCCCCCGGGTAATAGGATGTTCTCCTTGGGGCAGTATGGTGATGGGGCATTGACGGGGATGACCTAAAAAGGTATTACCTAGTAGTTCCGTCATGGCGGGTGTTTTTTCCTGCCGGAAGCAGTTTCCGGCGTGCACACTTAAGATAGCACCGCCCTGCTGCAAGTAGTCTGCAAAGTCGGATGGTTGCACCTGGGTGACGCCTTCTTCAAACCAGGGATTTTGATTCGCAGACGTCAGCGTATCACCTTTTGTGAGTAAAATGAGCGGGTACTCCCGCAGCATGGAAGGGGTGAGAATATCTTTGGCGTCTTCCACAAAATCGAATTCCGCCCCGGGTAGGCCGGCTAGGCCACGTCGTACCACTTCAAAAGGATGCCAGTAATCGCCGCCAATGACCAAAATACGCATTACAGTCCCTCCGTTTCGGTATAAGAAAAATAAGCGAAATCGGCTGATTTTTCATAACGGTCCAGGTCGATACAGAATATACCCAAAAAGGCGCCGGTAAAGCGCATTTGGCCAATCTCTTCATAGGCGTCGTCGGATAGCAGGGTAGCATCTAGTTCCGGCCCAATGGCAGTCAGAGGACCCGGGCGTACCGCATAGAAAAAGTGAGCGGTTTCTTTGCGGGTGCATACTTGCAAGCGTACATCGCCTTCTTCCGGCAGAGGAATCCCTGCCCCCAGGGGTAGATCGCTTTCCCCTTGGCGGGTGCGAATCATCGTCAGCACCCGGCCCAGCGTTTCGTGCCGGGTAACAGCTAGAGATATATGATTCAGCTCGTCATAAAAATAGGTAAGCCCCGCCAGATGTTGGAAGTGATCGGGGGCAAAAGACAGCCTGGTTTCTGCTTGGCAGTAAAAGCTCTGTTGCCGGTGAGCCAGCAGACTGACGCCGTAATGAGAAAACAGGGACTGTCCGCCACGCAGCCGCAGCCAGCCTGGGCGCGCCGTTAAATCGGCTCGATTCCCCAGCGGTTCCCGCAAAGATTGCAGGTGCGGGCTAATGAACGGGCCGTCAAAATCCTCGTGCAGATTCCGGCAGGTGGGGGTGCTGTCCCCACCGGTGGGCAGCGCCAGCTTTTCGGCAGGATAATCGGTGCCGTTTTTCATGCGCAGCCAGCCGTCATCGGTAAAATACACCTCTTGCAGGGCGGTTTCCCGGCCTAATATACAGCGGCGCTTTTCTCCAACGGGACGCGCGCACAAGTGTGCGAGATACCAGTGTCCATTATCACCTTCCACCAAACTGGCATGTCCGGCCTTTTGTAAAGCGGCCCAAGGCATGTGGCGGGATGAAAGCATAGGCCCATTGGGGTCCGGCTCATAGGGACCAAACAGAGTATGACTGCGAGCTACCGTGACCCCATGCGCATACCCGGTGCCGCCTTCGGCGCACATCAGATAGTAATAATCCCCGTGCCGGTACAGGTGCGGGCCTTCCGTGCAACCCATGGAGGTGCCGCCAAAGATCACTCGGCGGGGGCCGATCAGCTTCTTTTCCTGCTCGCTATATTCCTGCATCACAATCCCGGAAAAGGTGTTTTTGTAGGGCCGGTAGTCGTGCAGCATGTTTACGAGCCACTTGCGCCCATTCCGGTCATGGAACAGGGAAGGGTCAAACCCGCTGGCATTGAGGAAAATAGGTTCTGACCACGGGCCGGTGACGGCAGGGGCCGTAACCAGATAGTTGGGCGTATCGTTCATTAACCCACGGTTGTTTTTCACGTCGGTGTAAATCAGGTAAAAGGTCCCGTCGCAGTAGGATAAACACGGGGCCCATATCCCGCAGGAAGGGGTTTCGCCTCGCATGTCCAGTTGTGACAACCGCTGTAGCGGATGCGCAACCAGTTCCCAATGAACCAAATCGCGGGAATGGTGGATTTGTACCCCCGGAAACCACTCAAAGGTAGAGGTAGCCAGGTAATAATCGTCCCCCACGCGTACAAGCGAAGGGTCCGGGTTAAAACCAGGTAAAATAGGATTTTGTACAATGGCAGGTCGTTCCGTCATAACCACATGCCTCCTTTCTATGTGAGTTCATTGTAGCACGAAAAAAAGCCGCACTCAAGCAGAAGAAAGCATGAAAAAAACCGCCTGATTTCAGGCGGTTTTTCCTATTTACAAGTACGTTATGGCAAGGTTTTAAACAAGACCCTGTTCCCGTTTTTCCAACAGAGCGGCAATCTTTTCGTGGGGGTCCAATACGCTGGAGAACGACATGTCATGGTTCATACCGGCTACCAGGTAAGCGGCGTATTTGGAAACATCCACTTCGAAGAACCATTCGCGCTTTTTCAGCTCTTCCGTGCGGTACGTCAGGTTGCTGCCCAGCACGCCGTCGATCATGCCCTGTTCATACGCTTTGTCGTATGTTTCCAGGCCGTTAGTAAAGATGGCGTAGGTGGCATACCCAAAGATGCGCTTGGCGCCTTTTTCTTTCAGCTTAACAGCGATATCCAGCATGGATTCGCCGGAGGAAATAATGTCGTCCGCGATGAAGATATCCATCCCTTCCACGGAGGAACCCAGATATTCATGGGCCACAATGGGGTTGTGACCGTTGACAATGCGGGAATAGTCACGACGCTTGTAGAACATACCCAGATCAACCCGCAGCACGGAAGCGTAGTACATATTCCGGTTCAAAGCGCCTTCGTCGGGGCTGATGATCATGAAATGATCGCGATCCACTTTCAAATCCGGTACATGACGGAACAGGGATTTCAGTGCCTGGTACGTGGGCATTACATTATCGAAGCCCATCAGCGGCACAGCGTTCATCACACGGGGGTCGTGTGCGTCAAACGTAATCAGGTTGCTCACGCCTACATCCCGCAGGGTTTGCAGCATGAAAGCGCAGTCCAGGGATTCCCGGTAAGCGCGGCGATGCTGACGGCCGCCATACAGCATGGGCATGATGACATTCAGCCGGTGAGCCTTGCCGCCCGCGGCTTGGATCAGACGAAGCAGATCCTGGAAATGATCGTCGGGGGACATGGAGTTCGGCTGTCCGAACAGATTGTACTTAATGCTGTAGTTGCCCACGTCGACGACAAAGTACAGGTCCATACCACGTACGGTGGATTTGATCAGACCTTTGGCATCGCCGGAAGAAAAACGGGGGCATTCCGATTCAATAATGAACGTGTCTTTTTCGATGCCGGCCTCTTTGGCCCATTTGACCAGGTAGGCATCAATACGGCCGGCCAATTCTTTGGCGCCTTCCGTAGCGATAATACCCAGGGGAGCTGTGCCATTCTGGCGGAAAAACAGTTGCGATTCTCTCGTTCCCATGTTTACTAAACACCCTTCTCCTGAAGATTTGCGCCCTTTATCACAAAGGGCTTGTCCGTTCTTTTCAAGTTTATTATAACACAGGGAATTTCGCCTTACCACAAAAACCTTTCAAATTCTACTTAGTTTGGCATCTTGACCGAGAAACACAGCCCAAAAGGGTTGTTTTTTGAAAGAGCCTGTCTTTTCCCATTTTCCATGGTATAATAGTTGTACGAACTGAAAAAAGGCTGTCTCTTATACACATCTCCGAGCCCACGAGACTACGCTGCATCTC
>ENA-OYYT01000683-OYYT01000683.1-human-gut-metagenome-genome-assembly--contig:-NODE-683-length-13878-cov-4.707155_pt1 | contig 13878 bp, 5 predicted proteins | sample MGYA00243251_ERZ653453 | MGnify/ENA primary metagenome ERZ653453 (study PRJEB26926, sample SAMN06165174) | human gut metagenome | biome: ENVO:00009003; feature: ENVO:2100002; material: ENVO:00002003...
GTTCGTCGGCAGCGTCAGATGTGTATAAGAGACAGGATAGAATGAATAATGTACGTAATCTATTGACTGGAAGTTTGGTCTACATTGCTTGTATAGTTTTATTGTCTTTGGCATGTAACGTTTCTTCCGGACTTCCTGTAGCTGATGTTATAGGGCAATGGCTCTATTTCGATAAAAGTGCATTGGTAGTTGCAGGATGTCTGTTGATGGCTGGATTGATGATGGAAAAAAGGTATTTTCTTTTTATACCGGTTTCGTGGGTATTGGTAATGCTGGGGGGCATTGAGGCTGTTTGGGGATTGAGGCAGCTTTATGGTTATGCTGTGTCCAACCATTCCTTGTATGTATTGACAGGTTCTTTCTTCAATCCGGGGCCTTATTCCGGCTATTTGGCCATGATACTTCCGGTCTGTCTGTATCAATGGCTGACCAAGAGGGGGGAGATTCTCTGCTCTGACCGGAATGATGGAAGAAGATGGAAAAAGGTGATGGATAAGGCTGGAACTATGGTCGCTGGTGGTGTGATGCTGCTTATCCTTTGTGTGCTTCCGGCAGGAATGAGCCGTTCGGCATGGTTGGCGGCAGGAGTTTCCTGTCTGTGTGTATATGCTTGGCATATGGATTGGACGGATAAGTTCAGATTATTATGGCAGCAGCAAAGGCAGCGTGTGGTGATGGTAGTGGTCGGTGGATTCTGTGTCTTGCTATTGGCAGGCTATTTACTGTTTGTCTTGAAACCCGATTCTGCACGTGGCCGTCTTTTCATGTGGAAGATAACTTGTCGTGCCATTGCAGAAAAGCCGTTGACCGGATATGGGATTCATAATTTCGCAGCAGCCTACGGAAATGCGCAGGAAACTTATTTTGCAGCAGGTGATTATGAACCGTGGGAGGAACGTGTGGCGGGAAGTCCGGAATATGCATTCAATGAATATCTGCAGGCTGCGGTCGAACTGGGCATTCCTTTGGCTGTATGTCTATTGGTTGTGGTCGTGCTGTGTTTGTATAGGGGAGTCCGTAAAGGACGTTATGGTATCTGTGGGGCTATTCTTTCTTTGATGATATTCTCTTTTTCCTCCTATCCGCTACAACTTCCGGTATTTATCGTTACATTTGGAGGATTGCTTGTGGCGTGCTTGTCCGGTGCCGACCGTTGGCAATGGTTGGGGCTGGCTGTATCAGTAGGCATCATTGGCGGTTTTCGCCTGAAGAATGACTTGCAAGTGGAGCAGGCCTGTCGGGAGTGGATGAATGCGCGGGTGCTGTATAATGCAGGTGCGTATCAATCGGCAGAGAAAGAGTACGGGCGCCTTTATCCTCTGTTGAGAGACCGGGCATCTTTCTTGTTCGAATATGGGCATGGATTGCACAAGCAACAGCAGTTCAGTAAATCCAACCGTATTTTGAAAGAAGCTTTACTGCGTAGTTGTGACCCCATGATACTGAATGTGATAGGCAAGAACTATCAGCAGATGGGTGATTGCTTGTCAGCGGAAGACTGGTTTATCCGTTCCACCCATCGTTTGCCGGGACGTATTTATCCCTATTATCTGCTTGCGAAGCTTTATGCGGAACCAAGCTTCAGGCAACCGGACAAGTTTGAAAAAATGAAGTGGATGGTATTGACGAAAGAGCCGAAAGTGCATTCTACGGCAATACGACAGATGAGGGAGGAAATAAAAAAGATTCAGCTTATTTTTGTCCATATCAAAAAAGATGAATAAAAACGGAAGGTGTTAATAATGAGCGAACTAATTGCTAAAGTGCTATGAAAAAAGTGTCCACATGCAAATATCGGTTCGTTTTTTTGAAACGATTAATTTTATCAATTTATAATTGAGTATGAATATGAAGACACAGAACTATCGATACCTGCTATGCATGGCCGTTGCCCTGCTTGCCGCCTGCTCCGATGCCGGAAAGGGAAAAGAGTCCGAGGAAGGGGTGGCAACCGTCCTGCCAAGTGAAAGCAATGAAGTGACCGTGAAAGTCCTGAAGCGGGCGACCTTTGAGCATGAACTGGTGAGCAACGGAAAAGTAACCGCCGGTGCCATGGCGGATTTGCGTTTTGAGACCACCGGTGTAGTGGCACACATCTACGTGAAGAACGGTGACCCGGTGCGCAAAGGGCAGAAACTTGCCGAACTGGATAAGTTCCGTCTGAAGAACAAGACCGCGCAGGCCAAGGATGCTCTGGACAAAGCGGAACTTGAGTTGCAGGATGTATTGATAGGGCAAGGCTATCCGGTGGGGGATGCCTCCAAAGTACCTGCTGACATCATGAAGCTGGCCCGCGTGAGGAGCGGTTACGACCAGAGCCTCGCCCAGTATGAGCTTGCCGCGTATGAAGAGGAACACGCCACGCTGGTTGCGCCTTTTGACGGGGTAGTGGCGAACCTGTTCTCCAAACCGTTCAACGAGGCAAGTACCTCGGAAGCCTTCTGCTCCATTATCGGCACTCAAGGTATGGAGGTGGACTTCACGGTGCTGGAAAGCGAACTGCCGTTGATAAAGAGTGGCGACAAGGTGATTGTTACCCCTTATTCGGATGCCGGCTTTAGGCAGGAGGGGCGCATCACCCAAATCAATCCTCTGGTGGATGACAAGGGGATGGTTAAGGTGAAGGCTGCCGTCAATGGCAAGGGACGGCTGTTCAGTGGGATGAACGTGAGGGTGAACGTGCACCGCTCTCTGGGCGGACAGCTTGTAATCCCGAAGAGTGCCGTGGTGTTGCGTTCGGGCAAGCAGGTGGTGTTTACCCTGAAAGACGGAAAGGCGCAGTGGAACTATGTGCAGACCGGTCTGGAGAATGCGGAAAGCTACAGCATGGCCGACGATGCCCTGAAAGAAGGCGATACGGTCATCGTGACGGGAAATGTGAATTTGGCACATGAGGCGCCGGTGAAGGTGGTGGAAAATTGAAAGATGAAAATTGAAAGTTGAAAATTCATAATTCACAATTTAAATTCATAATTGAAAATTGATAAAGTTTTTGATACAGCGGCCTATTGCCGTACTGATGGCATTTACAGCATGCTTCATTGTCGGGCTGGTGACTTACTTCACCTTGCCGGTATCCTTGCTGCCCGATATTGCCATCCCGGAAATTACAGTGCAGGTGTCGGCGCAGAATACCTCGGCGCGTGAATTAGAGAATACGGTGGTGAAACCGCTTCGCCAGCAGCTTATCCAGGTGGCGAAACTGAAGGACATGGACAGCGAGACGCGCGATGGTGCAGGCATCATCCGCCTGGGCTTCGACTTCGGTACGAATACCGACCTTGCCTTCATAGAAGTGAACGAGAAGATTGACGCCGCCATGAACTATCTGCCCAAGGATGCCGAACGCCCGAAGGTGATAAAGGCAAGTGCGACGGACATTCCTGTCTTCTACCTCAATCTGACCCTAAAAAACGACAGTGCATACGGCAAGACGGACGAACGCGCGTTTCTTGATTTGTGCGAGTTTGCCGAAAATGTCATAAAGCGTCGCATCGAGCAGTTGGCAGAAGTGGCAATGGTGGATGTCACGGGTTTGGTCGAACGCCAGTTACAGATTGTGCCCGACCCGGGTAAGCTTGCTGTGTTGGGGCTCTCCATTGAAGACATAGAAAACGTGCTGGCGCAAAACAACGTGGAGCCGGGCAGCATGACTGTGCGCGACGGCTACTACGAATACAACATTAAGTTCTCCACCCTGCTGCGGACAGAGGAGGACGTGAAGGGCATCCTGCTGCGAAAGGAAGGACGTATCATCCGCTTGGGAGACTTCTGCCGGGTAGAGATTGTTCCTGCCAAGGAGAAAGGTGTCTCCATGAGCAATGGCAAGCGTGCCGTTACCCTTGCCGTCATCAAGCAGGCGGACGAGAATATGGAAGACATGAAGCTTGCCATCAACAGCACGATGGACTACTTCAAGAAAGTATATCCCGACATTGATTTTAGCATCAGCCGTAACCAGACGGAGTTGCTGGACTATACCATCTCCAATCTTCAGCAAAATTTGTCGTTGGGTTTCCTGTTCATCTGCATTGTGGCGGTACTCTTCTTGGGGGATGTCAAGTCGCCGTTCATCATCGGCCTGAGCATGGTGGTGTCCATTGTAATCTGTTTCTTGTTCTTCTATCTGTTCAGGATGTCGCTCAATATAATTTCTCTGTCCGGATTGATTCTGGCGTTGGGTATGATGATTGACAGCAGCATCATTGTCACGGAAAATATTTCGCAGTACCGCGAACGGGGTTATTCGTTGAGGCGGGCTTGCGTGGCGGGTACGGGTGAGGTGGTGACGCCGATGCTGAGCTCATCCCTGACCACGGTTGCCGTGTTTGTGCCGCTGATATTTATGAGCGGCATTGCGGGAGCGCTTTTCTATGACCAGGCATTCTCTGTTACGGTGGGGCTGCTGGTTTCCTACTTCACGGGTATCATGCTGCTGCCGGTCCTCTATATGCTGGTCTACCGGACGGGGTTGCGCGGCAGGTCGTGGTTCTCCCGCATCCGCATCAACAATCCGTTGAAGGAACATACGCTGGACCGTTTTTATGATGTGGGCATCGACTGGGTATTTTCCCATAAGACGGTAAGTATCATATTCTGTGTGGTTTCTATTCCTCTTTGTGTCTTTCTGTTTTATTCCATAGCCAAGGAGCGTATGCCGCAGATAGACCAGAATGAACTGATAGTCCACGTGGAATGGAACGAAAATATACATGTGGACGAGAACCGGCATCGTGTGAATGTGCTGTTCGGACAGTTGTTGGACAAGACTGTGGAACAGACGGCTGCCATAGGCCAGCAGGACTATCTGCTGAACCGTGAGCAGGCTCTCTCTTCTTCGGAGGCAGAATTGTATTTCAAGACTTCCTCGCCTGACGGGATTGCTCCCTTGCAGAAGCAGGCGGGCGAGTGGTTGATGCGGGAATATCCGTTGGCGACAGTCTCCTTTTCTCCACCCGAAACCGTGTTCGAGAAGCTTTTCGTGACCGGGGAGGCCGATGTGGTGGCGGAACTTTATGCCCGTAACAAGGAGAAGGCGCCGGCGGCGGAAGAATTGCGCGGACTGGAACAACAGTTTGCGGAGCTTACGGGGACAGCGCCCGTAGGTATCGCTTTCGAGAACCAGCTTGACATAAGCATCCTGCAGGAAAAGCTGTTGCTCTATGACGTTTCGTATGACGAGCTTTACCGTACGCTGCGGACGGCATTCAAGGAGAACAGCGTAGCTATGCTCCATTCCTACCAGCAATACCTGCCTATCAGCATTGTGGGCGAGGAGCGGACAGTGAATGAGGTGCTGCAGCAGACATTGATACAGACCCGTCCGGACAGTAAGGGCGAAGTGGAGTATATTCCGCTTCGGGAGCTGGTAAAGGTGCGTCCGGCCGAGGATTTGAAAACGATTACGGCAGGACGCAACGGTGAATATATACCGTTCCGTTTCTATGAAGTGGACGATGCTCCGGAGTTGATGGAAAAGGTGAAGCGGGAGGCAGATGCCACGGGTGACTGGGATACGGCCTTCTCCGGCAGTTTCTTCTCCAACCGCCAGATGCTGGACGAGTTGGTGGTGATTCTTTTCATCTCTATCCTGCTGATGTATTTCATTCTTGCCGCCCAGTTCGAAAGCTTCGTGCAGCCGCTCATCGTGCTGCTGGAAATTCCGATAGATGTGGCGTTTGCCCTGCTTCTGTTGTGGATATGCGGGCATACCTTGAACCTGATGTCTGCCATCGGACTGATAGTGACGTGCGGTATCATCATCAACGACTCCATCCTAAAGCTGGATGCCATTAATGAATTACGGAGGGCTGGTATGCCGTTGCTCGAGGCCATCCACGAGGCGGGGCGCAGAAGGCTCCGGCCCATCATCATGACATCGCTCACCACCATTTTCGCTATGGTTCCGCTGCTGTTCTCGTTCGACATGGGCTCGGAGCTGCAGAAGCCGCTTTCCATAGCGATGATTGGGGCGATGTTCGTGGGGACACTGGTCAGTCTGTTCATCATCCCGTTGATATATTGGTTTATTTATAGAAAAGAAAGAGCATGAAGAAATTAAGTCTTATACTTTTGTTCAGTCTGGGAGCCCTTTCCGCTTTTGCCCAACAGCGGATAACGCTCGATTTGCAGCAGACCATTGCCCTGGCGAATGACAGTTCGCTGGAAGCCTTCCGCACCAAGAACATGTATCTGGCCGGTTATTGGGAATACCGCACCTATAAGGCAAACCGCCTTCCCAGCCTGACGCTGAACATGACTCCGGCACAGTACAACCGTGATATCACCAAGCGTTACGACTCCGAACAGGACCTTGACATCTATCGCAGCCAGCAATCCTTCTATGCATACGGCAATCTTGCCGTCAGACAGAATTTCGACTTGACGGGCGGTACGTTCTATCTGGATACGGAGCTGGGCTATATGCGGAGCTTCGGTGGAAACAAGTATACCCAGTTCACCAGTGTTCCGGTTCGTTTGGGCTACTCGCAGAGTCTGGTCGGTTACAATCCTTTCCGTTGGGAACGCAGGATTGAGCCGCTGAAGTACGAAAAGGTGAAGAAGGAGTATATTTACAATGCAGAGCGAGTATCCGAGCAGGCCACTACCTATTTCTTTGCGCTTGCCATGGCACAGGCGGAATATGACTTGGCCAAGGACAATGCCGTCTCCACCGATACCCTCTACCGCATCGGCATGCAGCGCTTGAAAATAGCCGCCATCAGCCGTGCCGACCTGCTGACGCTGAAACTCGACGTGGTGAACGCCCGCAATACTTTGCAGAATGCCGCCAGTGCCTTGAAGCGCGCCATGTTTTCGTTGGCATCTTTCCTGAATATGGAGAAGAACACGGATATCAGGGTGTCGCTTCCGGGACGTCCGAGGGCGCTGACCATACCGGTTGATGAGGCTTTGCTGGCCGCTCAAGCCAACAATCCGGAATTTCTGGGGCTTCGTCAGGAAGTGCTGGAAGCCGAGCAGACAGTAGACAAGACGAAGAAGGAATCGCGCTTCAACGCCAGCATCAACGCCAGCGTCGGCTTCAACCAGGTGGCAGAGAAATTCGGTGAAGCATACAGGCATCCCATGCAGCAGGAGATGGTGTCGGTCAGTGTCTCCATTCCACTGGTGGACTGGGGCGTGAGGAAAGGCAAATACAACATGGCGAGGAACAATCTGAACGTGGTGAAGACTTCTGCCAGGCAAAGTGAAATCAGCATTGAGGAGGAGGTTATCATGACCGTCAGCGACTTCAACGTCCAGCAAGCCCTCGTCGCCAGTGCCGAAGAGGCCCTCGACCTTGCCATCCTGGCGTATAACGAAACCCGCCAGCGCTTCATTATCGGCAAGGCAGACATCAACAGCCTGACCCTCTCGCTGAACCGCCAGCAGGAAGCGCAACGCAATTACATCTCCGCCTTGCAGGACTACTGGCTGAATTATTACAAGATACGGAAACTGACGTTGCACGACTTTGCCAGCGGATTTTCGCTGTCGGAAAAATTTGATTATAATAACTGATGAAACGAGTTTCTTCCTTCACCGTCATAGTGGCGTTTGTCTGCCTTGCATTGGTAGGAGTGGCGTTGATACCGCTGCTTCCCGTCAAGCTGAATCCGTCACGCAGCCTGCCCGGCTTCACGGTGGGTTTCAGCATGCCTGGCACTTCGTCGCGGGTGGTGGAGATGGAAGTGACCAGCAAGCTGGAATCCATGCTGGCGCGTATCCGCGGAGTGAAGCGGCTGAACTCCACCTCGGGCAACGGCTACGGCAACATTACTGTGGAGCTGGACAAGCATGCCGATGTCGAGGCAGTCCGCTTCGAAGCTTCCACCATCATCCGGCAGACGTGGCCCCAATTGCCCGAAGGTGTCAGCTATCCCACCATTCACATGAAAGTGCCCGACGAGAACGCCTCACGCCCTTTCATGTCCTTCACACTGAATGCCCCTTCCACTCCGATATTGATTCAGCAGTATGCCGAGGAGCATATCAAGCCGCGGCTGGCAAATATTCCGGGTATCTATAAGGTGGAACTCAGCGGTGCCACGCCCATGGAGTGGAGACTGGAATATGACAGTGAACAGTTGCGCTTGCTGGGTGTGACCCTATCGGACATCAGCGAGGCAGTACAGCGGCATTACCGGAAGGAATTTCTGGGTACGCACAATGTGGATACAGGTAACGGTAGCCGGGAATGGATACGCCTGGCACTGGTGCCGGAGAGCAACTCCCTTGGTTTTAATCCTGCTGCCATCACCGTGACGGCTACCGACGGGAAACTGCTCCGCTTGGACGAACTGGTGTCGGCTGTTCGTATGGAGGAGGAGCCGCAAAGCTATTACCGCATCAATGGGCTGAATTCCGTCTATCTATCCATTACTGCGGAAGAAACTGCCAACCAGTTGCAACTGAACCGTGCCGTGATGGACGAGATGGAAGCTGTTCGGCAGGTACTTCCTGTCGGATATGAAGTGCATACCAGCTATGATGCGACCGAGTACATACGGGAAGAACTGGACAAGATTTACTTCCGTACCGGCTTGACGGTACTCATCCTGCTTGTATTCGTATGGCTCATTACTCGTAAGTTGAAATATCTTTTTCTGATAGTTACCAGCCTGGCTGTAAATATAGCGGTGGCACTTATCTTCTACTACCTCTTCGGACTTGAGATGCAGCTTTATTCGCTGGCGGGTATCACTGTCTCGCTGAATCTGGTGATAGACAGCACCATTGTCATGACCGACCACATTCTGCATCGGCGTAATCTCAAGGCCTTCCTGTCGGTGTTGGCGGCAACCCTCACTACGATGGGTGCGCTTGTTATCATTTTCTTCCTTGACGAGAAGATACGGCTCAACCTGCAGGACTTTGCAGCGGTAGTGATCATCAATCTGGCTGTTTCCTTGATGGTGGCGTTGTTCTTTGTTCCGTCGATGATTGAGAAGATAGGACTGGTGAGGCGGATTACGGGGAAGAAGAGGCGTCTTGTCTTGCCGGGGCTGACGCAAACATTCAAAACAAGGTTGGGACGGATTTTCAGACGTTTCCCCGTTTATTTCTCCTGCTGCTACTCTGCTCTCATCCGTTTTCTGTGCCGTTGGCGCTGGGCTGTATGCCTGCTGTTACTGTTGGGTTTCGGTCTGCCCGTTTTTCTGTTGCCCGACAAACTGGAAGGAGGGGGAAAATGGGAAGCTGCTTACAATAAGGTATTCGGTTCGGATACCTATAAGGAGTCGGTGAAACCCGTTGTGGACAAGGCGCTGGGCGGCAGCTTGCGGCTTTTCATACAGAAGGTGTACGAAGGCAGTTACTTCACCCGTAATGAGGAGGTGGTGCTCTATGCCAACGCCAACCTTCCCAATGGCAGCACCCTCGAGCAGATGAACACTTTGATGAAACGTATGGAGACCTACCTCAGCCGGTTCAAGGAAATCAGGCAGTTTCATACTTCCATCTACAGCCCCCGGCGTGCCAGTATGCAGATTTATTTCAAGAAGGAAGCCCGGAACAGCGGTTTCCCCTATACACTGAAAGCCAATATGATAAGCAAGGCACTGGAACTGGGAGGCGGCAGCTGGGGCATCTACGGATTGCAGGACCAGGGGTTCAGTAATGACGTCCGCGAGAGTGCCGGCTCCTACCGCATCAGGATGTACGGCTACAACTACGACGAACTCTATGAGTGGGCGGAGAAGCTGAAGGCCAAGCTGCTGACGCACCGGCGTATCAAGGAAGTGCTCATCAATTCGGAGTTCTCCTGGTGGAAGGATGACTATCAGGAATTCTACTTCAACCTGAACAAGGAGCACATGGCGCAAGAGGGCATCGACGCGCAAGTGCTTTTCTCTGCGGTGCGCCCCATCTTCGGCAAGAATCTGGAGATTGGCTCGGTAGCGGCCGAGCAGGGAACGGAGAAAATCAAGCTCTCTTCCCGCCAGTCTGCCGAATATGACATCTGGGCGATGCAGTTCTTTCCCTATGGAGTAGGAAACGGCAAGCATTACAAGCTTTCCGAACTGACTACTGTGGAAAAGGGACAGATGCCGCAGGAGATTGCCAAAGAAAACCAGCAGTACCGCCTCTGCCTGCAATACGAATATATCGGCTCCAATGAGATGGGCAACAAGATACAGAAACGTGACCTGGAGGAGTTCAACAAACTGTTGCCGATGGGTTATACAGCCGAGTCGGACAGCAACAGTTGGTCATGGGGCGAGAAGGACAACCGCCAATACCTGCTTCTGCTGGTGGTGATAGCCATCATCTTCTTTACGACCAGCGTTCTGTTCAACTCCCTGAAGCAGCCGCTTGCCATCATCTTTGTGATTCCGGTTTCTTATATCGGGGTATTTCTTACTTTCTATTGGTTCCGGCTGAACTTCGACCAGGGCGGTTTTGCCTCGTTCGTCCTGCTGTGCGGCATCACGGTGAATGCCAGCATCTATATCCTGAACGAGTACAACAGCATCCGACGTCGTTTCCCCCGTCTTTCCGCTCTTCGTGCCTACGTCAAGGCGTGGAATGCGAAGGTCGTTCCTATTTTCCTCACGGTAGTTTCTACCATTCTGGGATTTATCCCTTTCATGATAGGTGAGGACAAGGAGGCTTTCTGGTTTCCATTGGCGGCGGGTACCATTGGCGGACTGGTGATGTCCGTCATCGGTATCTTCTTTTTCCTGCCGGTTTTTGTGCTGAAACAGCGTGATTTTCTTAGGAAATGATTACTTTTGCTCGATTTTGTTACCTGAATGGATACTTGAATTTTAAATATGGAAAGTGCGGAGTACTCTTTGGATGAGTTATTATGTCAGTCTCTTCTGTTGTTTCGTCAGTATCGGTTTTATGATGCTCCAGAATGTGGAGAAAAGGCATTCCGGATATTGGAGGAAGCCCATGTATGGATGGGGCGTACGCAAGAGTGTGTGGATATGGCGAAATGGGGGTGCGTGATAGAGTGTCTTGCGCAGAAATACTACATAGAAGATGATACGGATGCGATTCTGGAAGAAATTGATGCTGCCTTGGTTGCGCATTGGAAGAGGATAGAGAAAATCCATGCAGAAGTCACCACCGTTTATTTATGGCTGGGGTACTATTTCCTGCTACGTTTCAGAAACCGGGAATCCCGTTCCCATTCCCGTTGTAAACAGATAATGTCCAGCTTGTTGTGTGCTTTGGTCGAAATCTTCCGTAAGGTGGAGAAGGGGGGAGCCCCGACAGAAGTCTTGTCACATCTTTCGGTAGATGTTTGGGGAGAGACCGTCTGCTGGATGGAGCAGGTACATGATTCCCGTCTTTGCGAGAAGCAGTCGTCAGCTTTGCTGGCACAACTCTATAACCTGAAAAGTGTGGAGTTGGAAAAAGGTCTGGGAAAGCAGGATGCTTTGCTCCAGCAGATTCTGGAGTTTTATTGCTTTTAAGGGAAAATTATCTCTGCTTAGTTTTATCATTTCTGCTTCCACACTTCCACCTACTTCCTGCATCCCTTTATTCATCGGCATTACAAGTGCTGTGGAAGCAACTCAAAAAGGTGGAAGCAACTTTTGCTTCCACAGCGGAAATACGCCGAAAAGTAAGTTAATATCTTGTTTGTTAGTGTATTAATAGAATGTACAGCATTTTGCAAATATCTTGTTTACACGATATGCGTTTCGTGTAAACACGGTATTAACTTCGTAAAAGACCGTTTACCGATAGACTGCAGCTGGGCTCATAATAGGAATAAGATAGGTGCACAGTATGGGGAAACTATGAGTATAATAGGTGTTCAACGGGCATGAGGCACCTTGTTGACGGTCGTTAGTCGAGTGGTTGACGGCCGTTGGCAGAGCGCATCACGGCCGATAGGCGCTGATAACTCCGTACAGAAAATGGAAAGGAAGCCTATGTAAGGGGAAACAAGCTCTGAGCTATTTGTTTTGTTTGCCACATTTATCTTGTTTTTGTACATTATTGAAGCGGTTTTTTGTATCTTTGAAGGGAGGGGCTGTAAAAAGCTTGTTCTCATCCAAAGTTTAATTATATATACATGAATTATGAAGCGATGTATAGTGCTGTTCATAAGATTCTGCTGTACAGTTGTTTCTAATGCACAGACAAATGGCATTGTGACTGATGGGGAAAAAGGATTGCCGTTGGCTGGTGTGAATATTTATCTCCAAAAGGATTCTGTGGGCATAGAAGTTATACGTAATGATAATCTGGTAAAGAACATGTTCATATGAAAAAACTGCTATATCTTGGGCTTTTGTCCGTTTGCGTACTGTTAGGTTCTTGCGTAGAGAAGAACGTATCCAATGTTTTTGATAAGGTAGAGAGGTATATGGATGTATATCCTGACAGTGCATTGCTGCTGTTGGAGCAAATTCCTCATCCGGAGAAGCTTCGTGGAAAGCAGCGGGCGGACTATGCATTGCTGCTGACGCAAGCGCGTGATAAGAACTATTTAGACAGCTTGCAGTCGGACTCGTTGATAAAAATTGCGGTAGATTATTATAAGAATGGGGAGGATAAGGTGAAAGCGGGGAAGGCATTGTTTTATTATGGTAAGGTGATGCATTTGCAAGATAATGATACATTGGCTATACAAGCTTATTTGAGCGCTTTGGCTAAATTGGAGAAGACGGAAGAATATAAGTTGCAGGGATTTGTACATGAATATATCGGTGTTTTGAATACGGACAGAAAGCTATATAAAGATGCTCTCGACAATTATCAAAGTTCAGCGTATTGTTTTCAAAAGGCTGTTGATACTTTAGGAGTTATATATGTTTATCGGGATATTGCTCGTATTTATTATGTAGAACAGAAATATGACAGTGTTTATAATTACATTAATCGTGCTTTGTCCTTGTGTGAGAAAAAGAAAGGATGTATCAGTTTTGAACGGGTAATCCCTTCTTTATTACAAGTAAAAGGGATTGCCAAAAGAAATGAAGGGGGTTTGGGAGATGCAATAGCCCTGTTGAAAACTGCGGTAGAGACTGAACAAGATAGGCATTCTATGCATCACTGTTCAATGTCATTGGGGAATATTTATTTGAATCTAAATAAGTTGGATGAGGCTGGAAGATGTTTCGCTTTAGCTTTGAATTCTGAAAATCCTCGTACTCTGGCGGGTGCATATCACTATTTGTATCTGTTGGAAAAGAAACAGAAAAAGTATGCAATGGCTCTCTATTTCAAAGAAAAGTCTGATTCGTTGTTAGTCATTGAACGGGATGCTAAACAAACATCTCAAATTTTGACTTTGCAACGTAAATATGAAAGAGGAAAACTTCTTTTAGAAAAGCAACAGGTTGAACGTGAAAAGCAAATACAGCTTTATTTTTGGATAGCAGTAGTCTTGTTTATTATACTGCTATGCATTGTTTTGTATTTTCTTTTGAGAAAGAGATATGAAGGACTGTTCCGGAAGAATATGCAAATAATAGAAGAAAATGAGTGCATGATTAAACGATATGTTTATGAACTTGATGTGTTGAAACAAAGGGCAGGTGAGATGGCAGAAACAAATAGAGAGAAGATTGCTAAATTGAACCAAAAGATTTTGCTATTGGAGAGTGAGAATAAAAAAATAAGTGAAAATGTATGTGTAAATGGCGTTTATCTCTTGGAACAATTGAAGAAGGAAAAGCTGATTGTGAAGAATATGACCAACCAGGAGAAAGAACAACTCCTTGAATATATAGATTTAATATATGGTAATTTTATTTCTCGGTTAAAGAAAGATTTTAAATTAACTAGTGGCAACTTGATGTTGTTGGCTTTGCTTAAAGTCGGTTTCACTTCCAGTGAATTGATGTTCACTTTTGACTGTGAGATGAATTCCATTTTTACGAAGAAACGGAGGTTGAGGGGAATCTTAAGTTT
>ENA-OYYT01000684-OYYT01000684.1-human-gut-metagenome-genome-assembly--contig:-NODE-684-length-13873-cov-3.785208_pt1 | contig 13873 bp, 7 predicted proteins | sample MGYA00243251_ERZ653453 | MGnify/ENA primary metagenome ERZ653453 (study PRJEB26926, sample SAMN06165174) | human gut metagenome | biome: ENVO:00009003; feature: ENVO:2100002; material: ENVO:00002003...
TGAGCGCTGTCATGAAGATATTGTTCGTGAAATGAAACGTTATGGTATGCGTGTGCTTGAGCATAAAGTAGATACTTTGCGGAAAAATGGACAGCAGATACTGATTGCCGGTGTGCGCAATCCTTTCGACTTGGGCAAGAACGGCACATCGCCCACACTCGGCCTTTCGCCCGACGATTTCGTAATCCTGCTGACGCATACGCCAGACTATGCCGAGGACGTCCCGGTGACAAACTCCGATCTCATCCTGGCCGGACACACGCATGGCGGGCAGGTGACGCTGTTCGGGCTTTATGCACCGATAGTCCCCTCGCACTACGGGCAGCGGTTCCTCTCCGGGCTGAAGTACAACTCAAAGAACATCCCGATGATTGTCACCAACGGCATCGGCACTTCGCAGAAAGCCATCCGCATGTTTGCTCCCGCAGAGGTGGTGATGATTGTGCTGCACCGGCTGACGGACTGATTTATTCTTCGGGCATCAGCACCACTCCCAGTTTCTTCTTGCCATCCATCTTTACCACCATCGGCTGGCGGAAATGTACATGCCGCAGGTACTTCGTCTCGTGTACGGCAGGCTGTGTATTCAGGAATTCCTGGTTGTATACGCCGTCATTCATAAAGGCGTTGATGGTAAAGTATCCCACTCCAAAGGAGGTCAGGTTCTGGAAGAAGTGGGTTCCCTGGCTGGGGTCTACCCGGTAGTTGGTCAGTCCGGCTTCCACTATCACGCGGGCAGCGCTGATGTGCGGCCACTTCACGGGGATGCCGAGCCAGGTGTCACTGCTACCCCAGCGTCCGGGACCTACAAGGACATAGTTGCGGCCTTCGTCTAGGAACTGCTGGTTCAGCTTCTCTATCTCCCAGGCAATCTCCTGGTTGTGGGAGGCACTATAGTCGTCTGTCTTCACATAGATAATGTCATGTATCTCGTTCATGATGCCATGTCCCAATGAGTTGTTGGAACGGAGCAGTACCTGGTCGTCCGGAATGGCGGTAAGGTCTTCATCCAGCATCTCCTTGGTGTCGACTATCGGGCGGATTTGCAGCAGGTAGAAGGTGCCGGTTTTGTCCTTCTCGCGGCTCATGGTGGCGGCAAACTCTATCTCTACGGGACGGCGCATCTCCTGCTCTCCGTATTTCAAAGCCAGTTGCAGGATGCGTGGCAGGGGGAATACGTCGTGTTGCAGGATGTTGGCAAAGGTGATGACTTTGCGTCCGCCGGGATAAAGCCCGTCGCGGATAATCTGGTCGTAAGGGTCGTAGGTGGAGGCTATGTAGTTCAGTGCTCCGTCCTTTTCCGCTTCTTTGACGTGCAGTTTCAGCAGGTTGAAGCCGTCGTCGATGGAGAAGTCGTGACCGGCATTGCGCAGGTCGAGGGCATAGAAGCGGGTCTGAGTCTCTTTGAGGGCAATCTCCATTTCGCTGGTTTGCAGCACCTGGTTGGGGTGATAGGGCGAGAAGCGGAGCGTCATGCCGCCGTCCACAATATATTTGCCCAAGCCGAGTGCCAGATTGACGATACCTTCTTCCGCCTTCTCGTCGCCGATGGGGTAGTAGTTGAGCGAACGTGCCACACCGGACATGCTGGGGTAGTAGCGGTCACCATACTGGTTGCCCACTACCTCTTGTAGGATGACAGCCATCTTTTCCTGGTCGATAACATTGCTCGTTGCCTGCATGTATGCCTTCGAGTCGCGGAAGTAGACCGAAGCATATACTCCCTTGATGGCATCGCTCAGCATGCGCAGCATCTCGTACTTGTCGTCCAGATAGGGAATCATGTAGGTGTTGTAGATGCCGGCGAAGGGTTGGTAGTGCGAGTCTTCCAACAACGAGGACGAACGGATGGCAAGGGGCGACTTCACCACGTCGAAGAAGGTGAAGAAGTCCTCCACCAGGCGGTCGGGCAGCTTTGCTTTGAGGAAGTAGCGCAGGATGACGTCATCGTCGGCATCGGACAAGGCTATCTGATACAGATTGTTGGTATCCATAAACTCGTCGAACACATCGGTACAGAGCACGATGGTCTTGGGGATGGCGACACGGGCATTCTCAAACTCTTCGAACTCGGGGTGATGCTTCACCAGGTTGTCGATGAAAGCCAGTCCGCGCCCCTTGCCTCCCAGCGAACCGTCGCCAATACGGGCAAAGTTGGAGTATCGGTCAAAGCGGTCGCGCCTGAAGACTGCCACTACTCCCTGGTTTTTCATCTTGCGGTATTTCACGATAGCCTCGAAGATAATTTTACGGTGGGCATCCACGTCTTGCAAGCTATTCCAGGTGATGGGCCGCAGGAACTCTGCCACGGGAAACATGGCACGCGAGTAGAGCCAGCGGCTGACGTGGTTGCGGCTGATGTGGTAAAGGAATGATTCTGCCGGAACAGCAAAAAGAATGTTCTGCAGCTCTTTGAGATTCTTTACGCGGGCAATCTCTTCCAGCGTGTCCGGGTTGCGGAAGATAAAGTCGCCGAAGCCGAAATTGTCTGATACAATACGGCGCAGGTCCACATCCATCTTTTTGGAATTCTTGTCGATGAAGGCGGCATCGTATTTGGCTGCATACGCTACGTTGTCCGATTCGCTGGACTGTATGATAAGGGGTACAAACGGGTCTTCCTTGCGGATGGCGGCACAGAGCTTGATACCGGCCAGTCCGTCCTTCTCGCCCCGTTCTACGCGGGGGAAGCGTACGTCGGTGATGACACCTAATATATTATTCTTATATTTTTGGTAGATGCCAAAGGCTTCTTCATAGGTACGTGCCAGTACAATTTTGGGACGTCCCCTCATGCGCAGTGTGCGCTGGTGGGCATTCAGTGCTTCGGTAGAGAATTCCTGGCTCTGCTTCAATACGAATTTATACAGATTGGGCAGGATGGAGGAGTAAAAGCGGATGCCGTCTTCCACCAGCAGGATGAGCTGCACACCCACTTCGTTGACGTCGTGCTCCAGGTTCATCTTGTCCTCTATCAGCTTGATGATGGAAACCAGCAAGTCGGTGTTTCCCAGCCAGCAGAACACATACTCAAAGGGACTGAGGTCTTCATTGGCAATACGCTTGGTGATGCCGTGGCTGAAAGGGGTAAGTATCACCATCGGAATCTGTTCATACAGGTTTTTGATGTATCGTGCCACGTCGAAGCTGTCGTTGTCTCCCGTGCCCGGCATGCAGATGATGAGGTCGAAAGAGATGGAGGACAGCTGTGTCAGCGCCTCCTCGCAAGTGGAAACCTGCGTGAAACGGGGAGGGTAGCGCAAGGAGAGCGAAGTGTATTCATTGAATATCTTTTCGTCGATGCGGCCGTCATCTTCCAGCATGAAAGCATCGTAAGGATTGGCTATCAGAAGGACGTTGAAAATGCGCCGTGTCATGAGGTTGGCAAACTGTGTGTCCTTGAAATAGAGCTGGTTTAATTTGAACTTACTGAGCATGGCTTCTCATGATTTGTTGGTTTCGGAAGGCAAAAGTAATAGAAATCGAACCTATTCGGATAGTTTTTCGACCGTTTTTTTTATATTTATGCGTAATATTGCATCCGAAAAACAATATATGACCTATGTCTGCTCCATATCCGTTTCCATATAAATCCGTTGCATGTACATTTCTGCTGTTATGGGTGTTCGTTTTTTTGTCCGCTGACTTGTTTGCCGGTTCATTCCGCACCTTGGGTATCAAGGAGGGATTGGGCAGTCGGCAAGTATTCCAGATAAACAAGGATTCAGCCGGATTTGTCTGGGTGTATACTCATGTCGGGATAGATCGTTATGACGGGAATGAAATCAAGCATTACAAGCTGGACGGAATGGTTGATTCCAGGGACAATATCCAGTCTTCCACTACCATGATGTGTGATAAGGAGGGTATTGTCTGGGTTGCATTGAAGAATGGAAAAATCTATGCATACAACAAACTGACGGACTCTTTCCAATTGCGTGTGGACTTGGCCGATTACCTGCCTTCTCCGGTATTGTATAATATTCTGTTTGATGACGAAAACCGTTTGTGGTTGTGTATGTCGAAGGGGCTTTATTCTTGGGAAGAAAGTGCAGGACTGTCTTTTGCCGGATTGAAGGGGCAATCTGTCCGTTGCATGGTCCAAATGGAAGATGAAGTGTTTTTTGCAGGCACCGACAAGGGTGTCTTCCGGCTGACGAAGGCAGGAGCGGCAGGTTCTTCGTCTTTTGAGACGAGGCCGGTTGACCTGCATACAGAGATGCATGTGGAATCGCTCTATGTCTTCGGAGCGAAGCTGTTCATCGGTACCTTTTCAAACGGCGTATTTGTGCTTGACGGTCCCGAAGGGCAAATACATTCCTTGAATGACCGGATTCCTCATGTACCTATCCGTTCGTTTGCAAGGACAAAGGATAATTTGCTGCTGGTGGGAGCCGACGGTGCAGGTGTTTTTTGCATGGATGTCGCTACCGGAGAACTTTTGAACCATTATATGAATAACGGGGATGATGACAAAAGCTTGAGTGGTAATACGGTATCCGATATTTGTGTGGATGAATCCGGAGTTGTATGGATTGGCACTTCTACGAATGGCATCAGCTATCTGGATCCGGAGATGCCGGATGTCTATAGAATCAGGCACGAACGCAATAATGATAATTCCCTGAAGTCGGACCATGTAAATGTGATGTTTCAGGACTCGGAGGGAGATTATTGGTATGGTACAAACAACGGCGTCAGCCTCTATCAACCTCGGTCACGCAAATGGACCCACTATCTGGACGGTACGGAATATAGTGGCAAAGTGGTATTGGCGCTTGCCGAAGACTCCGGGGGAAACATCTGGGTAGGTGGCTATGGTATCGGTGTCTATTGTATTCATAAACAGACCGGACGGGTACAGAAGAAAGAGAAAAGAAATGCACATCCGGAGAAGGGAATGGCCACCGACTATGTTTATGCCATTTATGCGGAAGGGGATTATGTCTGGTTCGGTGGTATTGAAGGAGAGTTTACCCGTTACGATATACGGACGGATACTTATACATATTACCCGATTGATTGCATAGGTGACATAAAGCCGGGTAAGGGGGGCTCATTACTGATTGCCGGTTGCAGCGGGTTGGCCGTCTTTGATAAGAAGTCGGGAGACACGCAGTGGCATCAGACGTTTGGAGACATCTCTCTGCATTATCCTGTCCGTTGCCTGATGCAGTCCTCATCCGGCGATACCTGGCTGGCTACAGACGGGGAAGGCCTTATACGTGTTGGGCCGGATGGGAAAGAGGCGCATGCCTATACCGTAGATGACAATCTGGTTTCCAATTCCATCAACAGCCTGCTGGAGGATAACGAAGGGCGTATCTGGTTCAGTACGGAGAAGGAATTGTATTGCTTGGACTGCTCCCGGGATATTATCATCAGTGCCAATGATTTTTTGGATGTCAGCTGGGGATATTACAATCCGAATGCTGCCCTTAAGTTGAAGAATGGATGTCTTGCTTTCGGCACCGCAGAAGGGGTTCTTTCCTTTCTCCCGTCTTTGGACTTGGGGACTCATGCACCCGTTGAGCTGATTCTGACAGACTTTAAACTGCTTTATGAATCGGTCAAAGCGGGAATGAAAGGCTCTCTTTTGCAAACGAATATCAATGATACCCGGAAAATAGATTTGAAGTATAATCAAAACTCCTTCTCAATTTCCTTCTCTGCCATCAACTTTGCAGTCCCGCATCGTATCAGGTATGAGTATAGGCTCGAAAATCACAATGAAGAGTGGGAACACTCCAATTCAGTGCGGAACGTGAGCTATATGAATCTCTCGTCCGGTAAGTATGTATTCCGCTTGCGGGCATTTGATAAATACACCGGGCAGCAGGTGGGAGAAAGAAGTCTGGACATTGTCATTCATAACCCTTACTGGGTTTCGTGGTGGGCGCTGTTCATCTATTTCATCTTGTTGTCTGTCTTTGTCTGCATGTTTGTGCAGTATAGGAGGCATAAGGTGAACGAGGGGCGTATAAGGGACAAGATACGTTCCTTTATCAGTATAGCCCATGATATCCGTACACCGGTTACTTTAATAAAGGCTCCGCTGAGTGAGCTCGAAGCGCAGGAGGGACTTCCGGAGCAGGGTAAGAAAACCGTTGCGGTGGCAATGAAGAATGTGGAAAAACTGATGGGAATGATTATTCAACTGCTTGAGTTGCAGAAAACGGAACTGCATGCCGAGGAGTGTTTGAAGGTTTCTCCATACGACATTAAGGCTTATCTGGAGGAAAAAATGGCGGAGTTTCACTTAGCCGCCATGCAGAAGAGCGTCGGGATAGAGTTGGAGGTGGAGCCGGATATGCCCAAGGTTTGGATTGACCGGGAGAAGATGGATCATATCATAGACAATCTGCTCTCCAATGCCTTGAAGTATACAGAGAAGGGAGTCATCCATATACTGGTGAAGACTGCAAGAAAGAAGTGGACTATTGAAGTGAAGGATACGGGTATCGGCATTCCGAAAGAGGAGCAGGGCAATATTTTTCACGAATATTATAGAGCCCAGAATGCCATGAACTTTGAGGAAACCGGTTCGGGCATCGGTCTGATGATTACGCGCCGCATTGTGAAACAGCATCACGGCACCATCTCTTTCAGTAGCGTGGAAGGGCAGGGAACTACGTTTACGGTAACTTTCCCGCAGAGGATAAAGGCGAGCGTGGCGGTGGAAGCGAAGGCTGACGGCCGGGAAGAAGCTCAGGCCGCTACCGGGGCTGTGCATGAAGAAACGGAACGTGCCGGGAGGAATGTCCTTCTTCTGGCGGAGGACGATGCGGATATGAGGGAGTATCTGGTGGACAGCTTGTCTTCCGAATATAAGGTAGTTGCCGTGCCCGACGGCGGAAAGGCATTGGAGACGGCAAGGGAAATCAATCCTGATATCATTATCTCGGACATTGTGATGCCGGTACTGGAAGGTGATGAATTGTGCCGGATTCTGAAGTCATCGGTAGATACAAGCCATATACCTATTATATTACTGACCGCACTGAGTGAGAGGGAAAATATCATCTTCGGACTGGAGGCCGGTGCCAATGACTACATCATCAAGCCTTTCGACTTGTCTGTGCTGAAAGTGCGTATCAGGAATATTCTTCAGAATAGGCAGCATTTGCGCGAAACCGTGTTGGCGATGGATGCGCAGCCCGAAGAGACAGACTATACCAGCCAGTTGGACAAGGAGTTTCTGGACAAGGTTATGAAAGTGATTGAGGAGGAGTTGTCCGATTCGGAGTTCTCCATCAATGACTTCTGCCGGATGCTGGGCATGAGCCGCACTTCTGTCTACAATAAAATAAAGACGCTGACCGGGCAGGGACCGAATGACTTCATCCGCATTGTCCGTTTGAACAAGGCAAAAGAGCTGCTGGTTTCCCGAAAATATTCGATAGGGGAAGTGGCGAATATGGTCGGATTTTCTGACCCGAAATATTTTAGTACATGCTTCAAAAAGCAGTTTGGCACCAGTCCCAGCAAAATTTAGAGCCATGAAGACTGCTTTTGAACCACCGCTGACAAGTATTAAACCTTTTTTGTCAGAGAATAAACCCTTGTCTCCCTGATAGTGCGTAATATTGTGGACAGTAAACAATATTAAAAAACGCATATAAAAAATGGAAACGTATTTAGGTCTTGATTTAGGAGGCACGAAGTTGCTGATTGGCGAAATGGATAGCCGTGGCAACATTTTGAGGTATAAGAAATATGACTCCGGTTATTTTAATCAGCAGGCTGCGCTGGAAATCATCAAGTCGTCGCTCGATGATTATATCCGTACCGTGGGCTGGTATGACCAGAAACCGGTAGCGATGGGTGTTGGGCTGATAGGGCGTGTAGATCCCAACGAAGGTGTCTGGCTGCAGATTGACCCGAGCAGGACACAGCGGATTGAGTTGGCAAAGGAACTGTCGGATATATATGGCATGCCTTGCCATATAGACAATGATGTGAAGAGCGCTACAAGAGCCGAACGCGTCTGGGGATTCGGACAAATTTCCAAAAACTTTATTTACGTAAATGTAGGCACAGGCATTGCCGTAGGTACGGTGATAAATGGCAGACAAATCCGTGGCAGTCATTTTAATGCCGGTGAGGTGGGACACTTACGTGTAGGCGTGAACATAGGCATCAAATGCGGTTGCGGACGAATGGACTGTGTGGAGGCGATTGCTGCCGGCATAGGTTTTGACAATTGTGCCCGTCTGCTCCGCAACCAGTATGAGACCGGCCTGCATATTCCGGCTGAAAAAGGGGAACGGGTGATTGTGAGTGAGGTGTTTGCACTCAGTCAGAAAGGTGACCCTCTTTGTACGGTACTGGTGGAGAATGCAGCTGAGGCGCTTGCCAATCTTATCATGAATCTGGTACGTGTGATTGACCCGGACACGGTGGTGTTGGGTGGAGGCATTGTGGCCGACGGGTATATGCACGAGAAGATTCTGGAGAAACTTCATCCTACGACCATGCGTTTTGTCAGCAACGGGGTTGTCATTACGAAACTGAATCCCGGATTTATCGGGCTTCTGGGGGCCGGCGCGGTGGCGATGAATATGTGATTAGGAATTAATGATTAAGAATATGAAAATAACAATAACAAAGAATGAAAAGGAGTTTGACTGCACGGGTGCGTGGCGCATCATCGGGCAGATGTTGAATGAACCGGAGAGTGTGATAGGACTTTCGACGGGACGTACTACCGGTAATCTTCATCGGTTGGTGGGAGAAATCTATACTAAATATCCGTTTAAGGTGGATGCCGTTACTTTCTTCGGATTGGATGAGGTGACGAATGTGCCGCGCGAATATGACGGAGCATGCTACACGATGCTGAAAACGGAGTTGATGGATACATTGGGCATCAAGGAAGAGAATTTCCTGATGCTGCCTACCATCTCCGATGATTTTGAACAGTCATGCAGGGATTTCCAGCAGGAAATCGCGAACCGTGGCGGTATTGATTTGCTGATTTTAGGGTTGGGTGAGAACGGACACCTGGGATTCAACCAGCCGGAATCTCCCTTTGGCGGTGAAGCATGGGTGACCCGGATGAATGTGGAACTGGAAGAACGCATCCGTAGAGAAACGGGTACTCCTCCCGATAAAGAGTTGGGAGGGGCTACTTTGGGAATAAAGAACATTATGCAGGCACGCCGGATTGTACTGGTTGCCAAAGGGACTAATAAAGCGGATATTGTCAAGCGGATGCTTGAAGGGCCTGTGACAACAGATGTTCCTGCTTCCATCCTTCAGCTTCATCCCAACTGTGAATTTCTGCTGGATGAGGCGGCGGCAAGCATGCTTAACTGCTAAGTCGCCTTGCAGGCGGCTGATAACTAATTATTTGAATTAATAATCAAAATACTATGACACAACAAGAAAAACAAATAAACTATATGGGGCCATTCATCACGATGGTGTTCTTGTTCTTTATTGTAGGTTTCCTTACGACTGCCAATACTCAGTTTCAGGGTCCTCTGAAAGAAACTTTTCTTTCGGAAGTGGGCGGGTTGAAAAATACTTTTGCTACTTTGATTACTTTCTCCTGGTTCCTTGCTTATCCGGTTTGTGGAGGGGTAGGCTCGTCGTGGATTAGCAAATACGGATATAAAGGAACATTGATGCGTGGATTGCTGGTGATGATTGTGGGGCTTGGTTTGTTTTTTGCCTCTTCCTATTTCACTGTGCACTTTCCGGAAGCGAATTGGCACGCAGGAAATAATGTTATCCCTGGAGGGTTCTTGATTTTCTTACTGGGTTCTTTCGTGGTAGGGGCTTCGGCTACCATTCTGCAAGTGGTTATAAATCCTTATCTGACGGCTTGCCATGTCAAGGGTACCCAGTCCATTCAGCGTTTGGCTATAGGCGGTTCCGCCAATTCTGTGGGAACTACGCTTGCTCCTTATTTCGTGACCGGTGTCGTGTTCGGCGGTCTGTCTATGGAGGACATTCAGATTGACCAGCTGATGGTTCCGTTCCTGGTATTGATGGCTGTTATTTCTTTGATTGTATTGTTGTTGATGAAATTGTCTTTGCCCGATATCCAAGGAACCAGGGTAGAGAAGGGAGAAAAGCTGGAAAAAAGTGTATGGTCCTTCCGTCATCTGACATTGGGCGTGGTGGCTATCTTCTTTTATGTAGGAGTGGAAGTCTGTATCGGGGCCAATATCAATCTGTACGCCATCGAGATGGATTATGCTTCTCCGGCACTGATGGCTACGCTCTATTGGGGTGGTATGCTTGTGGGCCGCCTGGTGGGGAGCAGCCTGAGCAGGATTTCTCCCCGCGTGCAGTTGACGGTTACTACGGTATCGGCAGGACTACTCGCCCTACTGGCCATTCTTCTGAATAATCCGTGGCTGCTCACGGCAGTAGGTCTGTTCCATTCCATCATGTGGGGAGCTATCTTTACTTTGTCCGTTGCCCATTTGGGAAAATACACTTCGGTGGCTTCGGGTGTGTTCATGATTGGAGTGGTAGGCGGTGCCATATTGCCCTTGTTGCAAGGAGTGCTTGCCGATGTTCTTGGAGGCTGGAGATGGTCATGGCTCATCGTTCTTTTTGGAGAAGCGTTTATGCTGTATTATGCATTGATAGGTTCACGGGTCCGTCAGACCTGCGATAATTTGTAATTAAAGATAGTACTTATGAAAAAAATTAGAATGATGATGGCTGCCGCTTTGGGCGTATTGGTTTCATGCGGTAGCGTTAAGTCGGGAGAAGAGGTCGTTGCGGCTTCCCGCGATTCAAAGGTTGTGGTTGCTTATGTCACTTCGTGGAGTGAGGTGATGCCCGACCCGCAGTACATGACGCATATCAACTATGCGTTCGGTCATGTAAACGAGAGCTTTAACGGTGTCAAGATTGATAATGAGGAACGTTTGAGACAGATTGTTGATTTGAGGAAACAGAAGCCGGAGCTGAAAGTGCTGCTTTCCATCGGCGGCTGGGGAAGCGGACGTTTCAGTGAGATGGCTGCCAATGATGAATATCGCCGTGCTTTTGCCGCGGACTGTGACCGTGTGGTGAAGGAGTTCGCTTTGGATGGCATTGACATCGATTGGGAATATCCCACCAGCTCTATGGCAAATATATCCTCGTCACCGGACGATACGGAGAATTTTACACTTCTGATGCAGGATATCAGAGCTGCCATCGGCAATGAAAAGGAACTGACACTTGCCACCGTAGCTTCTGCCCGTTACATTGACTTCAAGGCTATCTTGCCTTCCGTCGATTTTGTGAATATCATGGCTTATGACATGGCTTCTGCTCCCAAGCACCATTCGGCGCTTTATCCGTCAGGACATAGCGGTGACATTACTTCGGACGGTGCCGTTACTGCACACTTGAAAGCGGGCGTACCGCCTTCCAAGCTGGTGATGGGTATGCCCTTCTATGGTCGTGGAGGTGACGGTTATCCCAGCTTCCAAGACTATAATAAGGTAGGGAATACGGATACCCAATATACTGAAAAGTGGGATGAGGTGGCTCAAGTGCCTTATCTGGCCGATAAGAATGATACGTTGGTATTTGGTTTTGAGAATCCCCGTTCACTTGCCATCAAGTGTCAGTATATTCTGGATAAAGATTTGCTGGGAGGCATGTATTGGGATTATAGCGGAGACAATGAGCAGGGTGATTTGCGCCGTACGGTAGCAGAAAACCTATTGGGCAAGCCGCACAAGGCGAAGGTACTGGTGTTGACGGAACGTGGTGGACAGCACGGAGGATTTACAGATGCCGGCTTGAAGTGGTTGGCGGCCGAAGGTGTAAAGGGGAATTTCAGTATTACCGAGATAAACAATGCCAGGAACATAACGGAGGCTTACTTGTCGCAGTTCAGCTTGGTTATTCAATTGGATTTCCCGCCTTATACTTGGCCGAAGGAAGCGGAAGATGCGTTCGTCAAGTATATAGAAGAAGGCCGTGGCGGCTGGATAGGTTTCCATCATGCTACTTTGCTGGGCGAGTTTGACGGTTATCCCATGTGGCAATGGTTCTCTGATTTCATGGGTGGTGTACGTTTCAAGAACTACATAGCTCCGCTGGCCAACGGTACGCTGATTGTGGAAGATAAACAGCATCCGGTAATGAAGGATGTTCCGGCCTCTTTCGTGGTGCCCGATGACGAGTGGTATACTTATGACAAGAGTCCGCGCCCTAATGTACATGTATTAGCCAATGTAGACGAATCGAGCTACACGCCTGCATCGGACATCAAGATGGGCGATCATCCGGTGGTTTGGGTCAATGAAAGCAAAAAGGCACGCAATGTTTATTTCCAGATAGGGCATAGCAGCAAATTGTACGAAACGGAAGGGTTTACGACCATGTTCAGAAATGCCATTAACTGGACTTTAGAAAGGTAATACTTTTTATAATCAATGGATTTGGAAGAAAACGGGTACGTTACAGAAACGTATCCGTTTTTTTATGGGTTTAAACTTTATCACTTTAAGTTTAAAATAAAACGTTTTTTATGGATGTGTTAGTAAATGAACTCCTTATGAGAAATATTCAACTTCCATTTCTTGTTTAGTACGTAATTTCGCTTATCGAAGTATTGGAATTTGTATCAATACAATATGAATAACTTCCTATTTTATAAACTAATACTATTATCATGAAAAGAAAAAGAGTCCTTTTGCTGCTTTGCATTCTCAGTTGCACTTTGCAGCTCTTCGCACAACAAATTAATGTGCAGGGTGTCGTTTATGACCCTTCCGGAGAAACGGTTCCGGGTGCTAATGTCAGTATGAAAAGTAATCCGGCTGTGGGTACTGTGACGGATATTGATGGGAATTTCAGTCTGAAAGCTTCTGTGGGTGATGTGTTGGTCTTCACCTTTATCGGTTATGAGCCTATTGAGTATAAACTGACTGCTGCAGATACAAATCTGAAAGTCCGTTTTACTGATTCTTCTGAGTTGCTGGACGAGGTAGTTGTAGTAGGCTATGGTGTACAAAAGAAGAGTGTACTTTCGTCTGCTGTGAGCCGTGTTACCAGTGAAGAGTTGGATAAAGGTAATCCTACAAATATTCAGAATGCCTTGAAAGGTAAAGTTTCCGGTGTACAGATTATCTCTAATTCAGGTCAGCCCGGTGCGGAATCAAAGATTCGTATTCGGGGTACCGGTACGGTCAACAACTCCGATCCGCTTTATATAGTAGACGGCATGCCGTCTGAAAGTGGTATCAGTCATTTGAATCCTTCTGATATTGAGTCTATTGAAGTGCTGAAAGACGCAGCTTCCGCCGCTATTTACGGAGCCCGTGGTGCTAACGGTGTTGTACTGATTACTACGAAGAAGGGTACTAAAGGAAAGGCTACTTTGAACTATGAATTTACGTACGGTATTCAGAATCCTTCCAAGAAGGTGGATTTGCTGGGTAGTGCGGATTATCAGATGTTGATGAATGAAATGGCTGCCAATGCAGGTAAGGATCCTTATTTCCCGACTGTTTCCAGCGTCAATACCGACTGGCAAAAGGAACTGCAGAACAAGAATGCTCCTATTATGAACCACAAGGTTTCGTTGAGTGGCGGTACGGACAACTCTACCTATTATGCTTCTTTCGGTTATGTAAAGCAAGAAGGTATTTATGCTAAAGGACATGCTGATTATGAACGCTACAATGTACGCTTGAATTACAATAATGTATTACTGGACACGAAATCACGAAATTGGTTGAATAAGATTAGTTTTGGTGCAATTGCAAGCTATTCCAAGTCAATCCAGACTGGTAATACTATTGGCAATAGTGAAGCAGCAGGCTTGATTACTTCCATGAATATGTTGCCTCCTACCGAGCCGGTTTATCAGACCGACCCTGCTATACCTGTCTCTTATACACATCTCCGA
>ENA-OYYT01000691-OYYT01000691.1-human-gut-metagenome-genome-assembly--contig:-NODE-691-length-13745-cov-6.895106_pt1 | contig 13745 bp, 9 predicted proteins | sample MGYA00243251_ERZ653453 | MGnify/ENA primary metagenome ERZ653453 (study PRJEB26926, sample SAMN06165174) | human gut metagenome | biome: ENVO:00009003; feature: ENVO:2100002; material: ENVO:00002003...
ATCTACACCCTAGAGTTCGTCGGCAGCGTCAGATGTGTATAAGAGACAGGGTACAAGCAGCATATGATCAAGGAGTGGTTTGCGGATTATTTCCTGCATACCAGCGATGTGACCTTTGACTTCACCCAGGGCAACGAGATGATCGTGCATGACCAGCACGCCGAACCGTGGCGCGTGACGGTGGTGGATACCGGCCTGAACACGATGACGGGCGGCCGCATCAAGCGGGTGCAGAAATATATCGGCAACGAAACCTTTATGATGACCTATGGTGATGGCGTCTGCGATGTGAACATTGCCGAACTGGTCAAGTTCCATAAGCAGCATGGCAAGCTGGCAACCCTGACCGCCGTGGTGCAGGAACAGCAGAAAGGCGTGCTGGATATCGGCCAGGACAATTCGGTTCAGGCGTTCCGTGAAAAAAGCGTCAACGATGGGGCTATCATCAACGCGGGCTATATGGTGCTGGAACCGGAAGTGTTTGATACCATCAGCGGTGATGATACCATTTTTGAGCAGGCCCCGCTGCGCGAGCTGGCAGCCAAAGGCCAGCTGATGAGCTATGTGCACCGCGGATTCTGGCAGTGCATGGATACCGAGCGCGAAAAAAGTATGCTGGAAAAAATGTGGGCGTCCGGCTGTGCGCCCTGGGAAGTGTGGAACCAACAATGAACTTGGAATTTTACCGCGGCAAACGCGTGTTTGTAACCGGGCATACCGGTTTTAAGGGCAGCTGGCTCTGCCGCATGCTGGTGGGTGCCGGTGCAGTGGTAACGGGCTACAGTTTGCAGCCGCCCACAACCCCCAATCTGTTCACCCTGGCTGGGTTGGAAGGCAAAATGACCAGCGTGATCGGCGACATCCGCGATTTTGCCAGCCTGAAAGCGGCCTTTGATGCCGCTCGGCCGGAAATTGTGCTGCACCTGGCGGCCCAGCCCATTGTGCGGGACAGCTACAAGGACCCGCGCTATACCTATGAAACCAATGTGATGGGCACCGTGAACCTGTTGGAATGCGTGCGCACCGCCCAAACTCCGCCGCGCTCTGTGCTGAACGTAACAACGGATAAGGTGTACCAGAATAATGAATGGTGCTGGGGCTACCGCGAAAACGAACCGTTGGACGGCTTCGACCCCTACTCCAACAGCAAAAGCTGCTCGGAGCTGGTGACCCACAGCTATAAAAACAGCTTTTTTGCGGATGGCAGCGTGGCCATCTCCACTGCCCGCGCAGGTAATGTGATTGGCGGCGGCGATTTTGCCAATGACCGCATCATCCCGGACTGCGTGCGCGCGATGGCAAAAGGGGAGAGCATCGGTGTGCGCAACCCGTATTCCACCCGCCCATACCAGCATGTGCTGGAACCGCTGGCAGCGTACCTGCTGATCGCCCAGCGCCAGTATGAGGATAACCGGTACGCCGGCTATTATAATGTCGGCCCGGATGACTGCGACTGTGTGACGACCGGCACCCTGGTAGACCTGTTCTGCCAGGCGTGGGGCGATGGCGCCGCATGGGAAAACCGCGCTGAGGCAAACGCCCCGCATGAAGCAAACTTTTTGAAGCTGGATTGCAGCAAATTGAAATCCACCTTCGGCTGGAAACCGCGCTGGCATATGGCGGAATGTATGCAAAAGACCGTTGCGTTCAGCAAGGTATGGCTTTCCGGCGGGGATATCCCGGCGGAGATGGACAAAGAGATCAAGGAATTTTTGAGTGAGTAAGGGAGCAGACGATGGCAAATTGGAGCAATGAGGCCGAAGCCCGCGAGCAGATCAAGGCGCTGGTGGCAGAATATTACCATGACTTTAAGGAGAAAAAGGCGGATTTCAAGCCCGGCGACCGCGTTACTTATGCATCCCGCGTGTTTGATGAAAAAGAAATGTGCGCCCTGACCGATGCAACGCTGGATTTCTGGCTGACCACCGGCCGCTTTGCGGATGAATTTGAAAAAGAGTTTGCCAAGTGGATCGGCGTAAAGTTCGCCAACCTGGTCAACTCCGGCTCCTCCGCCAACCTGATTGCCTTTATGGCGCTCACCGCCCCGGAACTGGGCGACCGCCAGATCAAAAAGGGCGATGAGATCATCACTGTGGCATGCGGGTTCCCCACCACTGTCACCCCGGCGCTGCAGTATGGCGCTGTGCCGGTGTTTGTGGATGTGACCGTGCCGCAGTACAACATTGATGTGACCAAGCTGGAAGCCGCTCTTTCCCCCAAGACCAAGGCAGTCATGATCGCCCATACCCTGGGCAACCCGTTTGACCTGTCCGCCGTCAAAGCCTTCTGCGATGCCCATAACCTCTGGCTGGTGGAGGATAACTGCGATGCCCTGGGCACCCAGTACACCATCAACGGCGAAACCCGCTTTACCGGAACCTGGGGCGATATCGGCACCTCCAGCTTCTACCCGCCGCACCACATGACGATGGGCGAGGGCGGCTGCGTGTATACAAACAGCCCGCTGCTGAACCGCCTGATCAAGAGCTACCGCGACTGGGGCCGCGATTGCATCTGCCCGTCCGGCCATGATAACTTCTGCGGCCACCGCTTTGACGGTCAGTATGGCGAACTGCCCGCAGGCTATGACCACAAGTACGTTTACAGCCACTTTGGCTATAACCTGAAAGTGACCGATATGCAGGCCGCCATCGGCTGCGAGCAGCTGAAAAAGTTCCCCAGCTTTATCGAGCGCCGCCGCCATAACTGGGACCGCCTGCGCGCAGCCCTGGAACCGGCCGCCGATAAGCTGATCCTGCCGGAACCGGCCGCCAACAGCCGCCCGTCCTGGTTCGGCTTCCTGATTTCGGTCAAGCCGGAATCCGGCCTGGACCGCAACGCCGTGACCCGCTATATTGAGGACCACAATGTCCAGACCCGCCTGTTGTTCAGCGGCAACCTGATCAAGCACCCTTGCTTTGACCAGATCCGCGGCACCGACGCCTACCGCGTGGCAGGGGAGCTGACCAACACTGACTTTATCATGAACAACACCTTCTGGGTCGGCGTGTACCCCGGCATGACCGATGAGATGATCGACTATATGGCAAAGATCATTATTGAAGCGGTGAACCAGTAAAAAGCGCTGATAAGATGAACCAATAAGAAAAAGCAAAGCCGTGCTGATAAGAAAAAATGGCTGCTGCACTGCGGTAAATTATCAATACAGGCTTTGCTTTTTGATTGCTTATAAAGAATAATAAAGGAACGGGATCCATGCAAAAAATGTTGGCACTGTTGGGAGCAAAAAGCAAAAAGGAATTTGTTGCGCTGCTTGCACAGTTTATCAAGTTTGGCCTTGTTGGCGTAAGCAACACGGCGGTATCGATGGCGGTGTATTATATCTTTTTGTGGATCAGCCCAGACCTGTATATGGTAGGCAGCGTTCTGGGAACAATTCTGAGCATTGCCAATGCCTTTTTTTGGAACGATAAGTTTGTGTTTACCGGGAATGCAAACGATTGGCGCAGTAAACTGAAACGCCTTGGAAAAACATATGTCAGCTACGGCGGCACGTCGATCCTTTCTAATGTTTTGCTTTGGATAGAGGTTACGTTCTTCAGCGTAAGCAAAACGATTGCGCCGATTGTAAATTTGCTGGTCACGATTCCGCTGAATTTTATCATCAACAAGTTGTGGACATTTAAGGAAAGATAAACGACAAAATATTTCCCGTCAACGATGTGGAGCTTATCCGGCACGGAAAAGTGCGGTATCGGGATCCCTAACCATCATCCGACTCAACGAGGTTGGTTGGCGGTGCTTTATTGTTGAAAATAAGACTGCAAAATATATCGGTAAAAAATATGGGAAACCAGGGAATATCTGATACATAACCGGGAACAGAAATAGGGCAAGGCTGTGTATGGACAACATGACAACAAATAACGAGAATAAATCTGGTATCAGCATTGGATTAGATCAGCTGTTGCCGGAAGATAACAAATCGGTGCAGCTGGGACTGAATTATGGCCAGAATGAATGCAACAGCCAGCGCGTGCTGAAAGAGAATAACACGAAACGGGGAAAAGACCTTTTTGGTAAAAAAGAAAGAGGGAGCAATCCGTTCTGGAAAAAAACGGCCAAGTTGTACTGTGTACTCAGCGCAGTGTGTGCCATTGTGGTTATGGTAACGCTGTATGTTACCCATGGTGATTTTCTTTCGTACTTTTTATACCATGATACACTGGATGCCGGCATGGATTTTTTCCATAGCATTGAATATGTTCGTGGACGCCAGCCGTATGCGGTGTTTGACACACTGTATCCGCCCTTGGCAAATTTGTTCTTTTATGCCCTGTTTTTACTGGTGCCTGCTTCGGTATCTGATAACTGGACCTATGACTTTGAGGCGTCAGTTGCCATGCGCGGCACAGAAACTGATTTACGCACAACACAGTCGTGCTTTTTGCTATACGTCTTTTTTGTGGTGCTGGCGGTTCTTTTGCTGGCGGTTTTGCTCCGTGACGTGATGCAAAATGCCCAGTGGGCCAGGGCCAGTACGTTTTTTGCCTTGTTCAGCTTTGGTGTGCTTAATGCGGTAGACCGCGGCAATATTATTTTGCTGGCGGCGGGGCTTTCGCTTTTTTTCGTCATGTATCACCGTTCAAAGCGCGCATGGGTGCGGGAACTGGCATTGGTTGCACTGGCAGTAGCAGCCGGACTTAAAATTTATCCCGCATTCTTAGGTGTTATGCTTTTAAGAAACCGGGATTTCAAAGCAGCAATCCGTACGGTGTTTTATGGCATTGCAGCGTTGGTGCTCCCGGTGTTTGCCTTCCAGGAGGGCGTGTACGGCTTGCAGCTTTGGCTGAAGATTTTGTTCTCTTTTGGAAGTAAAAGTAAAACACCTTGGGCAGGCAATGGCATCAACAGCATGTTCGCACATGGGGCGCATCTGGTGGACCTGATTGCCGGAACCAGCAATGCAACGGTATCTTTTTTTGCAGCAGCCTTTGCTGTGGCGGCGGTACTGGTTGTGTGTGCTCTGCTCTGCCGCCAGGAATGGCAGGCGTTGCTGCTGATTACCGTGGCTATGATGTACCAAAGCCAGGGCAACTATATTTACTGCATGGCGCTGATTCCGCTGGCGTATTTTCTTGCACAGGAAAAGGTGATGACACGTCAAAATATATTGCCTTTTGCGGTTTTGATGGTATTTAATCTGCCGCTTCCAATCTTTGAAGAGCGTAACTCTTATATTCGCAACACCATTGTACAGTTGGCAATACTGACAGCTATCATCTGGGGCGTTGTACAGGCAGTAAATTGTGTGTTGGCAGCGCTGAAAACCAAAAAGCCTGAACAATCAAAACTAGATAGAAAAGCTGCACGCAGCACGCTGGTTACTTTCGGCGCTTCACTGGGGGCATTGGCAGTTTCCCTTGCCGTTTTCTATGGCGTGTGGGTGCTGTATAATGCGCCGTCTATTACCATGCAGCTGGGGGATGGCATTTATAACACAGAATATTATACTCCTGAAAACTCCAACAAAGAGCTGCCGTTTTACTGGTGCAAGAAAAGTGCGGAGATCAAACTGGTAAACCCGCAGCTGAATACGGAAAGGTACACCTTTACCTTTACAGTGGGAGATTATTTCTTTGATATTTCTGACCGCCCCAGCATTACCATTACCTTCGGTGACAGTAGCCAGACCTTTGTGGTCAGCCAGGAAAACATGAAAATTCGCTATACTGCGGATATTCCTTTTGGTGAAAGTACAATCGATATTAGCTACAGCGGCAAGCAGGTCGATGCCCCGCAGGATTCCAGAACTTTGTATTTTGTAATGGTTCAGCCGCAGCTTGAACGGATTAAATAAAAGGAGGACACTCTCAATGAAACAGCGTCTGGCCGATTATGTGGCCGATTTTCTTGCGGCGCACGGCGTTACGGATGTGTTCAGCGTGGTGGGCGGCGGCGCCATGCATCTGAATGATGCACTGGGCCACCACCCGGCGCTGCATGTTACCTATAACCATCACGAGCAGGCAAGTGCCATTGCGGCGGAAGCATACGCCCGCATTGATAACAAAATTGCCGCCCTGTGCGTTACCACCGGCCCCGGCGGCACCAACGCCCTGACCGGTGTGGTGGGCGGCTGGCTGGATTCTATCCCTATGTTTGTAATCTCCGGCCAGGTCCGGTATGATACCACGGCCCGCTATGCCGCGCAGTTTACCGATGGCCTGCCCCTGCGCGCGGTGGGTGACCAGGAATACGATATCACCAAATCTGTTGCCCCCATGACCAAATACGCCACCATGCTGGAAGACCCGAACCAGATCCGCTATGTGCTGGAAAAAGCCTGGCACCTGGCAACCACCGGCCGCCCCGGCCCGGTGTGGATCGATATCCCGGTCAACTATCAGGGCGGCTACATTGAAACCGACAGCCTGCCCGGCTATGACCCGGCGCAGGACGATGCCCGGCTGCCGCCCCCGGTGGACGATGCCACCGTGCAGATGGTGCTGGAAAAGATCCGCAACGCCAAGCGCCCGGTGTTCCACGCCGGGTACGGCATCCGGCTTTCCGGCGGGTACGCAGCGTTCCGCGCCGTGGCGGAAAAGCTGAACATCCCCATTGTGACCTACTGGAACGCCGTGGACCTGATCGAGGACGAAAACCCGCTTTACTGCGGTCGTGCCGGCAATATGGGTGACCGCCCTGGCAACTGGGCCATCCAGAACGCAGACCTGATTCTGGCTGTGGGCACCCGCATTTCCATCCGCCAGGTGGGCTATAACTGGAAAACCTGGGCCCGCGCGGCGGAAGTCATCATGGTGGATATTGACCGCGCCGAGATGAAAAAGCACACCCTGCATGTGGAGCACCCCGTGTGGGCGGATGCCAAGGACTTTCTGCAAAAGCTGGATGCCGCCGCAGCGCCGCTGACCCCTGTCAGCCAGGCAGCGGACTGGCTGGCAACCTGCCAGCGATGGAAAAAAGATTACCCCGCCGTGCTGCCGCGCCAGTGGGAAGAAAACGGCACCACCGCCAATGTGTACGCCTTTGTGCGCTACCTCAGTTCCCGCCTGCCGGAAAACAGCCTGACCGCAGTTTCCAACGGCGCCTGCTGCGTGGTGGGCAATCAGGCGTATGTCATCCAAAAAGGCAGCCGCATGGCCAACAACAGCGCCATTGCCAGCATGGGTTACGGCCTGCCCGCCGCCATTGGCACTTGCATTGCAGGCGGCCGCCGTACCACCATCTGCCTGGAAGGCGATGGCTCTATCATGATGAACCTGCAGGAATTGCAGACCATCCTGACAAATAAGCTGCCGATCAAGATTTTCCTCATCAACAATAACGGCTACCACTCCATCCGCCTGACCCAGAACAACCTGTTCAAAGACCATTGCAAGATCGGCATTGGGCCGGAGAGCGGGGATCTGTCCTTCCCGGAGTTCCGCAAAATTGCCGAAGCGTTCGGCTACCCGTATTCCTGCGCACATTCCAACGCTGAGATGAAACAGGTGGTGGATGCCGCCCTTGCCGCAGAAGGCCCGACTTTCTGCGAGATCTTTACCGATACCCAGCAGGTCTGGGAGCCGAAGAGCGCCACCAAGCGCCTGCCGGACGGCACACTGGTCAGCCCGCCGCTGGAGGACCTGGCACCATTCCTGCCGCGGGAAGAGCTGGAACAGCAGATGTTTATCCCCCTGGTGCCGGAAGGGTAAGAAAATAAAAAATGAAAAAAGCGCGGAATGGCAATATTGAATTGCTGCGGTTTGTATTTTGCGTGGGGGTGGTATTGTTCCATGCGTGGTACGTGCGCAGGGGATATATCGGCGTTGAATTCTTTTTTATCGTAACAGGGTATTTTCTTGCCGAAAAGATATGCCGGTTAAACGCAAGAGAAACAACCTGCCCTTCGCTAGAAAATGCCATGAAAGAAGCGACATGGGATGTGCTCAAGCGTTATCGTTTGATATTTCCATACTTTCTTGTGGCAACCGTTTTGGGGTTTATAGTGCGTGCCTATGCACAACAGTGGGACAGCGCTACAATTCTGTTGAATTTACAGCTGATTCCGGCAGATTTCCTGTATTTACAGAACTTTGGGTTTTCTGTAGCCTCCACAACAGGGGTGCTATGGTATCTTTCCGCAATGACTTTTGCGGTCTGGGTGCTGTATCCGCTGCTGCGCAGGCATTATGGCTTGACTGTGCAGGCGACCCCGGCAGCAATCCTGCTGATACTGGGCGTGATCCTGCAGAACTGTGGTTCACTGGATGCCCCATGTACACTTCTGTTTGGCTGGGTTAATACCGGAATGCTGCGTGCCTTTGCAGGAATTCTGGGAGGGGTAGTAGCAAACAGGGCTGCATCAACTCTGAAAAAAATTGATGTAGGGAAAAAGATGGCCGCGATGATGACAGCCGTGGAATTGGCTGGGTATGCGTGGGTACTTTACCATATATGGTCAATGAATGAGACACGTGCTATGCTGGATGGCATTGTGGTTTTGGCGTTGGGTGCGGCATTTACCATTACGGCAAGCGGAAAATCGCTTTTCTACGGAAAATTTGACAACGGCTTTGTCAGATTTCTGGGGAAAGCAACCATGCCAGTTTTCTTGAGTCATTTGTATTGCGTACAATTTTTGCCAAATATACTGGCAATGTACAGCGTAGAAGTGACCGAACTGCAAAGGCTGGTTCTTTCTTTTGCCTGCTGTGCAATAGCGGCAGGAATTGTCTATTATGTAGGGAAAATTATAGACAGGCAAATGAAAAAAAGCTGGCATGCTTTTTGCACAGAGATCATTGCGAAAAACAAATAAGGTGTTGAAAATGGAAAAAATCGAAAGGCAGATACAAACCGCAATCGTGACCGGCCCCACCGGGGCCGTGGGCACAGCATTGTGCAGCCGGTTGTTGCAGGCTGGCTGCACCGTGGTGGCGGTCTGCCGCCCCGGCAGCCCGCGGGCCGTAGCGCTGCCCAAGGATGCAAACCTGTATGTAGTTGCCTGCGATGCCGCCAACCTGGCGGATTTGCCGCAGTGCATGGCCGCAGCCGGGCTGCCCATGCAGGCGGATGCCTTTTTCCACCTGGCGTGGGCGCACACCATTGGCGCAGGCCGCAATGATATGCCGGCTCAGATTGAGAATATCCGCTATACCATTGATGCCGTGCGCACCGCGGCGGCAATGGGCTGCCGTGTGTTTGTTGGTGCCGGCAGCCAGGCAGAGTATGGCCGTGTGGACGGTGTTCTGCGGGCCGATACCCCCACAAACCCCGAAAGCGGGTACGGCATGGCCAAGCTGTGTGCAGGCCAGATGAGCCGTACCGAGGCCGCCGCCCTGGGCATGGACCATGTGTGGGCGCGTATCCTTTCGGTTTACGGCCCGCATGACGGCCCCAACACGATGATCTCCGCCACCATCCAAAAACTGCTGGCCGGGCAGTGCCCGGACCTGACGGCAGGGGAGCAGAAGTGGGATTATCTTTACTCCGCCGATGCTGCGGATGCACTGTACCGCATGGCCTGCCATGGCCGCAGCGGTGCCGTGTACCCGGTGGGCAGCGGCACCGCCCGCCCCCTGCGGGAATATATTGAGACCCTGCGTGATGCCATCGACCCGGCCCTGCCGCTTGGCCTGGGCAAAATCCCTTACGGGTCGCAGCAGGTCATGTTTTTGCAGGCAGATATCACCCAGCTTGCGGCGGATACCGGCTTTGTGCCGCGCACAGCCTTTGCCGATGGCATCCGCGCCACCATTGCGTGGGCAAAAACGCAAAAGTAAACCAATTAAGCCAATAAGGAATAACCCCGTCCGTGCGGGCAGGACCCGCATGGACGAACAGGAGCCAGACAGTATTTATGCAGTTGACCTACCAAAAGTTAAAGCCGTTTGCCTTATCCTATCTCACCGCGCCGCTGGCGGTGTTTTTTGCGGGGTATCTCCGCGCGCCGTTTGCCGTTGCGGGCCTGGCCGTGCTGGCCTTTGCCTGGTGGTGTGCCGTGTGCAAAACGCCACAGGTTAAGCAAGTGGGGCAAGAAGAGCAGGGCATTACGCTTTCGGTGCCAAAGCTGGTGCTGCTGTTTGCCCTGATGCTGTTGTGGGGCTACCTGGGCGGTCAGACGGGCTTTTTTTACCAGAACTCGGACTGGGGTTACCGCAACGCCATTTACCGGGATCTGATCACAAACAGCTGGCCGGTGTATTACCCGCAAAAGGATACGGCGCTGGTGTATTATATCGGGCACTGGCTGGTCCCGGCGGCGCTGACCAAACCGGTATACGCCCTGTTTGGGCTGGATGCCGCCTGGATGTTCGCCCGTATGGCCCTTTGGGGGTGGACGGCGCTGGGAACCTATCTGGCGGCGCTGAATTTGTTGGTCTACCTGCGTGCCGATACCGGCAAAAAGCAGGGGATCGGCCTGCTGTTTTTGATTTTCTTCAGCGGCATGGATATTCTGGGCGCGCTGTACAGCAGCCGACTGCCGGACCTGCTGGCCTATGACGCTATGCACCTGGAATGGTGGACGAATGATTTCCAGTTCAGCTCCCTGACGACCTGCCTGTTCTGGGTGTTCAACCAGACAGTGGGGGCATGGCTGGCAACCGTCTGCTTTTTGCAGGAGAAAGACTGCCGCAACTACCTGCTGCTGGGCACGGCCTGCCTGATGTGCGGCCCCTTCCCATTTGTGGGGCTGGTTATTTTTATGGTGGTGCGCGGCATTGTTCTGCTGGCACAGCGTCAAAAAGGCGTGCTGCAATCGGCGTTCTCCCCGGCCAATGTGCTGGTGCTGGTTGTGGTGCTCAGCATTACGGCCAGTTATTTTTTGGCCAATAACGCCTTTGGCTACAGCGTTCTGGGCGAAACTGTCGCCGGGAACCAGGCAGCGCAGCAGACTTTTGGCCAAAACGTTCTGACCAGCCTGCAAAAAGGCATGCTGGTATTTTACCTGCTGGATGCCGGCATCTATCTGCTGCTGCTCTGGCGGCAGAACCGCCGCAGCTGGCTGTTTTATACCTGCGCCGTGTCGCTCTTCATCATTCCGTTCTTTAAGGTGGGACAGGGGTGCGATTTCTGCATGCGGGTGTCCATCCCGGCTATCTTTATCCTGATGACCCTCTGTGCCCGGTACTTTATCGCCTTGGTGGGCACCAAATGGCGGGACGGTACACTTGCACAGCATGCCGTGACCATTCTGCTGGCGGCAACGCTGCTGATCGGTGCCTGCACCCCGGCCATGGAAATTTACCGCGGCATCTGCCACATTGCCAAAGAGGGGACTTTCTGCCTGGAAAACGAGGAGCCCTACACCCTGGCGGACCGCCCTGTAAGCCTGAACTTTGAAACGCAAAACTGCGAAAATAAATTGTTCTTTACCTATTTTGCAAAATAGTGTATAGTGATAAGGGTCTGCCCGGCTATTGCGGCAGTGGGCCAAAGACTAAACTTAAAGGAATGAAACCTGCATGAGCGAGAAGAAAAAAGTCATCTCTGTTATGATCCCTACCTATAACGAGGAGGAGAACGCCCGCCCCATCTATGAGGCGGTGCGGGATGAGATTCGGAAGGACTGCCCGGATTATGACTATGAGATCCTTTTTATTGATAATAAAAGCCAGGATCGTACCCGCCGGATCATTACGGACATCTGCGCGCAGGACCCCAAGGTCAAAGCCATTTTTAACAGCAAGAACTTTGGTCAGTTCAACAGCCCCTATTACGGTATGATCCATACCACAGGGGACTGCACCATTACCATCTGCGCGGACTTCCAGGACCCGGTGGAGATGATTCCAAAGTTTGTGGCTGAATGGGAAAAAGGCTACAAAATTGTAATCGGCAAAAAGACCACCAGCCAGGAAAACCCTGTCATGTACTTTTTGCGGGACTGTTACTACAAAACCATCAAAAAGATGAGCAATGTGGAAATGATCGAGCAGTTTACCGGGTTTGGCCTGTACGATAAAAGCTTTATCCAGACCCTGCGTGATTTGCACGACCCCACCCCGTTTTTGCGCGGGATTGTGGCGGAGCTTGGCCCCGAGCGCAAGGAGATTGAATACACCCAGCCCAAGCGCCGGGCAGGCAAGACCCACAACAACTGGTACAGCCTGTTTGATGCCGCCATGCTCAGCTTTACCAGCTACACCAAGATTGGGATGCGGATGGCGGAGTTCTTCGGCTTTTTCTGCGCGGCGGTCAGCTTTATCCTGGGGCTTGTGTTCCTGGTGGCAAAGCTGATCCACTGGAATACCTTTGCTGCGGGTTATGCCCCGATGATTATTGCTGTGTTCTTTGTGGGCGGCGTGCAGCTGACCTTTCTGGGATTTTTGGGCGAGTACATCATGGCAATGAACGCCCGTATTATGGACCGCCCCCTGGTGGTGGAAGAAAAGCGGCTGAATTTTGAATCCGAAACGCCGGAAAGTGATACTACCCGCGCCCAGTAAGACCGAGTGGTTATAATAGATTGCGAGTTGACAGTAAAACAATGATTCCTTTTAATATTCCCCCGCAGGTTGGTACAGAGCTGGACTATATGCGCCAGGCTATGGCAAACAATAAAATCTGCGGCGATGGCCCTTTTACCCGCCGCTGTGATGAATGGATGGAACAGCGGTTCCATGCGGGCAAGGTGCTGCTGACCACCAGCGGTACCACCGCGCTGGAAATGGCTGCCCTGCTGTGCGGCATCCAGCCCGGCGACGAGGTGATCCTGCCCAGCTACACATTTTCTTCCACGGCAACGGCCTTTGTTTTAGCTGGGGCCAAGCTGGTGTTTGTGGATATCCGCCCGGACACCATGAACATTGACGAAGCAAAAATTGAACCCGCCATTACCGAAAAAACCAAAGTCATCTGCGTGATGCACTATGCCGGTGTGGCCTGCGATATGGATACCATCATGCAGATTGCGCGCCGCCATAACCTGAAAGTGGTGGAAGACGCCGCCCAGGGCGTGATGGCCAGCTATAAGGGCAGGGCACTGGGCACCATCGGCGATTTTGGCTGCTACTCTTTCCATGAGACGAAGAACTTCTCAATGGGGGAGGGGGGCGCGCTGGTCATCAATGACCCCGAAACCGTGACCAAGGCCGAAATCCTGCGGGAAAAGGGTACCAACCGCGCCAGTTTTCTGCGCGGCCAGGTAGATAAATATACCTGGGTTTCTTATGGCTCCAGCTACCTGCCCAGTGATCTGAATGCCGCTTACCTGTGGGCACAGCTGGAACAGGCCGATACCATCAATACAGACCGTACCCAAAGCTGGGATTATTACGCACAGGAGCTGGCACCGCTGGCTGAAGCAGGCCTATTGGAGCTGCCCACCGTGCCGGAAGGCTGTGTGCATAACGGGCATTTGTTCTATGTCAAGCTGCGGGACCTGGAACAGCGCACCGCGTTCATTGCCTATTTGAAAGCCCACGGTGTGGCATCGTCTTTCCATTATGTGCCGCTGCACAGCGCCCCGGCGGGCATCCAATACGGCCGCTTTTCCGGTGTGGATGAATACACCACAAAGGAAAGCAACCGCCTGACCCGCCTGCCGCTGTACTATGGTCTGACCGAAGCCGACCGCGCAGCCGTGGTGCAGGTGGTCAAAGACTTTTTTGCACAGAAATAACATGCCCAGTGCATGAAATCAGCAATATAACAAAAATCCGTATCCCGAATGCCAAGCAGGGCAGGAGGATACGGATTTTTCTGTTTGTTCTTTTAAAATTAAGGCAACACCGCACAATTCCCGCCTTACGGCTTAAGCACCGCTTCGGCGGCTG
>ENA-OYYT01000723-OYYT01000723.1-human-gut-metagenome-genome-assembly--contig:-NODE-723-length-13355-cov-5.440301_pt1 | contig 13355 bp, 10 predicted proteins | sample MGYA00243251_ERZ653453 | MGnify/ENA primary metagenome ERZ653453 (study PRJEB26926, sample SAMN06165174) | human gut metagenome | biome: ENVO:00009003; feature: ENVO:2100002; material: ENVO:00002003...
GAGATGCAGCGTAGTCTCGTGGGCTCGGAGATGTGTATAAGAGACAGGTGCGCATGCTTTGTCTTTCGTGCTATAATATTTCATCTGTTTGTCGTTTTATACTATTCCACAATCCTTGCCCCGCAGTTCGACACGCGGCCCGCATATATCTTGCAGCCGATACCGGGGCGGGCGAAATGCGCCCGCATCCGCTGCGCGACCCGCTGCGCGACGGCCTCATCGGCGGCCAGGGCGAAGATCGAAGGCCCCGACCCGGCAATGTTCATCGCCAGGGCGCCTTCGGCGAGCACCCCTTCTTTCAGCACATCGTAACCCGGAATGAACCCCTTGCGGTAAGGCTCCGCCACCACGTCGTGCATCGACCGACCGATCAGCGCCACGTCGCCCAGGGCGAACCCGGCCACCAGCCCGCCGACATTGCCCCACTGCGTCACGGCATCGTGCAGGGGTACCTCGCGGGGAAGCACTTCGCGCGCCTGCTTGGTACTGACCACGATGTCGGGATGCACCACGGCATAGAAAAAGCCCTCGGGGACAGGCAGGCGCACGATGTCCAGCGGTTCGTACCCCCGGATCAGCACCACGCCGCCCAGCACGGCAGGGCCCACGTTGTCGGCATGGGACGTACCGCCGATGAGCGCCTCGCCCATCATCGCAAATTCCACGAGCCGCTCCCCTGAAAAGGGACGTCCCAACAGTTCGTTCACGCCCCAAACCGCTGCGGCCGACGAAGCCGCACTCGACCCGATGCCGCTGCCGGGAGCGATCTTTTCGAGGATCGTAACCTCGACCCGCACGGGTTTTTCGTATGCCCCGAGCAGTGCCATCACCGCCGGGGTAATCACGTTGTCCTCGTTTTTGGCGGGAAGTTCCTTCCCGCTGCGGTTGCGGATAACGAGCCCCCCGGCACCTTCTTCGATGCCGACCTCCAGCAGGTCGCCCACGCCGTCGAGCGTCAGCCCCATCACATCGAAGCCGCAACCCAGGTTCGCCACCGTTCCCGGGGCGAAAACTTTGATATATCGCATGATAAAATCTCCTTTTGAATGAAACCACCTTTGATCGAACCGGGCTTTCCGTTCCGGCAGCCTTGGCCGGAAAATGCATAACGGGTATGCTCGTGACGGAAAAATAACAACTACACCCCCACAGGGGTTGTCGTTGTCGTCGTCATTGTAGTGGCGGTAGCGGAGATAAGGACGGTGAAAGAAACGGTGCACGCCACCGGGCTGCAGGCTACCCCGCATCCCCCGGTCATCGTATGGTTCCGTTTCATATCCATCGGGGACAAATATAAAACAAAAAAATTTAATATCCAAATTCGGGTAACAAATCGTAAGACGCCCTAAAAAGCACTGGCAGCCGCTTTATATATAATAGGAGTAGTCCGGAAAGGCTGAAAATACCGAACTTGACGACAAACCGTAAGATATTAGGGGTTCCTGGAAGGCCTGCTTTCCTCCGAATCGGGCTAAAAGCGGTTAAAAGGCCAAAAAATACGGTTTCAAACTGTAAGATAAAAAACCTCTATCCGGGTCGTCATAAAGCGCAAGAGGGGATATAGGTTCCGGATTATCACATTATTAAATTTTTTGCAAAATTATTTTGACGAAACGATTTTATATCCCTATCTTTGAAACGGAACAAACACGCAAATTCCGGACATGAACGCCCAGAACCATTCGAATAATAACGTCATTAATCTGCTGCTCGTCGTCTTTGGCAAGATAACGGGAGAAAGGTGATGTGTATATCCGAAAGATGATAAAAAGGCCTTTCTCCCGATGGAGAAAGGTTTTTTATTATCCGGGCAGATGGCAAAGGCACAATATGCAGAAAACAAGAAGAAGATGAAACACCCACTCAGAAGTGCCGTCACGACGACGGGCCGGCGCATGGCCGGAGCCAGGAGCCTGTGGCGTGCCAACGGCATGCGCGAAGAGCAGTTCGGCCGTCCGGTCATCGGCATCGCCAACTCGTTCACCCAGCTGGTTCCGGGACACGTGCACCTGCACGAGATCGGACAATACGTCAAGCAGCGGATCGAAGCGCTCGGCTGTTTCGCCGCGGAATTCAACACCATCGCCATCGACGACGGCATCGCCATGGGGCACGACGGCATGCTTTATTCGCTGCCCTCGCGCGAGATCATTGCCGACAGCGTCGAATATATGGCCAATGCCCACAAGGTCGACGCACTGGTCTGCATCTCGAACTGCGACAAGATCACCCCGGGCATGCTGATGGCCGCCATGCGGCTCGACATCCCGACCGTCTTCGTATCGGGCGGGCCGATGGAGGCGGGGCATCTCGGCGAGCGGGCGCTCGACCTGATCGACGCCATGGTAATGGCTGCCGACGAAAATTGCAGCGACGAACAGGTGGCGCGCGTCGAACGCGCCGCATGCCCCGGCTGCGGTTCGTGCTCGGGGATGTTCACCGCCAACTCGATGAACTGCCTGACCGAAGCGCTCGGGCTCTCGCTCCCGGGCAACGGCACCGTCGTGGCCACGCATGTCAACCGCCGCCGCCTGTTCGAAGAGGCCGCAGCGCTGATCGTCCGCAATGCCGAACGCTATTACTTCGAGGGCGACGACTCGGTGCTCCCGCGCTCGGTGGCCACGAAGGCAGCCTTCGAGAATGCCATGTCGCTCGACATCGCCATGGGCGGCTCGACCAATACGGTGCTGCACCTGCTGGCCGTGGCCCACGAGGCCGGGGTGGATTTCACGATGCAGGATATCGACCGCCTTTCGCGCCGGGTGCCCGTACTGTGCAAGGTCGCCCCCAACTCGCATTACCATATCCAGGATGTCAACCGTGCGGGCGGCATCCTCTCGATCCTGGGCGAACTCGCCCGCGGCGGATTGCTCGACACCTCGGCCGGGAGGGTCGACGGGCGCACGCTCGGCCAGGCCCTCGCGGCCTTCGACCTGCGGAGCGAAACAGCGAGCAGCGAAGCCAAACAGCGCTACCTGAGCGCCCCGGCCGGCCTTTACAGCCGGGAACTGGGCACACAACGGACTTATTACGACACACCGGACACCGACCGCACGGCAGGCTGCATCCGCGATCTGGAACACGCCTATTTCCGCGACGGCGGGCTGGCCGTACTGACGGGCAACATCGCCCGCCGGGGCTGCATCGTCAAGACGGCCGGCGTCGACGCGTCGCTGTTTGTCTTCCGCGGGCGCGCCCGCGTCTACGAATCGCAGGAGCAGGCCATCGGCGGCATCCTCGGCGGCGAGGTGCAGGCCGGCGACGTGGTCGTCATCCGTTATGAAGGCCCCAAGGGCGGCCCCGGCATGCAGGAGATGCTCTACCCCACGTCGTACCTCAAATCCAGACACCTCGACAAAGCCTGCGCGCTGATTACCGACGGCCGCTTCTCGGGCGGAACGTCGGGGTTGTCGATCGGTCACGTTTCGCCCGAAGCGGCTTCGGGCGGGGAGATCGCCGTCATCCGCACGGGCGACGAGATCGAGATCGACATCCCGCGGCGCTCGATCCGCCTCATGGCCGGCGACGAGGAAATCGCCGCGCGCATGGCCGCACAGCAGCATTTCCGCCCCGCGGCACGCGACCGCCGCATACCCGCGTCGCTAAGGGCCTATGCCAAGCTGGTCAGCTCGGCCGACAAAGGGGCCGTACGCATCGTCGAAGAAGAATAAAACCGGACAACACCATGAATACGAACACGACAACCAGAACCGAAGGACAACAGCCCGGCCCTTGTATCACAGGGTCGCAGGCCCTGCTCGAATCGTTCCTGCGCGAGGGCGTGGACACGCTTTTCGGGTATCCCGGAGGAGCCATCATCCCCGTTTACGATGCGCTTTTCGACTACCGCGACCGGCTGCGCCACATCCTTGTCCGCCATGAACAGGGCGCCGTACATGCCGCACAGGGCTACGCCCGCGTCAGCGGCCGCGTAGGGGTTTGCCTCGTCACCTCGGGCCCAGGGGCCACGAACACCGTGACCGGACTGGCCGACGCACTGATGGACTCCACGCCGCTGGTACTGGTGACCGGACAGGTGGGTTCGTCGTTGCTGGGCACCGACGCCTTCCAGGAAACCAACTTCGTGGGTATCACGCAGGCCGTAACCAAATGGAACTGCCAGGTCAAGCGTACCGAAGACATTCCCGGGGCGATTGCCAAGGCGTTCTATATCGCCCGTTCGGGGCGTCCGGGCCCTGTGGTGGTGGACATCACCAAGGACGCCCAGTGCGGGACGGCCCCGTTCCGCTACGAAAGGCTGACGTCCATCCGCAGCTACGTCCCCGCACCCGCGCCCGCCGCGGAGTGCATCGCCGAGGCGGTACGGCTGATCGACGCCGCACAACGGCCGCTGCTGATGGCGGGACAGGGCGTGATGCTCGGAAACGCCGAGCAAGAATTGCAGGCCTTCCTCGCAAAGAGCGACATACCGGTCGCCTCGACCCTGCTGGGGCTGTCGGCCGTGCCGACCTCCTCGCCGCAGTATGTCGGTATGCTGGGCATGCACGGCAACTACGGCCCCAACATCCGCAACCAGGAGTGCGACCTGCTCATCGCCGTGGGGATGCGTTTCGACGACCGCGTGACGGGCAACCCCAAATGTTTCGGGGCGAACGCCAAGGTCATCCACCTGGAGATCGACCCCGCCGAAATCGACAAGATCGTACACGCCGACGTGGCCGTCATCGGCGACGTGAAACAGACGCTCCCGCTGCTCACCCAAAGGATCCGCCCCGCCGCGCACAAGGCCTGGATCGAAGGGTTCCGCGCCTGCGACAAAGTCGAATACGAGGCGGTCGTCCGCAAGGCGATCCGCCCGGAAGGCGGCTGCATCCGCATGGGCGAGGTCGTAGACACCGTAGCGCATGCCTACGACAACGACGCGGTGCTGGTGACCGACGTCGGGCAACAGCAGATGTTCGCAGCGCGCTATTTCGGGTTCCGCCGCAGCCGCAGCCTGGTAACTTCGGGCGGCCTGGGCACGATGGGCTTCGGGCTTCCAGCCGCCATCGGCGCCAAACTGGGCGCCCCCGACCGCGAGGTATGCCTCTTCGCGGGCGACGGCGGGCTGCAGATGACCATCCAAGAGCTGGGGACGATCTTCCAGTCGCAGGTCGCCGTAAAGATCGTATTGCTCAACAACTCCTATCTGGGCATGGTACGGCAGTGGCAGGAACTCTTCTACGACCGCCGCTACTCGTTCACCGAACTGGCGAACCCCGACTTCGGGCTGATCGCCCGCGGCAACGGCATCGCCTACCGCTGCGTGGAGCGGCGCGAAGAGCTGGCCGGGGCGGTGGCCGAGATGAAAGCCTGCAAAGGCGCCTACCTGTTGGAGGTGCGCGTCGAAAGCGAAGAAAACGTATTCCCGATGGTGCCGGCCGGCGCTCCCGTGTCGGCGATCCGGCTCGAATAAACCGAACGAGGTATGGAACAAGAGTATATCATCACCGTATTTTCGGAGAACAAGGTCGGGCTGCTGAGCCAGATCACGACGGTCTTCACGTGCCGCAATGTCAACATCGAAAGCCTGACGACTTCCGAGTCGGCGCTCGCGGGCATCCATAAATTCACGATCGTCGTCCGCACCGGCCCCGACCGGGTCGAGAAGCTCGCGCGGCAGGTCGAAAAAAGGATCGACGTGCTCAAGGTCTTCGTCTACACCTCGGACGAAGTCGTGCAGCAGGAGATCGCCCTTTATAAAGTCACGCGCAGCCGCAACGTCGAGAAACTCGTACGCGAGCACAATGTCCGCATTCTGGAGATCGACGACGACTACATCGTCGTCGAGAAAACCGGCCATAAGGCCGAGACGCAGGCGTTGTTTCGCCTGCTGCAACCCTTCGGCGTGCAGCAGTTCGTGCGCAGCGGCACGGTGGCCATCATCAAATCGCGGCGCGAGCTGCTCAACGAATACCTCGAAGAACTCGAGAGGAACAGACAAAGAACGGATTCATTTTAACTTTTAAAACTCATACAACTATGGCACAGATCAATTTCGGCGGAGTAGAAGAGAAGGTCGTTACCCGCGAAGAGTTTCCCCTGGAAAAAGCACGCAAAGTCCTCAGGGACGAAACCATCGCCGTAATCGGCTACGGCGTACAGGGGCCGGGGCAGTCGCTCAACCTCAAGGACAACGGATTCAACGTCATCGTCGGACAGCGCGAAGGCTCGAAAAGCTGGGACAAGGCCGTCGCCGACGGCTGGGTACCGGGCGAGACGCTCTTCGGGATCGAAGAGGCCGCCCGGCGCGCAACGATCATCCAGTACCTGCTCTCCGACGCCGGGCAGATCGCCGTATGGCCGACGATCGAGAAACACCTCGCGCCGGGCAAGGCGCTCTACTTCTCGCACGGCTTCGGCATCACCTACAAGGAGCGCACGGGCATCGTGCCGCCGGCCGACGTAGACGTGATCCTGGTCGCCCCGAAAGGCTCGGGGACTTCGCTGCGCCGCATGTTCCTCGAGGGCCGCGGCCTGAATTCGAGCTACGCCGTATTCCAGGACGCCACGGGGCGCGCATTCGAACGCGTGGTGGCGCTGGGCATCGGCGTAGGTTCGGGCTACCTGTTCGAAACCGACTTCAAGCGGGAGGTTTACTCCGACCTGACGGGCGAGCGCGGCACGCTGATGGGTGCCATCCAGGGTATTTTCGCGGCCCAGTACGACACGCTGCGCGCCCACGGGCACACCCCTTCGGAGGCTTTCAACGAAACGGTCGAGGAGCTGACCCAGTCGCTCATGCCGTTGGTGGCCGAGAACGGCATGGACTGGATGTACGCCAACTGCTCGACCACGGCACAACGCGGTGCGTTGGACTGGTGGAAACGCTTCCGCGATGCCACCAAACCCGTCTTCGAAGAGCTTTACGGCGAAGTGGCCGCCGGCAACGAGGCGCAGCGCTCGATCGACCTGAACAGCAAACCTGACTACCGCGAGAAACTCAACGAGGAGCTGCGCGAGATGCGTGAAAGCGAGATGTGGCAGACAGGCGCCGTGGTGCGCAAGCTCCGCCCGGAGAACAACTGATCCCCCGGGAGGCCTTGCAATTTTTCAGATTGTTTCGCGCTCCGGCGGGTCGTGTCCGCCGCCTCCGGCACCGCTTGTAAATCCGGCCTTCCCCGAGCCCCCGCCCCGGCGGGGACTTGAGAGGCGGCGACGCGGCGGGATTCCCACAGCGGGACACAGGCGGCCGGCAATTAACAGTTTTGTAACGTAATATACAACAACAATCAATCTATGTGTGGTTTCGTAGGACTATTTGACATCCGCCGGAAATCGGATGCGCTGCGTGGGCAGGTACTGAAAATGTCGAAGCAGATACGGCACCGGGGCCCCGACTGGTCGGGTGTCTACTGCGGCGAGCGGGCGATCCTTTCGCACGAGCGGCTTTCGATCGTCGACCCCCAGTCGGGCGGTCAACCCCTGTTCAGCTGCGACGGGAAACAGGTGCTGGCCGTGAACGGCGAGATATACAACCATCAGGAGATCCGCGCCGAGCTGGCCGGCGAATACGATTTCCAGACAGGCTCGGACTGCGAGGTGATCCTGCCTCTCTACCGCAAACTGGGTGTCGGGCTGCTGGAAAAGATCAGCGGCATCTTCGCCTTCGCGCTGTACGACATCGAAAAGGACGAATACCTGATCGCCCGCGACCCGGTCGGCGTCATCCCGCTCTACATCGGCTGGGACAGCGACGAGCAATTCTACGTGGCATCGGAACAGAAAGCCCTCGAAGGGGTATGCAGCACCATCCGGCCGTTCCTGCCCGGGCACTACTGGTCGAGCCGCGAGGGGAAAATGGTGCGCTGGTACAAGCGCGACTGGTTCGAGTACGACGCCGTGAAGGACAACGGCGCCGACATACAGGCGCTGCGCGAGGCGCTGGAATCGGCCGTCAAGCGGCAGCTCATGTCGGACGTACCCTACGGCGTACTGCTGTCGGGCGGCCTCGACTCGTCGATCATCTCGGCCGTCGCCAAGAAATACGCCGACCGGCGCGTCGAATCGAACGACCGCGACCGGGCCTGGTGGCCGCAGCTCCACTCGTTCGCCATCGGACTGAAAGGGGCGCCCGACCTGGCGGCGGCACGCAAGGTCGCCGACCATATCGGCACCGTACACCACGAAATCAACTACACCGTACAGGAGGGGCTGGATGCCGTGCGCGACGTGATCTATTATATCGAGACCTACGACGTGACGACCGTACGCGCCTCGACGCCGATGTACCTGCTGGCGCGCGTCATCAAGTCGATGGGCATCAAGATGGTGCTCTCGGGCGAGGGTGCCGACGAGGTTTTCGGCGGCTACCTCTATTTCCACAAGGCGCCCGACGCCCGTGCCTTCCACGAGGAGACCGTGCGCAAGATCAGTAAGCTGCACCTCTACGACTGCCTGCGCGCCAACAAGTCGCTCTCGGCATGGGGTGTCGAGGGGCGCGTGCCGTTCCTCGACAAAGAGTTCCTCGACGTGGCGATGCGCATCAACCCGGCGGCGAAAATGGCCAAGGACGGGCATATCGAAAAATGGATCCTGCGCAAGGCGTTCGAGGACATGCTCCCCTCCGAGATCGTATGGCGTCAGAAAGAGCAGTTCTCCGACGGCGTAGGCTACAACTGGATCGACACACTCAAGCAGCTGACCGCAGAGGCGGTCTCCGACCGCGAGATGGAACACGCTGCGGAGCGTTTCCCGATCAACCCGCCCCGCAACAAGGAGGAGTACTATTACCGTACGATCTTCGAGGAACACTTCCCGTCGCATACGGCAGCGCAGTGCGTACCGTCGGTACCGTCCGTAGCGTGCAGCACCGCCGAAGCGCTGGCCTGGGACAAGGCGTTCCGCGACATGAACGAACCGTCGGGGCGCGCCGTGCTGGGCGTGCACAACACCGACCTGACACACGACACCCACCGACCCGAAACCGACTGAACCCGGTAAGGCCCCTGCCGAAGCAGGGGCCTTCCTTTATCGGATCGGAATTCATAAACGGCATCGCTCCGGTCACAGATACCTGTGACCGGAGCGATTTCTTGCGCCCTGAGTGGCCGGACAGCCCCGCGCCCGGCATCAGCGCCGCTGCTTCTTCGCGTCGGGTTTGCGGCGGGAGCGGCGGGCGGCAGGTGCCACGGGTTTTCGCGCAGGGACACGTTTTACGGCGGGCTTCCCGTCCCCGGGGTCTGCCCCGGGTGCTTCGGAAACTTCCGCAGCCGGGATATTCCCTGCGGCAGGTGCGGGGACTGCGGGGGCAGCGCCCGCCGTCCGGCGCGGCTTCTTGCGCACCGACCAGCCGAAGTGGCCGATGGCCTCGCCCAGGGCGAAATATTCGCCGTGGGAGTAAACGATCGGGCAGGCACGTTCGAGGCAGAAACGCCCCGTAACAGGGTCGATATAGGCGGCATCGACCTGCACGGCGACCACCTCGGCCAGGAACATGTCGTGCGAACCGAGGGGCATCACCTGCCGCACGCGGCACTCGATGCTTACGGGCGCCTCTTCTACGATCGGCGCCGCGACCTGCAAGGCCTTCCCGGGCGTGAGCCCCATTTCGCGGAATTTGTCGTAGTCGCGCCCCGACCGCACCCCGCACCAGTCGGCGGCGCGGGCCAGGTCGCGGGTCGTGAGGTTGATGACGAACTCCCCCGTGCGGCGGATTATTTCGTAGGAGTGGCGTTCGGGGCGTACCGAAATGTAGCACATCGGCGGGTTGGTGCATACCGTGCCCGTCCACGCCACGGTCAGCAGGTTATACTCTTCGGGCGTCGCACCGCAGCTCACCAGCACGGCCGGCAGCGGATAGATCAGCGTCCCGGGTTTCCAGCTCTCCTTCATCGGCGGCGTCAGTTAGCCTTCGCAAAGAAATTGCGGAAGAATACGATCTGAAAGTCGATGGCATTGCCCCAATAGGCACCGGTATGCCCACCGGGGCGTACATAGAAATCGTGCATGATGCCCCGGCGCAGCAACTCGTCGTGGAAATCGTTGTTTACCTCGAAGAAGAAATCGTCGTAGCCGCAGTCGAAGATGATCGCCAGGTCGCCGTTCCCGAGCTGCGGGATGAGGTTGATGGGCGTAGCCTCTTCCCAGGCTTCGGGATGCTCCGTAATCTCGCCCAGCAACTGCGGGATCTCCCAGTTCTGCGGGAAAGGACGTATGTCGAGCCCGCCGCTCGTGCTGCCTGCGGCACCGAACAGCCCCTTGTGCTTTATGGCGAGCGACATGGCCCCGAAACCGCCCATGCTCAGGCCCGTGATCGCGCGTCCCGAGCGGTCGCGGGCTACGGGATAACGCGCTTCGACAGCGGGCAGCAACTCGCGTATCATGAAGGTTTCGTAGAGGCTCTTCTCGCGCACCTTGCTGTCGAGGTACCAACTGTTCCCCACGCCGGGACAGATGAAGGCGATCCTCTCGCGGTCGGCGATTGCGGGCAGCGAAGGCTTGATCTTCAGCCATGCCGTCTCATCGCCCGAGTAGCCGTGCAGCAGGTAGACCACCGGACAGGGCTCAGCGGCGGATGCGCCCTCGGGCACGATCGCCACGACGGGTACGTCACGATCCATCGAGGGACTGTGCACGGCAAGCGTGTCGACCGTAGCCGCAGAAACGACCCGCACCGCCAGCAACAGCAAAAAAGTAAAAATAAAAATCCGTTTCATGGTATATGGGTTTAGTGAAGGCAAAAATACGAAAAAAACGTATCTTTGCCATATGCTAACGGAATTCATCCGATACCTCAGCGCCGAACGGCGTTACTCCCCGCTCACCGTCCGCAATTACAAACACGACGTCGGGCAGTTCCTGGCATGGCTGGATTTCGACGAGGCGCGCTCCGACCCGCGCAGCATCACCGCAGACCAGGTGCGCGAATGGATCATCCACCGCACGGAGGAAGGCAAGATCGGCGCGGCGTCGATGAACCGCGAAATCGCCTCGATCCGCACCCTCTTCCGGTGGCTGCTCCGCACGGGGGCCATCGAAAAAGACATCTGCCGGACGATCCCCTCGCTCAAGACCTCGCGCCGCCTGCCGGCTTTCATCCCCGAGAGCCGCATGACGGACATCGTCAGCAAATGCGAAGAGGCGGACGGGGATTTCGAAACGGCACGCAATTCGCTCGTCATCCTGATGTTCTACGCCTGCGGCCTGCGCCTTGCCGAACTGGTCGGCATCGACCGCGACGACTTCTCGGCCGACTACGCCTCGCTGCGGGTACGGGGCAAGGGAGACAAGCAACGGATGGTACCGATCCTCGAATTCGTACGCGAAAAGATTTTAAGTTACCTCGACCTAATTGCGAGGCAAAATATTTGCAATTCTGCGGAAAAAGCACTATTTTTAACACACAAAGGAAAGCGCATATCGCGGAGCGTCGTTTATCGCACGGTACAGGCGGAACTGACCCGTGCGGGCGTACAGGGCAAGAAGAGCCCCCATGTGCTCCGGCATACGTTTGCGACGCACCTGCTGAACGGCGGGGCCGATATGCGCGAGATCCAGGAGCTTCTGGGACACGCTTCGTTACAGGCCACGCAGGTCTATACGCACAACAGCATCGCCAGGCTCCGGGAGATATACGCAAAGGCCCATCCCCGGGAAAAGGGAGGGAAGTGATTAACTTTTATAAACTGTAAGGCTATGAACGTACAGATTCAATCCGTGAAATTCGACGCCGACAAACGGCTGGTCGAATTCGTCGAGAACAAGATGGACAAACTCGACCGCTTCGCAGAGCGTTCGACGGGTGCCGAGGTCATTCTCAGACTCGATAAAGACTTTGAAAAGGGAAACAAGATAGCAACGGTCACACTCCATATGCCGGGCGAAGACCTGGTGGCATGCCACCAGTCCAGATCGTTCGAGGAATCGGTGGACGAGGCGATCGACGCCATCAAGCGCCAGCTGGACAAATTCAAAGGCAAACTGGAAAAGTAACCCACCAACCAACCGATAACCTAAAACGAAGCCGCAGCCGCCCCTCATGAGGCGGCTGCGGTAATTTTCCACCCGGCGGTTTGTGGCGGGCGCACTCCGGCTGACGGGTTCCTGCTGACGATTCCCGCCCGGCAACATCCTGCCGGCAATTTCCGCCCCGGCTCCTTACCCATCGCTCGGCGGGCGGTTCTGCAACGCAATTCCGTTTCGCTCCTACCCACCCCCAAAGACTGCAGACGGACGGCACCGGCAGCTGGAAACGGAAAACGACCGCACCTGCGTGCGGCCGTTCGGAAGCCTTGTAGTGGATAGGGGATTCGAACCCCTATGTCGTGCGTGAGAGGCACGTATCCTAACCCTTAGATGAATCCACCGTATCGGTTTTGTGGTGCAAAGATAACGCCTTCTTTCAAAACTGCAAAATTTTCCTGCAAATTCTATGATTTTTTTTGGCCCGTTTCGCATATACCTGTATTTTCGTTATCTTTACGATAAATACAAAGTACGCTTTGCCTATGAAATACATTAAAACCGCCATACTGATCGCAGGCATGGCCGCAGCGACCGCAGCCTGTACGCGGAAACCCGTCGTTCCCGAATTCAGCATGCTCTCGATCGACACCCTCATCGGCACTCCGGCCAACGGATGCAAGATCGAATTCCGTTTCGCCACGATCGCCAACGCAGCGAAATCCCCGGCCCTGCGCTCCATCGAAGCGGCCAATGCCGAGTATTTCTTCGAACTGGAAGATTTCGGCGGCACGGCGCGCCAGGCGGTCGACTCCGCCATCCGCCAGATCGCCGCGGAGATGCTCCCGGACAGCGTCGAACAGACGATGGGAACCTACGAGATCTCGGCCGAAGCCGAAGTTACGGTCACGGACTCGCTCGTCACCTATATTATCAGCCGGTGGAGTTTCACGGGAGGGGCGCACGGCATGTACGGCATGGAATGTCATACCTATTCGCTGGCCGGAGGAGACGAACTATCCTCGGCAGACCTGTTTTCCGAACAGCAGCTGCACGGCATGGAAACCCTGCTGCGCAAGAAACTGTACGAACAATACGGAGCCGACAGCGACGAAGAGCTGGCCGCTCAGGGATTCTTCCCGGAATACATCTCCCTTACGGAGAATTTCCAGGTTACGCCCGAAGGGATCACGTTCTATTACAACCCTTATGATCTCGGATGCTATGCACTGGGGGCCGTCGAAGTGACGATGACCCGCGAAGAGCTGGAGAATCTGTAACATTGCCCGAAAAGAGACGGCCGCAGGGCCGTAAAAAGAAAAAAGGCCGGAGTCTCACGACTCAGACCTTTTTCTTTTGTCGGGGAACCACCCCCTTCAAAAATGAGGTACAATCGGAGGTATTCGACTTTCGGACGAGCACCGCCCTTCGAGTCTTAGTAACGGATTGCC
>ENA-OYYT01000725-OYYT01000725.1-human-gut-metagenome-genome-assembly--contig:-NODE-725-length-13346-cov-4.782710_pt1 | contig 13346 bp, 10 predicted proteins | sample MGYA00243251_ERZ653453 | MGnify/ENA primary metagenome ERZ653453 (study PRJEB26926, sample SAMN06165174) | human gut metagenome | biome: ENVO:00009003; feature: ENVO:2100002; material: ENVO:00002003...
CGCCTCCTGTGCGGGTGCCTGCTCCGGCTGGGCCTCCTGGGCGGAGGTGCCTATCTCGGTCTCCTCGGCGGCATTGTCGCCGGTGGTGATGATCTCCTCGGTGTTGTCGGTGTTGTCGGTCGGGCTTTCGTCGGAGCTGCCGATGACAAAGAGCACCACGAGTATGACGATAGCCACGGCTATGCCACCGAGCACAAGAAAGAGGGTCTTGTTCTTGCCTCCGGAAGGACGCACGGGGTTCATTTCCCCGGCCACGGTGACCTTGGCCACGCCCGGAGTCTCGGGGATGACGGGCTTGACGGGTTTCGGCGGTTTCGGCGGAGTGACGGACGCACCAGGATGCGTCCCTACTTTTGACGGAGATGGGGGCACGGCAGAGGCGTCGAGGACGACGGTAGCCTTGCCGGCGCTCTCGGCCTTGACTTCCGGCTTCGACCCAACCTTTGGCTTAAGGGCCTCGGCAGTAAGGCGCTCCACCTCGTCAAGGGATGTGGGACGGGTGCGCGGGTCGCGCGTCATGATGTCGATCATGGTGCGCAGTTCCTGACTGACGCTGGCGGGGAGCTGTGCGGCGAGCTCGCCATCGCGCAGGTCGAGCGCCGAGGGCGGGTCAATGGCCGTCAGACAGTGCCACATCGTGGCGCCCAGGGCGTAGAGGTCGGCGCCGGGAGAGAAGGTGGTGATGCCCTTGTACTGCTCCACGGGCGCGTAGCCCTCGGAGTAGCCGAAGGAGTTGATGGTGGAGGTGGCGTGGCCCTTGCTATCATAGTGCTTGCTGAGGCCGAAGTCGATGAGCACGGGGCGCATCCTGCCCTCGCTATCGCGGGCCAGCATGATGTTTGCGGGCTTGATGTCGAGGTGGCAGATTCGGTTCTGGTGCAGGAGCTTGACGGCGTCGAGTATGGGCCAGAGCAGCTCGCGGACCTCCTGTTCCGACAGGGCGCCATGCTCGGTGACGTACTGGTCGAGGCTGGAGCCGTTGATGTACTCCATGACGTAGTAGGCCGTATTGTTGGCCTCGAAGACCTCGTCGAAGCCGACGATGTTGGGGTGCCGGAAACCGACCTTCTTGAGGCGCTGGGCCTCGGCGATGAAGTCCTTGCGGGAGTTCTCCACACGTGTGCGTGCGGGATTGGAATACGAGATGGAACTGTCGCCCAGGCGCTCGCAGTCATTGCTCAGGAAGAACTCCTTGAGACAGAAGTCGACCTGCATGACGATGGTGCCGACCTGCACGGGCCCGGTGGCGCGATAGGTAATGCCGAAGCCGCCCTGGCCGAGAGTCTTGTCTATCTTATAGTCGCGGTGGTTGCCGTGGAGGCGAAAGCCCTTGGGCAACGCTGTCTGGTTGTTGTCCATAATTACGCCTGCAAATTTAGTGCTTTATTGCAACAGATGCAATTTTATTTGAAAAATTAAAATCTGGCGTTGATGCTGGCGATTACGGCCTTGGCAATGGCGGGTGCCGCCTTGGAGCGGCAGGGAGCGAAGCTGGGCCAGTCGTTGAAGTCGATAATCTGGATGGAGCCGTCGGCGCCGACGATGCAGTCGCCGCCGTAGACCACCACGTCGAGCACCTCGGCTGCCTGCTGGCAGATGTCCTTCAGCTTCTTCAGATCGAATGGGAGACCCTGGCTGTGGCCGTTGATGGCTTCGAGGCCATATTTGCTGTGGCCGGTGTCGAAGGGGTAGAACCAGTAGAAGAAAGGCTGTCCGGCCACGCCATAGAACTTGATGAGGTCGCCCGGCAGGTGGCGGTTGATGACGGCCCTCGGAATGCCGCGGTAGAAGTATTCCTGCAGCACCTCCTGGGCCTCCTGGGCGTGGCGGCAGAAACTGACGTCCTCCTTGTGCATGGCGTGGAAGTCGCCGCGCTTAATCCAGAAGCCCTCGTAGCCGCTGCGCTCGAGCTGGTCGAGCACGTTCTCGTTGGTGTTGACCGTCAGCGAGTCGGGGTATGGAATACCGTGGCCCAACAGTATGCGGGTCATGCGCTCGCGGGTGCAGTTCTCGATGCCGAAGCCTGAGTTGACCACCACCCTGCCGTCGTTCTCCATGGCCTGCAGGCGGGCTATGGAGGCACGCTCGCGGCACATGTTAAGGATCACCGGCTCCTTGATGTCGAAAGTCTGGAACTGCTCCTCGCTGTAGATGTTGACCTCGAAGCCGCGCCTGCGCAGCTGCCCTGCGGCGGCGTTGAAGATGGCGGCGTCGTTACCCACGTGGTTGGGCGAATAGGCCCCGGCGCGCATCACGCCGGCTATCTTGATCTCACTCACGGTATTTAGCTTTCAGAGTTAAGGAATGCCTCGGCCTTGGCCACGTCGGCGACGTGGTCTACGTCAAGGATCTTGCCCATGTCGTGGCCCAGTAGGCTCAAGCCCGAGGCGAGCAGCTGGCGCTGGTAGTTGCGCATTCGGCTGACGCTCTTGGCCATGCACTCCTCGAGCACGGTGATGGCGCGGCCTGCCAGGCCGTAGATGCCGCCGGAGATGTAGCGGGCGCCGGGCCAGGGCTCGTCGCGGAAGGCGACGATGGGCTCGTTGTCGCCCGGGGTATCGATGTAGAGGGGCTTCTCGTCGTCGATGTACCGGGTCATGGCCATCATGCCGTCGAGCTCTCGGGGGGCATTCTCCCACAGCTCGACGTAGCGGCGGAAGGCCTCGGGGCGGAAGATGGTATCGACGGTGGTGGCTATGAAGCGGCCGTGCCCGCGCAGGCGGGAGCTGATCTCGTAGAAGCTGTGCATGGAGCTGGGCGTGGCCTTGACGGTGATGTCGAGGTCGAGGCCGAGCTGCGGCCCGAGGGTGCGGACGTACTCGTATGCCTCGGGCATGGACGGATTGAGGATCATGGCCACTCGACGTGCGCCGCAGCCGGCCATGAGCTTGAGCAGGCGCCCTATCATGGGCTCACCGTCGAGACGAATCATTGGCTTGCAGACGCCGGCGCCCTCACCGGCCAGGCGCGACCCTTCCCCGGCCGCTATTATTCCGAAATTCATCTCAGTCTTCTTTGCTTAGGTCCACGGATTTATCGGTGCCGCGCTCCACGTAGTGCTTGCGCAGGGGATTGGCGGCTGCCTTGAGATGGCGCTTACGGGTGCGCAGCAGGTCCACGGCGGCGTAGATGGCGGTGCGCATGCCGGAGGCGTCGGCCTTGCCGGCCCCGGCGATGTCGAAAGCGGTGCCGAAGTCGGGCGAGGTGCGCACCACGGGCAGTCCGGCTGTGAAGTTTACTGCGTCATCGCCGGCCATGAGCTTGAAGGGCGCCAGTCCCTGGTCGTGGTACATGGCCAGGATGCCGTCGAAGCGGCGCCAGGCTCCGGAGCCGAAGAGGCCGTCGGCGGCGAAGGGTCCGAAGGCGAGGATGCCCTTGGCCTCGGCCTCCTTGATGGCGGGTGCTATCTGCTCCTGCTCCTCGGTGCCGAGCAGGCCGCCGTCGCCGGCGTGCGGGTTGAGGCTCAGCACGGCGATCTTGGGACCGTCGATGCCGAAGTCCTGCGTCAGCGCCTTGCCGAAGTCCTCGATCTTGTTCAGGACGAGATCCTTGGTTATGGCGGCGGGGACGTCCTTGATTGGAAGGTGAGTGGTGGCCACGGCCACGCGCATCAGGTCGTTGAAGAGAATCATTAGAGCGCGGTCGCCTTCGCCGCCGAACTGCTTCTGCAGGTACTCGGTGTGGCCCATGGCGAACTCGTCGCTGTGGATGCACTGCTTGCAGACGGGAGCCGTGACCAGCGCGTCGATTTCCCCGGCGCGGAAGGCCTCGACGGCCATCTGCAGAGAGAGGAAAGCGGCGGCGCCTGACTCCTCGGTGGGCTTGCCCATGTCGACCTTGATTTCGTCGCTGGCAATGTTGACCAGGTTGACGACCCCGTCACGCGCCTGTGAGGCGGAGGCCACCTGGTTGGTGGGGAATGGCTCGGTGCCGAGCACCTTGCGGTAGTAGCCGATGAGCTTGGCCGAGCCGAAGATCACCGGGGTGCAGATTTCCGTGATGCGCTCGTCGGCCAGGGCCTTCATGATGACCTCGTAGCCGATGCCGTTTATGTCGCCGTGCGTTATGCCTATCTTTATCATTGGAATGTGCGTACGGGCCCGGCATATGCGCCTGGGACCCTATCAAGGCACAAAGGTACGAATTTTTTCCCTAACGTCCCTCACCGGCCCCGAAATTCCTCCTCACTGCATCACCATCTCGCCAACGAGGACGAGGTCACCGCCGTCGGCAATCCACACGAGTGGTAGTCTCCGGCGGCCACGGAACGTATGCCCGAGGCAATCTTTACAGGTGAGAGACGGTCGGTCTTTGACGGGTCGCCGAGCCGACCGGTTTTGCGGAGACAAAAATAATTTGTTATTTTTGCACACTCAAACAGAAAGGCACGGATGAAAATCTTCACATCAGAGGTAATCAAGGCCCTCGACAAGGCCACCTGCGAGGCGCAGCGCATAAGCTCCATCGACCTGATGGAGCGGGCGGCGCAGGCCGTGGCGTGCGAGGTCATGGCCCGCTTCTACACCCGGCAGCGCATCGTCATCATCGCCGGTCCCGGCAACAACGGGGGCGACGCCCTGGCCGTCGCCCGCCTGCTCATAGAGCAGGGGTTTCCCAACGTCGAGACGTACCTGTTCAACGTCACCGGGCGCCTCAGCCACGACTGCCAGATCGAGCGCGAGCGCCTCGAGGCCATCGAGGGAGTCAACTTCACGGTGGTGGAGCGGGAGTTCGTGCCCCCCGTCCTAGGCCGCAGCGACGTCGTCATCGACGGCCTCTTCGGCGCCGGCCTACGCCGCCCCCTCCAGGGCGGATTCGTCACCGTGGCCCGCTACATCAACTCCTCCAAGGCGTACGTCATCAGCATCGACATCCCATCGGGCCTGTTCGGAGAGTGGAACGACAAGACCATCACCCGCGACATGGTCCACGCCAGCCTCACCCTCTGCTTCCAGCAGCCGCGTCTGAGCTTCTTCTTCCCCGAGAACTCGGAAGCATTAGGTGAAGTGAAAATCCTCGACATCGACATCGACCACGACGCCATCCTCGCCACCCCCACCGACTACATATACGTACAGGAGCGCAACATCCGTTCGCTGCTCCAGCCCCGCAACCCATTCACCGCCAAGCGCGACTACGGCTCGGTGCTTCTCTTCTGCGGCAGCGTGGGTATGCTCGGTGCGGCCATCCTGTCGGCACGCGCCGCCCTGCGTGCCGGTGCCGGACTGGCCACCGTGCACAGCGCCGCCTACGGCATGATACCGCTCCAGACGGCCGTGCCTTGCGCCATGTTCGAACCCGACCAGAACAACGCCATCATCACCGACATGCGTCTGCACCACGAGCACCAGGCAATAGCCTGCGGCCCCGGCATCGGCACCGCCGACGCCACCGTCGACGCCCTCGAGGCACTGCTCAAGAATACCAAGACGCCACTGGTGCTCGACGCCGACGCCCTCAACTGCATCGCCAGGCGCCCGGCATTACTCTCTCTCCTTCCGCCCAAGACTGTCATCACCCCCCACGCCGGGGAGTTCGACCGCCTCTTCGGCGAGCACAACTGCGCCGAGGACCGCCTCCGCACGGCCGTCGAGAAGGCCAAGTACTACAACATCATCATCGTGCTCAAGGGGCACCACACCATGGTGGTGCGGCCCACCGGCAAGGTGCACATCAACTCCACCGGCAACGCGGGCATGGCCACGGCCGGCGCCGGCGACGTGCTGACTGGCGTCATCGCCGCATTCATCGCCCAGGGCTACCGCCAGGAGCGCGCCGCCTCCATGGGCGTCTACATCCACGGCCTGGCCGGCGACCTCGCCGCCGGCCAGATGGGCCAGTTCGGCGTCACCGCCGCCGACATCGCCGAGAACCTCGGCCGCGCAATATCAGCAATCCTAACCGACAAATAATCCGCTCCGATATGCGAAATCTCATAACCATCCTCGCCATACTGCTCGGACTCGGCGCCTCGGCCCAGCAGACGCGCCTGCTCACCCCCGACAAGTATTCCGACTACGGTCTCGTCTACGCACTTCCCAACACGGCCTTCGAGGTCGAGGTCACGGCCCGCCACACCGTGCGCCAGGCCGGCCCATTCCGCCAGTTCGCACCCAAGTACGTGGGCACCGACAATGTAATCACCGCCGACGCCGAGACGTGGGAAATCACCGGCGTGCGCCTGCGCACCTACGGCGTGGCCAACGACTCGGCCATCTACCGTATGCAGCTCAAGGCCGGGCAGCCCCTGACGCTCTGCGTGGCCGACGACGGCATGCTCCTCGGCGTCAACGCCGAAGTGGAGCCGGATGCCGGATGGGAACCCCTCGACAACCCCGAGCCGCTGCTCATGCCCTCCGCCACCGAGTATCTGCAATACGTCGGCGAAGAGTTCTCGTCGGCCCAGAGCGACGCCCGCCGCGCCGCCCTGCTCGCCGCCGGCCTCAACGAGGTGCGCCAGGCCCGCCTCGACCTCACACGCGGCACCGCCGACAACATGCCCACCGACGGCGCACAGCTCGACCTCATGCTCAAGTCGCTGACACACCAGGAGGAGCTGCTGCTCAACGCCTTCCGCGGCCGCGAGATGACCGAGACGCGCTCCGCCCGCTTCACACTCGTGCCCTCCGAGGAGGGCCGCTACGTGCTCGCCCGCCTCAACCCCTACACCGGATTCGTGAACCGCGACGACCTCTCCGGCACCCCCATCTACCTCGACATCAAGCAGCTTGAGGCCCCCGAAATCCCCAAGGACGAGAAAGGACAGGAGGCCAGACTCCCCCGCGACGGCGTGATGTACATGCTCCCCGGCACGGCACAGGTATCCCTTCAGTGGCAGGGCCGCGAACTCTTCTCCTCCACCACCGAGATGGCCCAGTATGGCATCCCATTCGCACTCGACCCGGCGCTGTTCACCAACAAGAAGGCACCCGCCGCCGCCATATTCAACCCAGCCACCGGAGCACTCCGCTCCCTCGGAGAAATGAAATAATACAGCTGAGAGAATGGAAGTACCCGCCCTCACCCTCAGCCAGTATGCGGCCCTGGTAAAGAACGCCGTGGCCTGCGACCGCAGCCTCTACGAGCGGTGGGTCACCGCCGAGCTCAGCGACGTGCGCGGCGCGACCCACTGCTACCTGGAGCTGCTGGAGAAGGATGCCCAGGGACGCACCGTCGCCAAGATGCGCGCCACCATCTGGGCCAACCGCTTCCACGCCATCGCCTACAAGTTCCAGGCCGCCACCGGCGCCACGCTCCGCTCCGGAATCAAGGTCATGGTGCGCGGCACCGCCAACTTCCACGAGCAGTTCGGCCTGGCCTTCAACGTCACCGACATCGACCCGCGCTACACCCTGGGCGACATGGAGCAGATACGGCGCGAAATCCTGATGCGCCTGCATGCCGAGGGCATCCTGCGCCTCAACGCCACGCGCCCCATGCCCATGGCGCCACAGCGCATCGCCGTCATCTCCGCCGCCGGGGCAGCCGGGTACCAGGACTTCCTCAACCAGCTCGCCAACAACCCCTACGGCCTGGTCTTCTACCCCGTGCTCTTCGAGGCCATCGTGCAGGGTGAACGCACCGCGCCCACCGTCATGGCCGCGCTGGAGAAGATAGAGACCGTGCCCGACGCCTTCGACTGCGTGGTGATCATCCGAGGGGGCGGCGCCACCACCGACCTCAACGGCTTCGACAACCTCGACCTGGCGCGCGCCGTGGCCCGCTGCGTGCTGCCCGTCATCGTCGGCATCGGCCACGAGCGCGACCGCACCGTGCTCGACGAAATCGCCCACACGCGAGTAAAGACGCCCACCGCGGCCGCCGAATGGCTCGTGGCCCAGGGCGCCGACACGCTGGGGCGCCTCGACAGCCTGGTGCGCACCATCGCCCAGACGGCGCAGGCTATAGTGGCCGGGTCGCGCCAGCAGCTCTCGCAGCTCGAGACGCACGTACACGCCATCGCCCAGCAGCGCCTGCGGCAGGCAGGCCAGCAGCTCGCCTCCGTGGCAGCCCTCATCCCCCAGCTCAGCCGCCACCGCCTCGGCCAGGCGGCCCAGCGTCTCGACGCCCTACAGGCCCAGCTCCCCACCGCCGGCAGCGCCACCCTGCGCGTACAGGCCCAGAAACTCGCATACCTGGCCACCATCCTGCGCGACGCCTCGGCCCGCCAGCTTCGCCAGGCCACCGAGCGCCTCGACCAGCTCGAGGTCCTGGCCAATGCCCTCAGCCCCCAGGCGACCCTGGCCCGAGGATATTCCCTGACGCTCGTCGACGGCCACGCCCTGCGCGACACCGCCGACCTGCGCCCAGGCCAGACCGTCACCACCCGCCTGGCCAGCGGCTCGTTCGACTCCACAGTAACCGACACACATCAATAATATACACAAATAATATACACAGACCTAACGTCGAGCTTCAGCTCGACGGCAATTGCAAAGTAGGTACGCACCCTGGTGCGTCCGCTATCAATAAAACCTAAAACCAGAACATGGAACCGCAGACACCCACATACGCCCAGGCCATCGCCGAACTGGAAGGCATCCTGGCCAAGATGCAGTCGCCCGACTGCGACATCGACAACCTGGCGCGCTACGCCGCCCGCGCCATCGAGCTCCTCAAGCAGTGCCGTGCCAAGCTCACCACCTGCGACGAGCAGCTGCGCAAGAGCCTCGAAGCTCTCCCGCAGACCCTCTGAGGGCACCTCCCTCCGACGCTTTTTCACCATCATCCCGGGAGCGAAAAATTTTTTCTCGATTTTTTGCGCGTATGTCAGGATTTATTACTACCTTTGCGGGAATGTTTACCTGACCAGGCAGCTTCACTAATAAAAACACAACCATAACGAACCTCAATACCATTTGCCAACCGAAGCCCGAAGAGCATCAGCGATGACGCATCGAGGCGAAGACTACGACCCATGGATACAGAGAAGAAACCTAAACGTCCGCGTATCGGGGCCGCTCCCATGAGCAGCCCGATGGACGCCCCTCACTACGAGAAGGTCAACCACGGCGACGCCGAAGGCGACCGCCAGCCGTCCACCTCCCCCGTCGGATACCAGCCCCGCAGCTACCAGCAGCGCAGCGGCTATCCGCAGCAGACCTACCAGCCGCATCCCCGCACCAGCTACGCCCCCCAGCAGACCTACAAGCCGCAGGGCGAGGGCGCTCCCGAAAGCCAGCAGGCCGGCGCCGACGCACAGCCGCAGCCCTACTCCAACTATCGTCCGCACTACGACCGTCAGCCCGGCGGCTACCAGCCCCGCCAGCAGGGCGGCTACTACCAGCAGCGTCCCCAGCAGGGCGGATACCAGCAGCGTGGCGGACAGGGCGGCTACCAGCCCCGCCAGCAGGGCGGCTACGCTCCCCGTCAGCAGGGCGGTTACGCTCCTCGTCAGCAAGGCGGTTACGCTCCACGCCAGCAGGGCGGTTACGCTCCCCGCCAGCAGGGCGGTTACCAGCAGCGGCCCCGCCAGGGCGGATACCCGCGCCAGCAGGGTCCACGCAACGGCTTCCCCCAGCAGCGCGCACAGCGCTTCACACCCCGTCCCAAGCAAATCGAATACACCATCGACATCCCGGATCCCGACAGCGAAATGCGCCTGAACAAGTACATGAGCAACGCCGGAATCTGCTCGCGCCGCGAGGCCGACGAGAAAATCCAGGCCGGAGCCGTGACCGTCAACGGCAAGGTTGTCACCGAGCTCGGCACCAAGATCAGGCCCGCCGACGTGGTGGAGTACGACGGCAAGGTGGTGGTGCCCGAACGCAAGTGCTACGTGCTGCTCAACAAGCCCAAGGACTGCGTCACCACCAGCGACGACCCGGGAGGCCGCACAACCGTGCTTGACATCGTCAAGAACGCCTGCGCCGAGCGCATCTACCCCGTAGGGCGCCTGGACCGCAACACCACCGGCGTGCTGCTGCTCACCAACGACGGCGACCTGGCATCCAAGCTCACCCATCCCAAGTTCGTCAAGAAAAAGATCTACCACGTGTGGACCGACAAGCCCATCGCCGAGGAGGACATGCAGCGCATCGCCGACGGTATAGAGCTCGACGACGGCGAAATCCACGCCGACGAGGTCAGCTACGTCTCCGAGACGGACCGCAAGCAGGCCGGCATCGAGATCCACAGCGGCCGCAACCGCATCGTACGCCGAATCTTCGAGTCGCTCGGCTACCGCGTCGTCAAGCTCGACCGCGTGTACTTCGCCGGCCTCACCAAGAAGAACCTGCCCCGCGGCAAGTGGCGCTACCTCTCGCAGGATGAGGTTAATCACTTGCGTCAGGGCTCCTTCGAATAACTTCGAGGGCGTTACCTCCGCCGAATAAATATCCGGGGCTGTGTCAAGATAACATTGGCGCAGCCCCGACAAAAGACTGAAATGAAAGAGATAAAGAGAACCACGGTCAGGGAACTGCTCGCCAACCCCTCGGAGTACGTCGGCAAGGAAGTCGACGTCAAGGGCTGGGTGCGCACCCGCCGCGGCAACAAGAACGTACAGTTCATAGCCCTAAACGACGGCTCCACCATAAAGAACCTGCAGATTGTCGTGGCCCTGGACCGCTTCACCGACGATGAGCTGCTCAAGCTCGTCACCACCGGGTCGGCCATCCACGCCCAGGGCCCGCTGGTGGAGAGCCAGGGCAAGGGCCAGACCGTGGAGCTGCAGGCCGACGACCTCCAGGTCTACGGCACCGCCGACTCCACCTACCCCCTCCAGAAGAAGGGCCACACCATGGAGTTCCTGCGCGAAAAGGCTCACCTGCGCCCCCGCACCAACACCTTCGGCGCCGTGCTCCGCATCCGCCACGCACTGGCCTTCGCCGTGCACGACTTCTTCAACTCCAAGGGCTTCAACTACTTCCACACCCCGCTCATCACCGCTTCCGACTGCGAGGGCGCCGGCGCACAGTTCCAGGTCACCACCCTGCCGCTCGACGAGCTTCCCCGCACCGAGGACGGACAGGTGGACTACAGCAAGGACTTCTTCGGCAAGATGGCGTCGCTGACCGTCTCCGGCCAGCTCGAAGGCGAGCTCGGAGCCACCGCCCTGGGCTGCATCTACACCTTCGGCCCCACCTTCCGCGCCGAGAACTCCAACACGCCCCGCCACCTCAGCGAGTTCTGGATGATCGAGCCGGAGATGGCATTCTACGAAATCGAGGACAACATGGACCTGGCCGAGGAGTTCATCAAGTACTGCATCGGCTACGCCCTCGAACATTGCGCCGACGACATACAGTTCCTCAACGACATGTTCGACAAGGGGCTGATAGAGCGCCTTAAGTTCGTGCTCCACAACGACTTCGTGCGCCTGCCCTACACCGAGGGCATCAAGATTCTCGAAGCCAGCGGCCGCAAGTTCGAGTTCCCCGTCTACTGGGGCGTCGACCTGGCCTCGGAGCACGAGCGCTTCCTGGTGGAAGAGCATTTCAAGAAGCCCGTCATCCTGACGGACTATCCGAAGGAGATAAAAGCCTTCTACATGAAGCTCAACGACGACGGAAAGACCGTGCGCGCCATGGACGTGCTCTTCCCCGGCATCGGCGAGATCATCGGCGGCAGCCAGCGCGAGGAGGACTACGACAAGCTGAAGGCCCGCATGGACGAACTCGGCCTCAAGGGCATGGACTGGTACCTCGATACGCGCCGCTACGGCTCCGTGCCACACTCCGGCTTCGGACTGGGCTTCGAGCGCCTCGTCCTGTTCGTCACCGGAATGCAGAACATCCGCGACGTCATTCCCTTCCCCCGCTACCCCGGCAACTGCGAATACTAAGCCGCCCCCACCGCCGAGCTTCCGCTCGGCGGCAGCTCCAGAAATAACACCGCCTGGCACCGAGGCACACAGCCCGTGCCAGGCGGTGCTTTTATCTCAACTTTTTTCGCTAATTTTGCGACATGAAAGAAATAAGGTTGCGTTTTGTGACCGCGCTGCTGGCGGTGCTGTGCTGCCTGGCGGCACACGCCGAGCTCAAGGTCAGCGTCATCACCTGCTGGCCCGGCCAGGAGGTCTACGAGCTCTACGGCCACACCGCCCTCCGCATCCAGGGCACCGACAACCTCGGCGCTCCCTTCGACTCTGTCTGGAACTACGGCGTCTTCAACTACTCCGAGCCCAACTTCGTGGGCCGCTTCGTGATGGGCGAGATGATGTACCAGGTGGCCGGCTACCCCTTCGCCTGGTTCATGCCCGAATACGTCGGCGCCGGGCGGCGCGTCGAGGAGCAGACACTCGACCTTACCCAGCCGCAGGCCGAGGCCCTGCGCCGCGCCCTACAGGTCAACTGCCTGCCGCAGAACCGCGTCTACCTATATGACTACGTCAAGGACAACTGCTCCACACGCGTGTGGGACAAGCTCGACTCCGCCGCCGGGGGCATCGAAATCCCTGCCGGACAGCCATATCCGACCTACCGCCAGGCCATGCGTGCCTTCCACAGCCACTACCCCTGGTACTCGCTGGGAATCGACCTGGCCCTGGCCTACCCCATCGACACAGCCATCAACAACGCCGACCAGCTATTCCTGCCGCTCGTGCTCCACGACAAGCTCGCCGGGGCAAAGCTCGCTGACGGACGCCCCGCCGTGGCTTCCACACAGGTGCTCAACAACGGAGTTCCCGACGCCACCCTCTCTCCCACACCCTGGTATGCCGGGCCCATCTTCGCCGGATGGCTGCTGCTGGCCTGCGCCCTCGCATACGTGGCCTACTGCTGGCGTTCGCGCCGACTGCTCAACTGGCTGGAAGCCATCTTCTTCGGCCTCGTAGGCGTGGCCGGGTGCGTGATTGCCTTCCTGGTGTTCGTATCCGTCCACCGAGCCGCCTCGCCGAACCTGCTGCTGACCTGGATCAATCCCCTGGCACTGCTCGTGCCGGCACTCATCTGGAACCGCCGCACACGCCCCGTGGCCGTCGCCTACATGATAGCGCAGGCCATAGCGCTGGCGTTCGTGGCCATTCTCTGGCCCTTCCAGACCCAATGCGGCAACCCTGCCATGCTCCCCGTGGCCCTGACAGAGCTCACCCTCAGCATCGCCTACGCCGGCCTATACCTCCAAAAACGCAACCGATGAAAAGCACACTCCGCCATATATTCCCATTACTGCTCGCCATACTCTCGGCTCTCGGCTCTCAGCTCTCAGCTTTTGCCGAACGCCCCCAGCTGGTGATCGGCATCGTGGCCGACCAGCTCCAGACCGACTACCTGCAAGACTTGCTGCCGCTCATGGGCCAGGGCGGCTTCAACCGCCTTTTCAAGCAAGGGATGGTGATTACCGACCTCGACTTCGGCGTCCCCTCCACCGACGCAGCCTCGGCGGTCGCCGAGATCTACACC
>ENA-OYYT01000729-OYYT01000729.1-human-gut-metagenome-genome-assembly--contig:-NODE-729-length-13329-cov-4.841871_pt1 | contig 13329 bp, 12 predicted proteins | sample MGYA00243251_ERZ653453 | MGnify/ENA primary metagenome ERZ653453 (study PRJEB26926, sample SAMN06165174) | human gut metagenome | biome: ENVO:00009003; feature: ENVO:2100002; material: ENVO:00002003...
GGACGTGTTATTGCGGTCGGTACTACTTCATGCAGGACGCTGGAGAGCGTGGCGGCATTCAATGACGGAAAGATAGTTCCATGTGACGGTTACACGGAGATATTTATTTATCCGGGCTTTGAGTTCAAGGTGCTTGACGGACTTGTTACTAATTTTCACCTGCCTGAAAGCACGCTTATAATGCTTGTTTCTGCATTTATGGGATACGAGAACACTATGAACGCTTATAAGATAGCGGTTGAAGAGAAGTACAGATTTTTCAGCTTTGGTGATTGTATGCTCATAATATCTGAGTGAGGAATTAAGGTATCGCCTGCGGCGATGATATCTCATTTCAAACTTTGTTTTACGGAGGTTTTTTCTATATGAATGACATTAAGTCAGGGGAGAAGAAACGACTGTATTTATATGACAATCTGAAATTTCTGCTTATAGTGCTTGTGGTCTTGGGGCATTTGATAGACGACAGCACTGTCAAGCTTTTTGGTGACGGCGGCGGTGAAACAGGTGTACCGCAGGCAAAGGTTTTTAGCGGCGCATTTGTGTTTCTGTATGCTTTTCATATGCCATTGTTTTTATTCATATCAGGACTGTTCAACAGTGGGCATGATGACGGCAGAAAAGTGCTTGGAAAGACGCTTGGATTTGTTGTTATCGGAATGTTAATGAAATGTCTGAATTATTGGTCGCAGGTGAGATTTCAGACGGATTTTGACAAGGAAAACAGTGATGGCGAGATTTTCTTTGACCTTTTAGGCGGCGACGGTGTATACTGGTATATGTTCGCAATGGCGGCGTTTATGGGGCTTTGCTATCTGTTAAGAAACAGCAGACCTTGGGCGGTGCTTACGGCGGCTATGGTGACGGCACTTGCGGCAGGGTATGACCCTAGCGTGGGCGATGAATATGAGCTATCCAGGATAGTGGTGTTTTTCCCGTTTTACTACTGCGGATATGTGCTTGACCCTGAAAAGGTGGCTGATTTTGTGAAGAAGTGGTATGTAAGGGTGCTGTCCTTGGGAGTGATAGGCATTTGGACTTATTTCTGCTTTGGAAAAACAAAGCTTGTTTATCCGCTGAGAATGCTTCTTACGGGAAGAAACTCTTATTTTTCCATATCTGAAGCAACGGACATGGATTGCACTTTTTTGAGCAGGCTTCTTGTTATGGGTATCTCGGCACTGCTTTGTTTGGCGGTGCTTGGTATTGGGCTTGATGTGAAGATTCCACTGATAACAAAGTGCGGCTCCAGGACTTTGCAGGTGTACTTCTGGCACAGGACTATTGTTTATATGCTCACATACTATGGTTATCAGGCATATCTTGCAAAGGCTTTTCCTGAACGTTGGGAGCTTTATCTGGCACTTACAGCGATACCTATTGTATTGGTGCTTTGCATAAAAATATTTGGTGTGCCTCTGGATATGGTGCTTAAAGGAATAAGGGGCAGGAATGATATCGTAAAGGAGAACGGAAATGGAAAATAATTTTTTTAAGAGCGTTATTGACGCAGACGATGCACCTGTGGTTATTTGCGACCTTGAGCATACGATAGTATATATGAATCCGACAGCGGTCAAAAGATATGAAAAGCGTGGAGGAGCGGATCTTGTGGGCAGGTCCATAAAGGGCTGTCACAACGGGGATTCTAATGACAAGATAGAACAGGTCATTGCATGGTTCAAAAAGGATAAGGGCAACAACAAGGTATATACTTTCCGCAACGAAAAGGAAAATAAGGACGTTTACATGATAGCTCTCAGAAATGATGAGGGAGAGCTTATTGGATATTATGAAAAGCATGAGTACAGAAATATTGAAACTATGAAGCTGTATGATATGGAATAGGCTGAAAAAATAATTTATAAGGAGAATTTATGTTTACATTACTTAAACAAGAGGGTGCAGCTCGAAGAGGTCAGTTTGAAACTGTTCACGGAACTATTCAGACGCCTGTATTTATGAACGTGGGAACTTCTGCGGCGATAAAGGGAGGAGTTTCTTCCATTGATTTAAAAAATGATCTTAAAACTCAGGTGGAGCTTTGCAATACCTATCATTTGCACGTCAGACCGGGCGATGACATTATATACAAAATGGGCGGACTTCACAAGTTCATGAACTGGGACAAGCCTATTCTTACAGACAGCGGCGGATTTCAGGTATTTTCTTTGGCCAAGCTGCGTAAAATCAAAGAGGATGGCGTGTACTTCAACTCTCATGTTGACGGTCGTAGGATTTTTATGGGCCCTGAGGAGAGTATGCAGATACAATCGCACCTTGCGTCTACTATCGCAATGGCGTTTGACGAGTGTGTGGAAAACCCTGCTGAGCATAGCTATTCAAAGGCAAGCTGTGATAGAACGGTAAGGTGGCTGGAGAGATGTGTCGCTGAGCAGAAAAGGCTCAACGGACTTGAGGAGACTATAAACAAGCATCAGATGCTGTTCGGTATCAATCAGGGATGTACTTATGAGGATCTGCGTATCGAGCATATGAAGCGCATAAGAGAAATGGAATACTGTTCGGGCTTTGCTATTGGCGGTCTGGCGGTGGGTGAGCCTACTGAGGTGATGTATAACATTATAGAAAAGGTCGAGCCTTTTATGCCAAAGGATAAGCCGAGATATCTTATGGGCGTTGGCACACCGACAAACATAATCGAGGCTGTTTACAGAGGCGTGGACTTCTTTGACTGCGTAATGCCAAGCAGAAATGCACGTCACGGAACGCTGTTCACATGGAACGGCATTATGCACATCACTAATAAAAGGTATGAAACTGACCCTAGACCTATTGACGAGCATTGCGATTGTCCTGCTTGCCGTAATCACAGCAGGGCATATATTCGTCATCTATTCAAGTCTGAGGAGCAGTTGGGCGGCAGGCTGGCAGTTATGCACAATCTGTATTTCTACAACACGCTCACGGAGAAGATAAGAGAGGCTCTTGACGAGGGCAGATTTGAACAGTTCAGAAATCAATACAGCTCGCTTCTTGCTTCAAAGTGTGAGGATTAACAAAATATAACGGTATGACGCTGTTTTCGGAAAATGCAAAGATGTTATTTTGTATTTTACGGAGATGGCGTTTTTTTGTTGAGTGGGGCTATTTTATTTGATAAAAGCATGGGTTTGTTGCTTCGATGGGCGAACGCTGTTCGCCCCTACAAAAAAGGTGTGGTAGCAGGCGTAAAAAGTGTGGGTGCAGATAAAAATATAAGGGAAGTCAAGATTGAATGTAAGGCTGTTTTTATACATTATACAGGGGGATTATATGAGTATTTTTGAGCTTTTTCTTACTGCGTGTGGACTTTCTATGGACGCTTTTGCGGTATCGGTGACTAATGGGCTTTGTGTCAGAAAGGGAAGAGTCAGGGGAGCATTGATGTGCGGTATCATATTCGGGCTTTTTCAGGGGATAATGCCTGCGATCGGCTATGCGCTGGGTATGAATTTTGCGGAGTACATAGAGAAGTTCGACCACTGGATAGCTTTGATACTGCTTGGATTCATAGGGTTGAACATGATATGCGGTTCGGGGGACGATGAGATCCAGACAGGGGGCAGGCTCACTTTCGGGGCGGTGCTTGTGCAGGGATTTGCGACTTCGGTTGACGCTCTGGCTGTGGGCATAAGCTTTGCGGCACTTGGTGTGGGCATAGTCAGGTCGGCGGCTTTTATATGTGTTGTTACGGCGGCCTTATCGTTCTGTGGGTTTATGCTTGGTAACAAATTCAGCGGAAAACTCAAAAGCAAGGCAAGGATAGTTGGGGGCGTTATTTTAATATGTATAGGGCTTAAAATATTCGCTGAACAGACCATATTTGCTTAAAACAATTTGCTTATTCACGTAAATATGTATCACATAGATATCTTTGTGAATTTTAATTTAACAATTACAGGTGTGTATGTTCATAAACAAGCCACAATATCAGTGTATAATAAATCTCGTGATTTTTAGACAAGTGTATAAATTTGCGATTGATGTACAAACTTATGATAAGTGTACAAAGTTATGATATGTGTATAAACTTGCGATAAGTGTAAAAATTAGTGCATGGTGACCGACAAGTTTATGGAAAGTCGGAGGGAGGAAAGGCTTTTTATATAGCTGGTTTTATGAAAAAGCTATTTATTTTTGATCTGGACGGAACGCTTGTAAATTCTATTTATGATCTTGGGGACGCCATGAACGCGGTACTTGAGAGATATGGGTTTCCTGTGTTTGATTATGATACCTACAAGCATTTAGTGGGAAATGGTACTTTGAAGCTTGTTGAGCGGGCTTTGCCTGAGAAGCTGAGAAGCGAGGAGAACATCAAAAAGTATCATGCTGAGTTCTCTGAGGAATACAACAAGAGATGTGTGAACAAGACCAAGCCTTATGAGCATATCTGCGAGGTGCTTGACACGCTTCGCAATGAGGGCATTATGACGGCGGTGGCTTCAAACAAGCCTGACGGCTTTGTGAACTACATTGTAAAGAATATTTTCGGTGAGAAAGATTTTGACCTGATCGAGGGCAAAAAGGACGGTGTTCCGACAAAGCCTGCGCCTGAGATAATATACAATATTCTTGGCACGCTTGGGGTCAAGGCTGAGGAAGCTGTGCTTATCGGAGATTCTGATGTGGACGTTATGACGGCAAAAAATGCGGGTCTTGACTGCATTGGCTGTGAATGGGGATTCAGGGGCAGAGAAGAACTTGAAAATGCAGGTGCGAAGTATATTGCGGAAGTTCCGCAGGACATAGTGAGCATTTGTCATGAGATAAACAGGATATAATTAAAACGGAGGATTTCATATATGAGTTTTGTAATGGCTGATTTTTACAAGAGGTTTGTTGACGAGGAGCTTGACAGCGAGGGCAGACTTAAAAGCTTTAAGCTTGACCTGCCTGAGAACTTCAACTTCTCATATGACGTTATAGACGAGCTGGCTAAGAACGTGCCTGATAAGGTGGCTATGCAGTGGGTCAACGAGGAGGGTGAGGAGCATATCTTCACTTACAAGGATCTTTCTGAAAAGAGCAGTCAGGTGGCTAACATGATGCTGGCACACGGAGTTAAGAAGGGCGATTTTGTTATGGCTGTTCTTAAGCGTCATTATGAGTTCTGGTTCTTGGCTTACGGTCTTATGAAGATAGGCGCTATCCTTGTGCCTGCAACTTGTCAGCTCAAGAAAAAAGACTATGTTTACCGCTTTGACGCTGCTTCTATCTCTTATATCGTGGCAACTGCGGAGGACGATGTTCCTAATCAGGTGGATTCAGCTCTTGAACAGTACAGCGGCATGAAAGAGAAGTTTATCACTCACGGTGCTAAAGAGGGTTGGATAGATTTTCTCAGCGAAATGGACAAGTATCCAAAGACTTTTGAGAGGATCGAAACACACGTTACTGAGTCAATGCTAATGTATTTCAGTTCCGGTACTACCGGTTATCCTAAAATGGTACTGCACAAGTATTCACTGGCTGCGGCACACATTATCACTGCTAAGCACTGGCACCACCTTGACGAGAACTCACTGCACCTGACTGTTTCTGAGACAGGCTGGGCAAAGTGTGCATGGGGCAAGATGTTCGGTCAGTTTATCTGCGGTGCAACAACTTTTGTATATGACTTCGACAGATTTATTCCTGCAAACGTGCTGAAAGTAATTCAGGATTACAAGCTGACTTCTTTCTGCGCACCTCCGACAATGTACAGATTTTTCATCAAGGAGGGTCTTGAAAACTATGACCTTTCTTCACTGAAATATAGCTGTATCGCCGGTGAGGCTCTTAACCCTGAGGTATTCAACAAGTGGTATGAGTACACAGGTCTTAAGCTTATGGAGGGCTTCGGTCAGACAGAGGGCGCTGTGCTTGTGGGCAATCTTTACGGCATGGAGCCAAAGCCGGGCTCGATGGGTAAGCCTACACCGCTTTACAACATCGGTATAGTTGACAACGAGGGCAAGCCTGTTAAGGTAGGCGAGACAGGTGAGATCGTTGTTTACGCTAAGAGGGGCGAAAACCCTGCGCTGTTCAAGGAGTATTACAGAAACCCTGAGGCAACGGACAACGCTTGGAGATTTGGTATGTATCACACAGGCGACACTGCTTATATGGACGATGACGGCTACTACTGGTATGTTGGAAGAACGGACGACCTTATCAAGGCTTCGGGTTATCGTATAGGACCTTTCGAGATAGAGAGTATCCTTATGGAACACCCTTCTGTACTTGAGTGCGCTATCACGGCGGCTGATGACGCTATCAGAGGCAAGGTAGTTAAGGCTACTATCGTTCTTGCAAAGGGCTACACTGCTTCTCCTGAGCTTGCTAAGGAGCTTCAGAACTATGTTAAGCAATCAACTGCACCTTACAAGTATCCTAGAATAGTTGAGTTCGTGGACGAGCTGCCTAAGACTATCAGCGGTAAGATACGCCGTGTTGAGATAAGAGAGAATGACAGCAAGAAGAATAGCTGATTTTAAGACTTAGATATGGTGATATGTGGGACGTCGCATTTCTGTGAAACAGAAATTGCGCTGTTCTCCTACATTTAGGTGGTGTAACAAATTATAGCACAGCTCTTTTTAATGAGGGCTGTGCTTTTTTATTGGGTAAAGATGTGGCATATGGTTTGTTGCTTCGACGGGCGAACAGTGTTCGCCCCTACGGAATATTTTATTTTTTAGTAGAAATATTGACAAATATTTGTTTTTATGGTATCATATAATATTACCATGACATATTGGGAATTATAGAGAATCGGGAGAGGTGCTTTTTATGAAGAATGGTATGAAGAAAACGGCGGCTGTTGTTATGGCGGCAATGCTTATGGGCACGGGGGCTGTTGTACCTGCGGCGGAGGATATGGGGATATTCTCACAGACGGCTATCGTTGCGGAAGCGGCGAGTGTTGGCAAGGTAACGGGGCTTAAATCTAAGACGCTTTCAAACAGTGAGATACAGCTCAACTGGAGCAAGGTAAAGGGTGCGAGCGGTTACACTGTTTATATGCGAAAAAACGGCAAGTACAACAAGCTTGGGGATTGCAAGGGTACGAGCTACACAGTTAAGAAGCTGCCTAATGCAACGAGAGAAAATTTTAAAGTAAGGGCATACAAGACTGTAAAGGGCAAGAAAGTTTACGGAAAATATTCCGCAAACTGGAACACGGCGACCAATCCGCAGGCTTGCAAGGGGCTAAAGGTAAGCAGTGTTGGCACTGACAGCGTTAAGCTTTCTTGGACGAAGATAGGCTGTACAAATTACCGCATTTATCAGAACATAAAAGGCAAATGGAAAGAGATAGGCAAGACCACAGGGACAAGCTACACTGTGAAGAAGCTTGCGCCTGCGACAAAGTATCAGTTCAAGATAAGGGCTTGCAAGCAGGACGACAAAAAGACGAATAATAATCACTATGGCAAGTATTCGGGGGTCGTGACGGCGACAACTAAGAAAAGTGACAAAATCACACAGGCTGATATTGATGCTATGAAAAAGGAGTTACAGGAGTATTCAAAGAGTAAAGCGACTTATGTAAAGGAACATTACACGGAATTTTGGAAGTATGGCATAGATTATAATACGCTAGAAGAATTTTTTGATTATTATGCAAAAGATTGTACACCAGAAGAGTCTGGTTATGATACTGTTGATACCATACACTTTGGAGAGAGCGTATCTACCCTTAATGATTTCATAAAACTTTACAAAGATTATATTGACTATGAGTACAATAAGAGAGGCGATGTGTACTATGTTGTGTACATAGAGTCCTGCCCAAAAGGTTTGGACGTAAACCCTAACCCTTGTTGGGCTGTGTATCTCCTTTACTAATAACGGACATATATAGCACAATTTCATTCAAACGTGTTGACTTTTGCGCATTTCAGGTGTATAATATAGCTGAAAATTGATAGGAAAATGTACAATGCTCTTATGGGTGTTGTGCATTTTTTGTATCATATGGTTATCCTAATTGAGAGGTGAATGTTTTGCAGGCGGTTTATGAATATCCTCCGAAGCTGTCAAGGGCGGAGAGGCAGGTCAAGGCGGCACATGATATTGAAGAACACAGGAAAATGCAGAGGAATATGTATAAGAATATCCTGCTTGGGATCGTTATCATCATAATTGGTGCGGTGTTTGCAAGTGCAGTCTTTGCAAAGGTTCTGCTTATACTGCTGGGGGCTTGCAATTGTTCTGTGGGCGGGCTTATGTACTGGTATTACTCGCTTTCACGGGACGCTGATGTTTACACGAGGATATATGATGATCACATTGAACACTCTCAACGCATGGGGCTTTCTAAAAGCTATCTGCACATTTGTCTTTATTATGAGGAGGTAGAGAAGTCTTATCAGACGAATAAGGGCAGGTTAGTATGCGTGCTGAAAAATGTGGAGAAGTCAAGCTTTGTGGTAAAGGACAAAGAGGGCAGGGAGAAAGCTTTTGTGCCTGAGGACGGTATGATAGCTCTGAGCTTTCAGGACACTAAGGGCAAGCTTGTGCTTATTAATGACTTTTATGAGAAGATAGGTTATCCACACAAGGAATACAACAAGTTAGAGGACGAGGAGGACGATTATTACTCCGAGGAGGATATGAAGTGGGACAGGCTTCATAAGCATGGGCTGTAGTTGTAAACTTTTTGTTAAGCCCTTGAAATGTGGGGCGGAATGTGATAACATATTATTGTATCAATACACTTAAAACACTATGACCGAGAGAGTAGTTTTGCTGAGGGTCTTCAGAGAGAAGCTGCGGCGTGTGTGCGTTTTCTGAAAGCGGCTTTATATCCTGACAAAATGAAGTTCACTTGCGAGTGGTCATGCCGAATGAGAGATAGTCTTTAGTAAGCGTGAACGTCTGTCTGCGTTAAGGACGGAAGAGTGTTGGCTCTTTACTGATAGGTGGTATAAACAAGAATTTCAAAGTCTTGTCCTGTTTAGTCGGGGCAGGGCTTATTTTTATAGGAGGATAAGTAATGAAAGAACAGTTGAAAAGCATTGACGAGCGTGCGAAAGAAGAACTTTCACATATTGATGACGCCAAGCTGTTGGAAGATTTCAGAGTAAGATTTCTTGGCAAAAAGGGAGAGATAACTTCCATACTTAAGCAAATGGGCAAGCTTTCCGCAGAGGAAAGGCCTGTTATCGGTCAGCTTGCAAACAAGGTAAGAGCTGATATTGAGAACGCTCTCAACAAGCGTAAGGAAGAGCTTAAGAGCAAAATGGAGCAGGTAAGGCTTACAGAGGAAGCTATAGACGTTACGCTTCCGGGCAAGAAAACAAGAATAGGCAGACCTCACCCTCTGAACGCTACTCTTGAAGAGGTAGAGGAAGTGTTCCTTGGCATGGGCTTTGATATTGTGGACGGTCCAGAGGTTGAAACAGACCATTATTGCTTCGAGGCACTGAATATGCCTAAATCTCACCCTGCAAGAGATACGCAGGATACATTCTACATCAATGAGAATGTTGTTCTTAGAACACAGACTTCTTCTGTTCAGATAAGAACAATGGAGAAGAGAAAGCCACCTATAAGAATCATTTCACCGGGCAGAGTTTACCGTTCTGACACAGTGGACGCTACACATTCACCGCTGTTCCACCAGATAGAGGGTCTTGTTATTGACAAGGGCATCACTATGGCTGACCTTAAGGGTACGCTGGAGCTTCTTATGAAGCGTCTTTACGGCGAGGACACTCAGATAAGACTTCGTCCGCACCATTTTCCATACACAGAGCCTTCTGCTGAAGTTGACCTTATGTGCTTCAACTGCCATGGCAAGGGCTGTTCAATGTGCAAGCAGGAGGGCTGGGTAGAGCTTCTCGGCGCAGGTATGGTACACCCTAAGGTACTTGAGGGCTGTGGCATTGACCCTGAGGTTTACAGCGGATTTGCATTTGGTATCGGTCTTGAAAGAATAACAATGGGCAGATACAACATCAATGATATGCGTCTGCTTTATGAGAACGATATGAGATTTTTAGAGCAGTTCTGATGAATGAAGTTATGAGCCAGAGCAGGCTTTACAGAAAGCTTGTGCCGTCAAAGGCTAAACTTGTAACGTCGGCGGCTATCAGCACACTTATGGCGCTGATAGTAGGCGTTGGCGGTGGGTTATCGGTCATGCTTGTAAAAGAACAGCAGAGTGCATGGGATATGCTCATGCTATGTGGGTTTCTGGTGATTTTTCTGGGTATCCTGCTTTTTATCGGAATAAGAGGATTTAAAAGGCAGGTAAAACAATACAGAGGGAACCTTGCAAGGCTGGAGCAATTTGACGCTCAGGATATGCTGGCTTTGGAAAGCGAGATAGAGGGAAGCGAGTTCAAATACAAGACCTTTTATCTACTTGACAGATATATGTATGTGCCTAAGGCTAAACTGCTTATAAAATATACGGATATTATAGAGTTCAAGACCATAGTTCACAGCACAAATGGTGTCAATGACAGCATGAAAGCTGAGATAACTGATAATTTCGGGATAAAATATACTGTGAACATAAAGCGGTGGAAGGATTTCTATATTTATAGACCACTGTTTTTAAAGGACTTGGACGAGAAGATACAAAACTGCGGTAAATGATAAGATTACGGAGGAATAATAAATGGATTTGTCAATGAAATGGCTTGCAGACTATGTTGACTGCGATATGCCGATAAAGGATTTTGTTTCCGCTCTGACGCTTTCAGGCTCAAAGGTAGAGTGCTTTGAGCAGGAGGGCAAGGATATTTCTAACGTTGTTGTGGGCAAGGTAGTTTCTATGGAGCGTCACCCTGATTCTGACCATATGTTCATCACTCAGGTAGACGTGGGAGAGGACGAGCCTGTTCAGATAGTTACAGGCGCTCAGAACGTTCATGAGGAAGATTTTGTGCCAGTTGCAAAGCACAAGTCATCTGTTCTCCATGAGGGCAAGCAGGTGAAGATAACAAAGGGTAAGCTGAGAGGCGTTGCGTCAAATGGTATGCTTTGCTCTCTGGGCGAGCTTGGACTTTCTGTTCACGATTTCCCATATGCTATAGAGGACGGAATTTTCATTCTTGGCGATGACTGCGACAAGACAGTAGGCAAGGATATACATGAGGCTATTGGATACAATGACACAACAGTTGAGTTTGAGATAACTTCAAACAGACCTGACTGCCTTTCTGTTATCGGTCTTGCAAGAGAAACTGCGGCTACTTTCGGCACTGAGCTGAAGGTCAAGAAACCTGAGTTCAAGGGCATTGACGGGGATATCAACGATATGCTCAAGGTAAAGATACACAACACTGACCTTTGCAAGAGATATATGGCCGGTATTGTTAAGAATGTAAAGATAGGTCCGTCACCTCGTTGGATGAGAGAAAGACTCAGAGGCTGCGGCGTTAGACCTATTAACAACTTTGTTGATATCACAAACTATGTTATGCTTGAATATGGCAGACCGATGCACGCTTTTGACCTCAGATATGTTAAGGACGCATCTATCAACATCAGAAACGCTAAGGCAGGAGAAACTATCACAACTCTTGACGGCGAGGTAAGAGAGCTTTCAGAAGAGATGCTCGTTATTGCTGACGCTGAAAAGCCGGTTGCAGTAGCAGGCGTTATGGGCGGCGAATACAGCGGTATCATGGACGATACAACTACTGTTGTATTTGAGTCTGCTTGCTTTGACGGTGCAAGCGTAAGAACAACAGCCAAGAAGCTTGGCATGAGAACTGACGCTTCTGCAAGATATGAAAAGGGTCTTGACCCACATGAGTGCTACGAGGCTCTTATGAGAGCTTTCCAGCTTGTTGAAGAGCTTGGTGCTGGCGAGGTCGTAAAGACTTACATTGATGAGAATTACGAGGACGAAACACCTAAGACGGTGGATTTCGATCCTGAGTGGATAAATAAGTTCCTTGGTACTGAAATACCAGAGAGCGACATGGTTGAATATCTTACAAGGCTTGGCTTTGAGATAAAGGACGGCAAGGTAGTTTCGCCATGGTACAGAGTGGACATTGCCTGCAAGGCTGACGTGGCAGAGGAAGTTGCTAGACTTTACGGCTACAACAAGATACCAAACACTATCGTAAGAGGCGTTGCACAGGCTAAGCTCACCGAGGCGCAGAAGTTTGACAGACATATACAGAGATCTATGCTCGCTATGGGTCTTAACGAGATATCTACATTCTCATTCATTTCGCCTAAGTATTTTGACAAGATAAATCTTCCAGCTGACTCAAAACTGAGAAAGACAGTTGTTATCACAAACCCTCTTGGCGAGGACACCAGCGTTATGAGAACGACTATCATTCCGTCTGTATGTGAAGTGCTTGCAAGAAACTACAGCTACCGCAACCCTGAGTGCTATATCTTCGAGAGAGGAAACGAGTATATACCAGTTGAGGGAGAGGTGCTTCCTAATGAGCCTGAAAGACTTGGTTTTGGTTTCTATGACACTGAGACGAAGGCTGATTTCTATGACATCAAGGGTTTTGTCGAGGGTCTGCTCTCTAAGCTTGGCGCACAGAAAGTTGAATTTGAAAAGGCCACTGCTGAATGTAGCTTTGACGAGTTCTACGCTTTCCACCCGGGAAGAGTTGCTGTCGTTAAAGTAAATGGTGAGGAGATCGGCATTTTTGGCGAGCTTCACCCAAGAGTTCTGGAGAACTACGGCATTGATGCAAGAGCTTATGTGGGCAAGATAAATGTTCCTGAGCTTATGGCAAGCTGTGTTGCTCAGAAGACATATAAGCCACTGCCTAAGTATCCTGCTACAACAAGAGATCTGTCTATCGTTTGTGATGACGATATCCCTGCGGCTCTTCTTGAAAAGACTATAAGCAAGGCTGTTGGCTCGATACTTGAAAAGGTAACGCTTTTTGACGTTTACAAGGGCGAGCAGATCGAAAAGGGCAAGAAGTCTGTTTCATACTCCATTTCAATGCGTTCACATGACGGCACACTTACTGACGAGCAGGCTGACAAGGCTATGAAGAAAGTTCTTGAGGCTCTCAAGGCTATCGGTGCTGAACTCAGAATGTAAAAAATATAGTGCTTAATTTGTATAATGTGCATAAATTTTGCTTTTTGACTTGTTATTTTGAAACAAATGGAGTATAATAATATCAGGCGTATTGCTGATATTAATACATTGCAGAGGGGCTGAGCATAATGCACGAACAAACTATGGAATTTTCAGTACAGCACGACAAGGAGGCTGAGCTGAAAAAGACACTTACAATTATATATGACGCTCTGAAAGAGAAGGGCTATAATCCTATTAATCCTGTCACTTATACACATCTCCGAGCCCACGAGACTACGCTGCATCTCGTATGC
>ENA-OYYT01000733-OYYT01000733.1-human-gut-metagenome-genome-assembly--contig:-NODE-733-length-13217-cov-4.307552_pt1 | contig 13217 bp, 9 predicted proteins | sample MGYA00243251_ERZ653453 | MGnify/ENA primary metagenome ERZ653453 (study PRJEB26926, sample SAMN06165174) | human gut metagenome | biome: ENVO:00009003; feature: ENVO:2100002; material: ENVO:00002003...
GATAATTAGCTTCCCAAGATTATACAAACAAGAAGGAATGCCGGCTTGTGCTCCTTTTTGATACCAATCGGCAGCTTTCAGGATATTTTTTTGTACTCCGTCTCCTTCTTCATAGATTAATCCCAGAGTGAACACACATGTCGGTTCGTTGCTTTTTGCTCCCATTTCATACCATTTTATGGCTTCTTTCATATCTCTTCGACAACCGAAAGAGCCATAATAATAGTATTCTCCCATGTTCTTTTGCGCTTCGGTGTAGCCGTTCTCTGCCGCTAATTTCATCCATTTGATTACTTGCGTGTCGTCTTTTTCTACGAACTGTCCTTTTATATACATGAATGCAATGGAATATTGGGCATAAGCGTTGTTGCTTTGCGCTGCTTTGGCGAACCAATAATAGGATTGTTCGTAATCGGTATCGACGCCATGTCCGTAGAAATATAGATCTCCCAAATGCGTCGCGGCTTCCGATTCTCCCATTTGTGCTGCTAAAAGCAAGGGTGCTATGGCCGATTCGTATTTTTCGATATTGTATAAATTTATTCCTCGATCGAGGAACGCTTTACTTAACGACTCGGTCATACCGGCTTCTTTCCCTGATGTTTCGAATCGGAGAGCTTTTTGATATAATTCGCTGTTCTGCGGGTCGTCGTAATCCTGAGCGTTCATTTGTTCCACGGCGATTCGCATGAGTCCTTCATAAGCGATGTCGGCATGTTCTCCCTCCGCAATCGTTTTCAGATATTCGATGGCTTTTTCATATCCGTTTTCTTGTCCCGACTGCATATAAAGCTCGGCGATTGCTTTAATCGCGTCGGAATATCCGGCTTCGGCAGCTTTTCTAAAATATTCTTCGGCTTTTTGTATGTTCGGGCTAACCACACCTTTGGCTTCGTAGTAGGCCAGCCCCAAGAAATAGTAGGCTTCGGGGATTTCCATCGTTTCGGCTTTGCGGAAACAGTTCATCGCTTTGAATTCGTCCATTTCTGTCCCCATGCCGTAGAAATAGAGTTTTCCTAATTTACAAATACATTTCCCGTTATTGAGCTGTGCTCCTCGTTGACACCAAGAGAACAATTCTTTCTTCCGGTCGGGATCTTTCTCCAAGAACCGTATGACATCGTGTATAGCGTCTATGTCGTTTCTTTCGGCGGCTTTTATATAGTATTCCAATTCTCGGCCTGTGAATGATGCAGGCGCTTCGCCTTCTTCGATGAGTTGCGCTATTTTACGATAGGCCGGCGAGAATTTTTGATCGGCTGAGGCTAGATATAGATCCCATGCTTTTTGTTTGTTGGAATAGGTTCCGAAACCGTTTTCATACATAACTGCTAGATAATATAGCCCGAAACTATCGCCCAAGTCGGCCGATTTGGAGAACCATCGAAACGCTTGTTCGTCTCCTTTATAGTCCGGCATATTGTAATAGATCAGCGCCAATCCGTTCATTCCGTCGGGATTTCCTAGTTGTGCCGCTTGATAATAAGATTGCTGCGCTTTTTCGAGGTCTTTGTATGCTTCGTCGAATTGATAGAAAAAACCAAGCTCAAAATAGGCGTCGATATACTCTTTTTCAAGCGCTTTTTGTATCCATTTCAATCTTTCTTCGGAATTTCCTCTATCCATTTCGATATAGGCCAGTTTGATCATGGACCACTCATCGTCGCGTTCTTCGGCCAGTTGGAGGTATATTTTTTCGGCTTCTTCCTTATTCATGGGCATACCGTAACCATTATCTTTCATGAATGCCATTTCTCCTATGGCCATGATGTTGTTTTGTGCTGCCGAGTTTTTATAATAGGAGAGAGCTGTATCGTAATTTTGTTCTACGAATGTCCCGTTTTCATACATGTTGCCTAACAAGTATTGGGCATATGAATTCCCGCTTTCGGCTGCTTTGGAGAACCAGTCGAAAGCCTTTTCGTAATTGCGCTCATTCAGTTTTCCCCGATAGTAGACTTTTCCTACGATGGTTTGAGCGAAGGCAAGATTTTTTTCTGCGTAGGGTAGGAATGTTTCTAAAATTCCGGGCCATAGTTGATACCCTTTTACTTTGTTGCAAAGAATGTCGCAAAGGAGATTTTGAGCTTCGGTGTTGTTTGCGGCGGCTAATTTCAGAAGGATATCCGATGCTTCTTTGTATTTGTGATTCCGGTATAGTCTGATGGCTTCTTGATAAAGTGCGGGGTTTACTCCTGTCGGGTGTGCCGCCGTCGTTTTATCGGTAATTTTCGTGTCTCGGTTTTCGATATATCCAGTAACTGTTTTACTGTCGGGCATGACAGACGGTTTAATCGAATTTTCGGTTTGCCGGGTGCTTTCGTTCAGCAAAAGAGTTTCGAGCACTTGGTCGATTTTGGCATCGATGATGTTCAATATGCTCGTAATCATGTGGTCCCATTGTGCTTTATCGTTGAGATAGTTGCAAAGCGGTTGTGTCTCGGAAGGGTGTATTTGCCTTTGATATATCCAGTCGATTATTCGTTTCGATTTTTCGGTAATGTTTCCGATGAGTAGAGGAACGATTTTCATATCGTTTTTTTCTACTTGCTCTTTAATCCAAACGAGTTCTTTGTTTACGATATAATCCGAGGATACGAAACTTTCGCTAATCAGCAAAATGGCAATGTGTGATTGAACGATGTGATTGTGTATTTCTTCGTCCCATTTTTCGCCGATAACCAATCCTTCGTCGAACCATATTTCTGCATCCGGACTCGTGTGTCGTCTAATTCGAGGTATCAGATGAATGTTTCCCGGACCTTCCAGTACCCACTCTTTGTCTTCGTGGGCATAACTGATAAAAATATGCGCTTTTGCCATGATGATAAAATTTCTGTGTTACGTGGTATAAAATTATTTTATGATATCTTCTTTTACAAAGATAGTCTTTTCGGAGAATCGGTCTGTATTTCGATCGAATGTTATATAACACAAAAGGCAGCTTAGCTGCCTTTTGTGTATCTTATTTTTTTATGGGTTATTGAGTGACTTTGTTTATGAATACTAATCCCGAGGTATCGTTTCCTTTCTCTCCGCAGGCTTCTACTTCTATGAAAAAGGGAGTACCGGCTTCGAAGGAATCGACGGTAAAGCGGTAGGTCGCTATGGGGGAATTGGCATTTATCAGAACCGATTGCGGAACTTCGGCGAGGAGTTCGTCTCGCTTGTAAAGTTTCAATGCGCCTAATCGGAACGGGGTTTCACCTTTCGTGTAGATGAACGATACCGTATATGTGCCATTGCCTGATATTTTGCCTGTACATTCGAATCGCCAAGGAGTTAGATAGGGCTGTACGTTCAGGGGTTTCCATTCGGCTGTATATTCACCGTACTGTTTATAGCCCGAATAGTCGGGGGCGAAATAAATGGGCAGCGAATAGTGACGGGGATTTATTACGGTAATAGCCCGGAAGTCGCTTTTGTCATCGACGGTTACCGGAGTGGTGTAAAGGGGGGAATGAACCGTAGGATAGGAGCCGTCGGTGGTATAGCGAATGTCGGCATCGGCGACGGCCGGAGATAATGTAAATTCTATTGCGCCGGTAGCAGTCGGATCCATTTGTTCTATGACGGGTTCCGGTACACGGTAATGGCAATTTTTGAAGTCGAGTCGATTGAAATGGTGACTCAACCGGCGACGGAAGTCGGAATAATTGCGGTCGGATTGTCGACACCATGCCACTTCTGAAAGAGCTAACAGACGGGGGAAAGTGAAGTATTCGGCATAGTTTTCGGAGCGATTTTCATTCAGATAATCTATCTCTTGCAATACAGTGCCGTGAATAAATTGGTCGCTCCAAAAGCAACCTTGTACTCCTAATACGGTCGATTCGGGAGAGTAGTCGTTGATTTCCATGCTGTAACATTTTTCGAGAGAGATAGGCGGCATCCAAGTAGCGGCTTTCACTTCTCCCGGGGTACGGCTTTCGGGGAAGTCGAAATACATGTGCGTGGCGGGTGTCAGAATAGCTTTATGTCCGCGCTGCGTAGCAAGAAGGGTGTCCCTGACATTGTGCCAAATAAGCCCGACAACAGGGGTTTTGACATCACCTCGCAAAAAGATTTCTTCCCACCCTACGACAGTACGATTTTTTTCTTTCATCATTTCGGCTACGACGTTGGTAAGGTAACCTTGCAGTTCGGAGGCTTTTTTCAATCCTTCCCGCTTCATCACTTTTTGGCAGTCGGGACATTCTTCCCAACGAGTGTAAACAGCTTCATCACCCCCTATATTGATGTACGAGGAAGGGAATAATCGAACGGTTTCGTCTAATACATCTCGTAAAAATTGCAGGGAAGATTCTTTGCCGACACAAAGCAGATCGCGGCTGATGAAATGTTGTGTGGGGACTTCGTGTTGCAGGCCCGTGCAACTGAGCCACGGATAGGCAACGACGGCAGACAGAATGTGAGCCGGGAATTCGATTTCGGGAATGATTTCCACGTTACGGACTTGTCCGTAAGCAATCAGTTCTTTTATGTCTTCTTGGGTGTAGAATCCTCCCAGACGGTTGTGATCGGGACCTGCCCATGCACCCACCTCGGTCAGACGGGGATATTTTTTGATTTCCAGTCGCCAGCCGGAGTCGTCAATCAAGTGGAATTGCAGTTTGTTTAACTTGTACATGGCCATCATGTCGATGTATTTTTTCACGAACTCTTTGTCGTAGAAATAACGAGCTACGTCCAGCATCATGCCTCGCCAGGGGCGATTGGGGGCATCGTATATCGTTACGGCGGGGACGATCCATTCTACTCCATGCTGCCGTTTGTCGCTGTACACTTGGGGAGGAAAGAGTTGCAGCAGTGTTTGTATGCCGTAGAATATGCCGCCTGCGTCCCGGCCGGTCAATGAGATTCCTTTGGGAGTTACGTCCAATCGGTAGCCTTCCGGTTTATCTACTTTTTCGGGGTTTAATGTCAAGAGGATAGTGGCTTTGCGGGCATCTTTTTTCAGTTTCAAGTCCCATCCGGTGGATTGACCGAGCACTTGTTGTAAGTATTCAGCTTGTCCTTGAAGAGCGGCATCGTAACCGATCGTGGATTTGGGGGAAAGCCGGAAATAGCCCGATGTCCGTTCTGCGTGAACGGGTTTCGGAATGAGTTCGATTTCGTTAGCGTTTGTTGCCCATGTAGCGGGTAGATGGCAGACTATCGCAAGTATAACAGCCCAAGTTTTCTTACACATTGTACGGTAGGATTTCATAAGCACTTTATTTTTTCATGGTTTTGCCTCTTGTCGAGGGGTGATGATAATGTTGATGCGATTATAAAAACAGATACTTTATAGCGGTGTGCATAAATCGCTATAAATGCAGATACTATTCAACAAGGCAAAGTTAGGAAAATTTGTGGAATAAATGGGTAAAACGGATTAAGATTTTAACTTAATATGTGCTTATTTAATGTGTGGGTTCTTTGAAAAAGAGAAATGATTTTGCTGGTATTTTTTGTTGAATTTCCACGATAGTTATTCAAGACAGTAATTGTCAAATTATTACAGTCGTGTTTTTAGATGGCAAAGAGGATAGCAGGGAGGGTTTAAAAATACCTTATTTAAAAGTCGGCATTAACGGGGCAACAAAATCTTCGAGCGATGTAATTATTGGTTTGAGTTTTTGTTTGAATAGATGGCTTGCTCTCCCATACAAATGATAAACTATTTTATTTACAAGATTGGAATAGTTTGGATTGAAAATATTACGTGAATTGTATTATATTTTTTAGGTCGTGAAAGCAAGAAAAGCCATCTGAGGAATCAGGTGGCTTTTCTATAAAATTTGATTTACAATACTATTACTATTTGTTCTAAAAAGGTTAGTACTCCTCCTCATTAAAGAAATTTATCTGTATTGATTATCAATATATTACATCTTAATCAATGAAATTTGCACAAACAAACTACGCCATCTGAGACGGGCTGAGGCGATAGGAGGAATGGGTGGACAAACAAACTTTTTAGGCAATTTCTCCATATATTTCTTCCATCTCCTTTATCGCTCTTTTCCATGAACCATCATTTTTAATCTCCTCCCTTGTAAGTTTTCCATCTTTAATCGCATCGTATGCCATCTTCTTCAATTTTGCAGCGTCGTAATATAAATAATTTTGTTCATCCTGTATAAGTTTATGAATATATTCAGCAAGATATCCCTGCTCCCAAAAAGATGGTACTATAAAATTAACATGCTCTCCCTTCATATTAGAATATCGAGTATCTCCCTCTTGCTCTGCAGTTTCAACTATCCATTTAGAAGATTTTTTAATCTCACTAGGATTTAAAAAAATCATATAAAACTCTTCCACTTTAGATTTTGTTAAAGCTAAGGCTAAAGCAACATTATCAACTAAAGATGAATCGGACATATCAGATATTTTCCAGCCTGATAGCTCATGATTGGTCGTTCCTAACTCTGAAACAGAATCGGCATCTAAATTATCTTTGCCAAACCATCCATCCTCCGTTATTTTACGAGCATATAGCATCTTTCTTCTAATGTTGACTTAATAGTATAATACTTTTTTCTTATCCATGGCTCAATAGGAGGCTCTACTGATTTAAGAAGCGATAAAGATTCTTCATTTCCCCAATGAGCAAACATATTATAGGCGGCTGATTTAACTCTTGATGATTTATGAGACAAACATGAGAGTGCTATTGTCTGCGAATATGGGTAAAGTTCTTTATACGAATAATCTCCTAAAAGTGTAAGTATTTTTACGCACATTCGCTCATCTTTTTTAAAAGCCTCTATAAAATATTCACAGATTAATTTCAATGAAGCATCTTTATTTTCCGATATGAGTTCTGCAAATTTTTCTGTGGCTATATTATTCTCTCCAGCATCAAAAACAGTACGTTGAATTATTCCCCAAAAAGATTGTTTATATTTTTCATCAAATGTCTTTGTTGAAATCGGTATGACATTATTATTCGAAGCATTCAGAGAATTTGTATATTTCAGTTCTGTTAAAGGGGAGCTAAAAAGCGTATCAACACCAATATCACTAATCCATTGCAAATATTTGTCTTTATATGGATTATATACCTGCAAAAGATTATCAGATAAATTCTGGGGCTCATTTAAATACTGAATTGCGTCAAATAAATCAGAAATTAAGCCAATCGGATCTACCTGTTGTCCTTGTATGATATTTTTAATCATCATTGATTCTGTTTAAAGGTTGCTTCGTAATATCCAATTGCTGCATCTATTTGTATTGCTATTTCTTTCCAAAAAACGTCTTGAATATCAGCAATCTTTTCAATAGAGGTTCCCACCAATGTATTAAAATCTAAATCAAGTATTAACCTATCAGCCATACTAGAATTGTTCACAATTATATCATTACGAGATAATGTGTAAACATAATTAATCCAAACACCCTCTTGTTTTGTGTTTTCTAATTCTTTTCGTATTACTTTTCGTATTTGCCATTCAACAGGATACTCGTTGACATTTTTTGTTAGCTTTGCATAAGCTAAATTACCTTGTCCATTATCAAGAGCATAAGAAATATTAGCACATAAAGCGAGACGATTATATTTCATCCCGATTTTATTAACTATACTAGATATTTCAATAATTGTTTTACAAAATGAATCCCAAGTTTCATTAGTCTGAGTACTTACTATATCTATGCGATCTGGACCAAAAGCAACTTTTAAAGTTTCATCAAGCTTCTTAAGATCTAAAGATATAACATCCTCAGGTTCAATTCCATTAGGCGTTATTTTGATGCCAAATCCTTTATTGACAGAAGGCAATAAACCAAGATTAGAAAACTCTGAAATATATTTCGACAACACATTTTCTGTGAAGTTCTGCAAACCTGAAACAAATAGGGTTGCTCTACGATTATGCAATTGAGTATCCATATAAAATATACATTTAGTCCTAAATGCGAAAATACAATTCTCGCTCTGTTATCCGCAAAGATAGTGAAACAATCCGAATTATCGAATGTAATTCACTATATTTGCGCAATAAAATTGCATTTAAGAATGAAACTGAATAGGATAAAGGCAGTCTTATCGGACAAAGGCATTTCTCAGACGTGGCTGGCTAAAAAGCTGGATAAGAGTTTTAGTATGGTTAATGCCTATGCTTGCAACAGAATCCAACCGAATCTGGAGACATTGCAGCAGATTGCAGAGATTCTTCAAGTAGATTTGAAAGACTTAATAACGGATAAGAATGAACGTCAATAGCGTTGCGAATATCTATTATTTTTATAGTGCAACTTCCGATAATACAGAAATATAGGAATATATGACACCTGAAGAAAAAGCCAGACAAAAAATAGACCAGTGGTTTACCGATGCAGGTTGGGAAGTAATCAATAGGGATGATTATGAACCGACTTGTACAGCTGTCGCTATAAGGGAAGGGCTACTAAAAGGTAATCTCGAAGCAGATTATTTCCTTTTCATAAACGGAAAGGCTGTTGGTGTACTTGAAGCCAAACGTGAAGAAACAGATGCTTTTTCATCTATAGTATGCGAACAAGCAGCCTTATATGCTAGAAGCGTACCTAATATATATCAGACATATCAAAAGCCACTGCCATTTATATTCACATCCAACGGAAAGGAATTATACTTTTGTGATTTCCGAGAACAAGACCATTATTTCAAACAAATAATGACTATCCCGACACCTCATGAATTGGTTAAAAAGTTAGGGATAAATGATTATTTTGCCGGACTTCCTACTTTGCGTAAGAAAGGCTTGCGTGATTGCCAATACGAAGCTATAACAGAGTTGGAAAAGAGTTTCCGTGCCGGGCAAAATCGGGCATTGATGGTTCTTGCCACCGGTGCAGGTAAAACATATACGGCTTGTCTCGCTGCTTACCGGATGCTTTCTTATACACCAATGCGCAGAGTATTGTTTCTCGTTGACAGAAACAATCTTGGCAAACAAGCAGAGGGAGAGTTTGGTACTTTCCGTTTGACTGAAAACGGAGAAGTTTTCAGCACTATCTTTACAGTTAATCGTCTTCGGTCATCTTCTATTCCTTCTGATAGCAGTGTGATTATCTCTACAATTCAACGACTGTTCTCATTCCTGAAAGGGGACGCAATTGAGGATAATGAAGATGATGACGAAAATGAACCTACAGAAGAAGTAGCGTTGCCGCCTAATCCAAATCTGCCACATGACTACTTTGACATGATTATCGTAGACGAATGCCATCGCTCCATTTATGGAAACTGGCGCAAGGTGCTGGAGTATTTCGATACGGCAAGACTGGTGGGTTTGACTGCAACGCCTATTCCGGAAACAATGGCATTCTTCAACAATAACCGCATTGTCAACTATACATTGGAGAAGAGCATCGTTGATGGTGTGAATGTTGATTGCCGGGTGTATAGAATAAAAACGCAGGTTACAGAAACAGGCGGAGCTATATTGGAGGGCGAGAAATTTAAAGAAGAAACAAGATATACGGGCGAGGTTAAGACTGTAAGCAGTAAGGAAACCAAAACTTATACAAATAAGGAACTTAATCGGAGTGTCATCAATCCGGCACAGATAAAACTTATTCTTTCGACTTATCGGGATGTGGTTTACACAGAACTCTTCAATGATCCACAGCGTGAGCCGAATATGGATTATCTTCCTAAAACCTTGATATTTGCTCTCAATGAAGCCCATGCTACAAATATCGTACAAATAGCTAAAGAAGTATTTGGACGGACTGATGACAGGTTCGTTCAGAAAATCACTTATTCGGCAGGTGACAGCAATGAGTTGATACGCCATTTTCGCAATGACAAGGATTTCCGTATAGCTGTGACTTGCACATTGGTTGCTACAGGAACGGATGTAAAGCCGTTGGAAGTGGTCATGTTCATGCGTGATGTGGAATCATTGCCGTTGTATATTCAGATGAAGGGACGCGGAGTGCGTACAATAGGCGATGAGCAATTGCGCAATGTCACTCCGAATGCATTCAGTAAGGATTGTTTTTATTTGGTTGATGCGGTAGGCGTAACGGAACATGAAAAGACAATTCCGACAGCAACCGATGAAGCGACCACAAAAATCATCACTCTGAGAGAATTGTTAGAGTGTATCAGTCACGGCTATATTTCTGATGAATATCTCAAACGGCTTGCTGCCACGCTTGCCCGAATATTCAATAAGGCAGATGACTCGCAACGTAAAGAATTTGCCCGTTTGTCTCATGATGACATGAAGGAACTTTCTGCCAGAATATACGATGCGCTTGAAAAAAGCACTCTGCCACCGTTTGTCAGCACAGAAAAGCCCAATTTAGAACGCAAAGGTCTGGTGTCTCCACTTGCCAATCATGCTGATGCTCGGAGATACTTGCTTATTCTCGCGGCCGGTTTTGTCAATACGCTAATGCCCGGAGAAGATACACTTATCTCAAAAGGTTTCTCCATTGAGGATGCTAAAAACACAACGGAGGCATTCGAGGAATTTTGCAGAGAAAATGCAGATGAAATAGAGGCTCTTCGCATTATCTATAACAATGAAGGCGAGCCGATAACCTATTCAATGTTGAAAGATTTGGAACATAAACTCAAAATGGCAAACAACCATTTTGCTCCAAAGCAAATTTGGAATTCGTATGCAATCCTTTCTCCAAGCAAAGTAAAGCGTTCTACAACAAAAGAAGAAAGTGATGCTTTGACAAACATCATACAACTGGTACGCTATGCTTTCCGCCAAATTGAGAGATTGGACAGTGTAGTTACTACATCCAAGCAATATTTCAATCTATGGTTAGGACAAAATCAGCGTGAAATAACCGACAAGCAGCGTGAAGTAATCAGTCGTATTGTAGATTACATCGCTTCTAACGGAGCTTGTACGGTCAGGGATATTCGTGAAGACGATGCGACCCATGCAGCCCAAATGATTCAGGCGTTTGGTGGTATGCAGAAAGCAGACGAAGCCCTTCGATCGCTTTACACATTTGTAGTATTAAGAAAAGCAGCATAAATTATGGCGACTATACAAATAATAGATAATATACGTTTGAGCTGGAAAGGGTTACAAACAAAAGATTCAAATAACCAATGGGGTAATGTACATAAGCAACAGGGTGATTTAGATGGTGCATGTTCTATCTATTCCCTTGTAATGGCTATGCTATGTCAAAAAATGATTACGGAAGAAGATATTCAGATTTTAAAATCTCCTGATAGACGCACTCCAAAAGGAAAGTTTTTATATGAACAGGGGCTTGTTCATGACGGCTATAACTATACAGCATTAGCACGTGAAATCAATGAACAACCATTTGAAATTATAGCAACCCACAAAAGACCAAGAAGCAATGCTAATAGAATTGAACTGATTGAACAGTTCATAAGTCAAAATATACCTGTAATTATATCTACTGATTTTAATGGTGGCACACACGCTTTATTAGCCATAGGTATAGAAACTAATGAACATGATATTATAACTAAAATTTTCTGTTTTGATCCGGGAGCTTCTGCTCCAAAAGTTTCTCAGTGGAATTGTTTTATTGATGTATCAAAAGAAGGAGATACACATTACCCTTTTTATTATGTAACAGAAATAGATTCATATAAGGTTACATTGAATGATATGCTTATAATTGAACTTAAACATTTTGATTAAATTATGGCAACAAATAACGCAACAGAGCAATCGCTCACCAAAAAAGTTTGGAATCTGGCAACCACTCTTGCCGGACAAGGTATTGGGTTTACCGACTATATTACCCAATTGACCTATCTTCTGTTTTTGAAGATGGATGCCGAGAATGTAGAAATGTTTGGAGAGGAATCGGCAATCCCGACTGGGTACCAATGGAGCGATTTGATTTCGCTTGATGGATTAGAGCTAGTAAAGCAATACGAAGAAACGCTAAAACTGCTTAGCGAGCAGGACAATTTGATAGGCACTATTTATACCAAAGCACAAAACAAGATAGACAAGCCCGTTTATCTGAAAAAGGTTATCACCATGATTAATGAAGAGCAATGGCTCATCATGGACGGGGATGTGAAAGGGGCTATCTACGAGAGTATTCTTGAAAAGAACGGTCAGGATAAGAAAAGCGGTGCAGGACAATATTTTACTCCCCGTCCTTTAATTCAGGCAATGGTGGATTGCATCAATCCGCAAATTGGTGAAACCGTTTGCGACCCTGCTTGCGGTACTGGTGGATTTTTGCTTACAGCTTACGACTACATGAAAGGTCAGTCTGCAAGTAAGGAAAAGCGTGATTTCTTGCGCGACAAAGCCTTGCATGGTGTGGATAATACGCCTTTGGTTGTAACGCTTGCTTCCATGAATCTCTATTTGCATGGTATAGGTACAGACCGTAGTCCGATTGTGTGCGAGGACTCTTTGGAAAAAGAACCGTCAACCCTTGTCGATGTGATACTCGCCAATCCTCCTTTTGGAACTCGTCCTGCCGGCTCTGTGGACATCAACCGTCCGGATTTCTATGTGGAGACCAAGAATAACCAGTTGAACTTTCTCCAGCACATGATGCTTATGCTCAAAACCGGAGGACGTGCAGCCGTGGTGCTTCCTGATAATGTCCTCTTTGAGGCCGGAGCTGGCGAAACCATCCGTAAACGCCTGTTGCAGGATTTCAATCTGCATACTATCTTGCGTTTGCCCACAGGCATCTTCTACGCCCAAGGTGTGAAAGCCAATGTGCTGTTTTTCAGCAAAGGTCAACCTACCAAAGAAATATGGTTTTATGATTATCGTACCGATGTAAAGCACACGCTTGCCACCAATAAGCTGGAACGCCATCACTTGGATGATTTTGTTTCCTGCTACAATAATCGGGTAGAAACCTACGATGCAGAGAATAATCCGCAAGGGCGTTGGCGCAAATACTCTGTAGATGAGATCATTGCCAGAGACAAGACAAGTCTTGACATCACATGGATAAAACAAGGTGGTGAGGTGGACGACCGTTCATTGGCTGAACTGATGGCAGACATAAAAGATAAAAGCCAAACGATAAGTACGGCTGTAGCTGAACTTGAAAAATTGCTCGCTAACATAAATGAAGATTGAATGCATGGAAAACAATAAGATAATCATATCAATGGAACAACAGTTTGGAGAAGTTATAGACATCATTCTCCAACATAAAGGCCGTGCTTCAAGAGCCGTAAATAACGAACTGTTGTACACAGCCTGTCTCTTATACACATCTGACGCTGCCGACGAACTCTAGGG
>ENA-OYYT01000736-OYYT01000736.1-human-gut-metagenome-genome-assembly--contig:-NODE-736-length-13178-cov-4.758668_pt1 | contig 13178 bp, 7 predicted proteins | sample MGYA00243251_ERZ653453 | MGnify/ENA primary metagenome ERZ653453 (study PRJEB26926, sample SAMN06165174) | human gut metagenome | biome: ENVO:00009003; feature: ENVO:2100002; material: ENVO:00002003...
ATCGCAAGATAGACCGGGTGCATCAGGCACATGGAGAACAGGAGAACGAGCGCGTAGTATAAAAAATTGATGATCGGATGATAGCCTGAAAAGGCGTCTTTGTTTCTCATCCTGCGCTCCCTGTCGCGTAGCCGCCGCCAACATCATCTCCGAGGTCACAGGTATAGACCCACTCAATCACGTCGCCGTTTTGCAGCTGATACCGGCTGCATCCGTAATTGGGGAACCAGCCGTTGACGCGGTACATCCAACCGGAAGTGTTACCAACGTCAAACTCATAGAGATTATTGATTCCTTCGATATAGGCGGAATTGTAGATCGGCGTGTTCTCAAATTCCATGTGGATCTTCTGCTGTTTGCAGGTGCGCTGTAGGATGTTAAAAACGCTTTCGCCCTCATAAAATGTGACGGTCATCGGTTTCAGAATCCAGCCGTCCTCCGGCACCAGCTCACGCTTTTCCTTATTACAAAGGTCCATATTGTCAAGGATTGTCGCGCAGGAGATGGAGAGGGTGCAGGTGTATTCCGCATCGCCAATTTCCACGTCCTCCGGCTCGACCGGGATGGGCTTTCCCTCCGGCACGGGGTCCGTCTGGTACTTGTCCTTGCCCGTGCCGGTGTCGATCAGCATGCCGCCCACTTCTTCATATTCGCCGGTTGCACTTGCCTGGATTTCCTCCGGCGAAAGATACTCTGGCGGCTCGGTGTCAGTCCGTGCGGGTTTGTCTGCCTGCGGGTCGTCAGACGGCTCTGAGACGTTTTCTGTGGGCGTCTGCGTCGGTTCTGTCTCAACCTTGTCCGGCGTATTTGATTCCGCCGCGTTCTGCGCCGGTGTCTCCACCGGGGCAGCAACGGTCGGCTGTGCCAATGGGTCTTTCTGCTTCGGCATATTCCGGTCGCCAAAAATGAACGCCGCCGCCAGCACCAGTACGATCAGTACCGGCGCAAGGATTTTCCATTTGTGTTTCTGCCAAAATGTCATATCAGATCAACTCCGCAGCGCTCAGCATATTGTAAAGCATCTGTGCGATCTCGCAGCGCAGAATCGCTTTTGTGGGTTCAATATTGAGGTCACTCTGGTCGAGGATATTGACGGAGTAGCAGAACGCCATCGGTTTCTTCGCCCAGGATGCCACGCTGCGGTAATCTCCGAACTGTGCCAGCATATCCTTTGTCGCTGCTTCGTCCATCGATGGATCAAGGCCACACAGTTTTGCGGCACGGGCGACCATCGCGGCAGCCTCCTGCCGGGTGATGGTGCCGTCCGGATTAAACTTGCCGCTGCCAACGCCGTTGACAATGCCGCAGCTGTTGGCTGTGCCGATGTAACCGGCGTACCATTTGGAGCTGGGAACGTCCGTAAAGGCTTTCGTATCCTTTGCCGCCAAACCGAGGGCGCGTGTGACGATGGCGGCAAATTCCGCGCGCGTCATGGTCTTGTTGGGCATGAACGTGCCTTTTCCCATGCCGTTGATGATGCCTCGGGACGCGAGTTCTTCAATCGCGGCTTTGTTCACGTGATTTTTCACATCGGTGAACGTTGTGCCGGGAGCGGTCACGCCGGGGACGTTTACGGATGCGTCGGCGTTGCCTTTTTTGACGGTGGTGCTGGGCTTTGCGGTATTCTTGGTCACATCGCCCATACGGTACAGGCTGTTTTCGCCATTTGCCGCGCGGTCAATGGCGACCAAAGCGTAAAAGCCCTGTTCCGCAGACATCTGGTTGTTGCCGTCCGAGCCGTCGAGGACGTGGTAGAAGCCGCCGTTCGACTGCCGGAACGAGAGAAGATTTTCCGTCAGCGTGTGGCCGTTTTTCACAAAACGGCTGTCATTGAGGTTCATTCCCAGCTCGCAGAGCGCAACAACAACCTGCGCGACAGATTCGACGTTCGTCGTTCCCCACGACGCATAGCCGCCTTTGCTGTCCTGCACATCGGAGAGATAATCCAGTGCCTTGTCTGTTGCGCTCTTGACCGCTTTCTGGTCCTGATATTTTGCCAACGCCTGCAATGCCATTGCGGTAATATCCACATCAGAATCGCCTGTGTCAGTCAAAGACCATCCACCGTCTTTTTTCTGATTCTTGACGATCTCATCGATGTAGAGCTGGCGCGTGGCCTGTGTCTTTGCGGCAGGATTTTTTGGAATATCGTAATTGCCGGAATCCAGCGCGATCAATGCCCAAATGGGGCCGTTCAAGCCCTGCCAGATGGTCTTGTCGAAGTCGCCCAGCGGCATTAAAAGGTTGTAGCCCGCGACCTTGGACGGGTCGCGCCCGATGGCAGTCAGCGCGAGAATGACGCGGGAGTATTCGGTATATTTTCTTTCATGCAGCACGCCGTTGCAGTTTTTGACATACTTTTCGACGCGCACATAGTAATCGTCAAAGTAACTTGTGGGAACGGAATACCCGGAACGGGCAAGGCCGATGACTGCCCATTCGCCGCCGATGGAGCCAACCTCCGGCGCTTTGACAGCGGACACCATAAAAGCAGCGCTGCCCTGCAGTTCATTCTGGACGCTGGATGCCGCAAATGCGGGAACTGCCAGCGAGAACAGGACGGAAATCACCAGAATCAGCGCTGCAAATTTGCGTATTTGCTTCATATTGTAATCCCCCTATAAATGCGGCAATCAGGGCTGCCCCCAAATGGGGGCAGTCCTGTGCTGCAAAGTGATTATTTTGTGGTCTTCGCCACGTTTTCCACGAAGCGGTGGAGAATGGCTGCAACCTGTGCGCGGGTGGCGTTGCCGGTCGGCATGAGCTTACCGGCGCTGCCGTTGACCAGCTTTTCGGCAACAGCCCATTCCAGCGAAGCCGCGGCATAGCCGGACACGCTTGCGTGGTCTGTAAATCCGTTCAAGCCGGAGCTTGCGGCGGTATTATACTTCTTGTGCTGCGCATAGCGGTACAGAATTGCCGCCATCTGTTCACGGGTGACATTTGCGTTCGGAGAGAACGTCGTGGTGCTGGTGCCGTTGACGATGCCGTTGTCGGCTGCCCACGTCACAGCGTCCTCATAGTAGCTGTTGAACGTCACATCGGAGAAGCCGCTTCTGCCTCTCACCGAAGGCTCGCCCTCCAGACGGTAGAGGACTGTGACGAGCATGGCGCGCGTCATGGATGCGTTCGGAGAGAACGTTGTGTCGCTCGTGCCTGCGAACAGACCGTTTTCATACGCGAATGCAACATCCTCGTAGAACCAGTCGCTTTCACGCACGTCCGTGAACGGAAGTTTACCATTGGTGAACTCAACTTCGATTCTGGTCGATACCGTGAGCTTGTCAATGGTATAGGTCTTGACTGCGCCGACAGACTTGCCGTTGACCTTGACGTCCTTGACCTTATAGCCGGTGTGCGGTTTGAAGGTGAAGGTAACAGACTTGCCGATGTGCTGGAATGTCAGCTTCGGTTCGACCGTGCCGTTCTTGCCAACCTTCAAAATCTTGCCCAGCAGCTCATTGACATACTGTTCGGGGCTGATGTCCGCAGCGCGGAGCCAGCCGTTGTAGTAGGTTCCATTGCCAAGCGACGGGTAATTCGGATCGTTAAACCAGTCTGCGACTTCGTGCGAGTAGTCATTGACATAGTGCCAGATGACAACATCGCCGTCCTTGAGCGTCCAGTTCTTGAGCCCCTGATTCGGATGCGTTCCGTTGACCGTGTACATCCAGCCGGAGCGCCTGCCGTTGGTGAACTCGCTGAGTGCATAGCTGCCAAGGCAGGACGGGGCGTAGATCGTGCTGACGTAGTTGCTTTCTGCACCGATGTAGCGCAGACCGGCATCGCTCATGGCTTCCGTAAAGAGATCATAGACGGTTGCGTTTTCCTGCAAGGAATACGTTGTGGTAGGAACCCAGGTCACATATTCGGGCAGATAGCTGTTGCTCGTCAGATTGACATCCTGCGTGGCTTCCAGCGCACCGATGAGACGGAACGTGACTTCCATATCGCCGGGCTTCACAGCATCCAGATCGGCATACGCTTTTTCATAGATGGTCATGACACGCTCACAGGATTCTGCTGCGTTCATATCCTTCTGTGCAGTCTGAAGAATGCTTTGCAGCTTCTTCTTTGCGGCGGTGCCGTACTTCTTGGTCTTGTCATTCAGAAGCTCGTCATAATGTTCCTTGAGCTGCTTATACTGCGTGGACTGCTTTTCACTGAGGATCGTCTTGTAGGCGGCCTCGGCATCGGTCAGGATCGTGTAGTTCGTGACCTTTTTCTTGTCAGCAGCAGAGAGCTTGTTGTAGGCGTTGCGTGCTTCTGCAATCGCGTCATAGCTGTATTCATCGACCGTGCCGATGGCGTCGATCATGTCAATGACTTCCTGCGCATTTGCATCCTCGCGCTTCTGCACATCGGACATATTATACAGACTGTTGCGGTTGTTCACATAGCGGTCATACGCAACGAGTGCATAAGTACCTTGCTCGGAGGACATCTGGTTGTTGTCATTATCGCTGCCGGGTAATGTATGAAGGAAGCTGCCATCCGCCTGCTCAAAGGTCAGGAGATTTTCCAGCGCGGAATGCCCATTCTTCACAAAGCGGCTGTCTGTATCCGCATCGATATTGAGAGCAGACAGAGCGACAATGACCTGTGCGCAGCTCTCAGCGTTTGCATTGCCCCAGCTGGAGAATCCGCCATCGATGATGCTTTGCTTGCTGGATAGCCATGCAAGTGCGGCATCAACAGCATCCTGAACATTTTTGTTGCTCTTATAGTACGGAGCCAATGCCTGAATTGCCATTGCCGTCATATCGACATCGGTTGCATTACCATCAAGAGCCCAGCCGCCGTCACTTGTACGGTTGCCAAGGATTGCTTCAATCAGCTCATCACGGCTGGACGAAGTGTAGTTCTTGCTGTCCAAAGCGATCAGCGCCCAGATCGGGCCGTTGACGCCCTGCTTCAGATCATAGGTAACATCGTCAAGCGCAGTCAGAAGATTGTGACCGCCCACACTAGTGGGATCTTCTCCGATAGCGGTCAGTGCCAGTGCAATACGGGCATTGTCTGTAGACTTGTCCGCATTCAGCTTGCCGGAACTGATATTAGCCCTTACATAGGCTACAACGCGATCATAGTAACCGTCATAGTAGCTGTTCAGGACATCCGCATTGCCGCGTGCCAGTGCAAGGACGGCCCATTCGCCGCTGCTGGAACCGATTGTCGGCGTAGGTACTTTCTTTTTAATGTTGGCAAGCGCCTTATTCAGATACTCGCTGTAGCCGGTGTCCTCACCAGAGCCGCCCTGTTCCAGCTTTTTAAGTGCGGCAAGCGCTTCGGTCAGCTTTGTCGCGTTAATGCTGCTCTTGTCAGAGAATGCATTGTAAGCCGCTTCTGCTGCTTTGATCTGCTTTTTGTCGGTCAACTTGACGGACGCCTTATCCGGCAACTCATCGATCAGATTTTGCACATGGTTGCGTTCAATCTGAAGCATCCGTGTGTTCGCGTCATTGATAGAAGAGATTACCTCCGAAGTCAGATACTGCTTCTGGTCGGCGGTCAGAGCGTCCAGCGCAGCTTTCGCGCTGTAAACAGCATCCTTATCGCGCAGCATCAGACTGTCGGGGTCAGGGAGTGTGTTCGCAGCGGTTGTAACGGCATCTGCTGCGGTCATATCATCAATGACCTTTTCACACGCAACCAGCTTGTTATACTGGGCTTCGTGGTCTGTCATGAAAGTTGTCTGAGCTGCTGCGTCTAGTGCGTCAAACAAGCTACGCGCCATGCGCACAGTTCTGGCATCATCCAGCGTCAGACGGCTTGCTGCGGGAAGATCATCAATGATTTCTACAAGCTCTTTTGCGTCGCCACTCTTGACAACCTGAATGGTGTACTTTGTGGCGGTGCCGCCGTTATTCATGCTGCCCCATGCACGCTCACCAACGCCGACGTAGATCACGTCGCCAGAGGTCACAGACAGCATATCGCCGCTCATGTAGCGGCTGTTCTCATCCTTATAGGAGTTGAGATACATCCGCGCCTGATAGTTTTTGTTTGCGGCGGTAAAGCGGACAGTCACGCTGGTTGCTTCACCCTGAATCGTCAGCACATAGTTGGTTGTCGAACCGGAGAACTCCGGAGACAGCTCCGCACCAGAAACGATCAGGCTTTGCAGCGAGGTATCGGTGCCGCTCCATGTGCCGCCGATGTCCGCACCGAGCTTCGTGGTATACATGAGACGGATCTCATCGCCATCTTCCAGGCCGCCGTTTTGATAGCGGAAGTCAGAGAAGCTTGCGTTGACAAACCAATCATTCTTTGTACCCATCCAGCCGGAGTTCGGGCCGCCGGTGAACTCTGCAAGTGTACCGCCGTCCATTTCAAGCGAAGCAAGGTAGGTCGTGCTGTAGTCATAGGAGTTGCGGTTCCAGGTATATCCCGCGCCCTCCAATGCTTTCAGCGCAGCCGTCATCATGCTGTCACAATCGGTCAGGTCATAATAGCCGTCGATGATTGTGTTCTTCAGCGAAGCCGGCAGCGATTCATCCAGATACGTTGTGTTTTCAACGATCACATGAACGCGGCCAACATTCTTCGCGTCCGGGAAGAGCTTTGTGAAGTTTTCGCCAACTTTGCCGGTTTCAGAGGACTGCCCGATAGTCGGCACCTTCTCCATCGCGGAGACGGCCTTCTTTCTGGCGGCGATGACATTGGCTTCGGTCGTTGCGTTTTTGATTTCAGTCAAACCGTTTGTCAACGCTGCGTCAAGTTCGGTCCGATGTTCCGCGTTGTACTCGTTTGCGGCAACAAGAGCGTTGTACTTCGCGTTGAGGACGTTCGTTGCAGTTTTCCGTGCCGTTTCCAGCTTCGCGCTGTCACTTTCGACCGGCCCCCATGTGATCGTGACGGTCACATCGTTGTAGGGCATTGCAAAGCCGAGGTAGGCGTCTGGAATGTCAACGTTGACTACATCAGAGGACTTGCCCTTGTAGGCAGAATCGTCATAGACGCGCTGCGTGCCGCTGATAACGTCGGACCGGCTGATACCCTCGTATGTAATGCTCTTGACTTCATACTCGGTATCACCGATCTTGACAGTCAGGTTGCCCTCCGTGCCATACTCGCCGGGGGTGCTGATTGTACCTTCCAGCGTCAGAACAATGCTGAGGTCTTTATCGCTGATCGACCATGCGGCGCTGTCCGTCGTATATGTGCCTTTTGCATTGCGTGTCTGGAAATATGCCGCGTAGTCTACACCGGAATAAATCCGAACAGGTGTCAGTGGCTCAGCTTCACTGAACGTGTCAGAGAACAGCATGGTCGAGCCATCGTAGGTGCCAAAGGTGTACGGCGTTACAATATGGATTGCCTTTGTGTGGTCATATTTGCCACCCTCTGCGCGGTCCATCTTGGCAGGATTGCTGCGCAGATCGTCGATCATGGCGTTCAGTGCGGCGGTTGATTCTTCCGAATCGCCAACAACGTTAAGCGTCAGCTTATATGTTTCTGCTTTGGGAAGAGATGCCCCGTTTGCATCCATATAAGTCTTGATCTTATCGTACTTGGCTTTTTCCGTGCCGGTGATCTGCGAACGCTGATAGCTGTTCATGCTGGTATAGCACTGAATCAACGTCGTTGCCGCTTCTTGGACACTTGCGCTGGCGGTGATCTTGTTCACATCGTCCGGGAGCTTATTCAGATTTGTCCGGAACGTCTCAAGCGCTGTTTTATTTGCCTGAATCGTTTCGGTCTGCTTGCTCTGGATGGTGCGGATTGCTGCCTGCTGCGCAAGGTATGCTTCGCCGGTCGAAGCCGACGAATCGTTCAGCGTCGCAACGGCCGCCTTATACGCAGATTCGATATCTGCCCAGGTATCGTCGCCAAAGATCTTCTTCGGATAGGCGTTGTAGACCTTATCCAGCGCTGCTTTCAGCTCGGCGCGGACTGCGTCCGGCTGCTCTGCGACTCCGACCTTCAGCTCCAGATACGGCGCGGCAACGGTGCCGGAGTAGAAGATTGCAGCATCCTCGTCATTTGCCCGCGCATCGTAAGCGGTGACGAGATACTTGCCCTCCTGATAGAGCTTGAAGCTCACGGAGCCGCTTGCATCCGACGTGGTTTCAGACAGAATCGGCGTGTCGGGGTAGCTGCCGTCCGTGTTCTGCGGACCATAGGCGGCAATCGTCGCGCCCTCGTAGGCGCTGTAGCTGCCGGTATATGTCCAGAGATGCGCGGACGTGCGCTCGACGGTCAATGTTGTCTCTTCGCCAGCCGCGGCGTTTTGCGCGCCGGTTTCCTTAAAGCGCAGGACACTGAGCGCGTCCGTCATGTTTGCCCAGTTCACTTCATCACGATAGATGTAGTTGAACGTGTAGGACGGCCACTCCATATGCGCAAGGTGGATTTCATCGCCGTCTTTCAGCACATAGTTGGTGTCCGCAAAGTATTGATTAACACCGGGCGTTGCACCATAAAGCATTGTGTCATTGACGAACGTGTACCAGATGCTGTAGGCTGTTTTGCTGAGATAGCTGTTGCCCGGCTGGCAGCCGGTCTGTTTCCAGAGGTCGGCAAGTGTGGAGCCAGCGGGCAGCGTTATCGTCCTGATCTGCGGCGTATCTCCGTCCGGGTCTTTCATCAGCTTGACATAAGCGGGCGGAATGTTTGTGACGCGCAAATGCAGGTCATCTGTAAAGGAGAACGTAACTGTAATGTCACCAGAAACAGGCGTCAGACCATATGCCGCAGACAGGAACGCTCTTGTCCGCGAAGCGTACTGCTTGGTATCATCGCTGCTCATGTTCTCGGAAACCTGATGGTTCGCGGCATAGTCTACAGCAGCCTTACGGGCATTTTCAAACGCTGTCCAGCTTTCGTCCGTGTACTTGCCGTCGTTTTCCGTCATGGAATACTTTTTGGCAAGTGCCTGAATGGTACGCAAATTGACCTTGCTTTCCTCAACGGAATCTTTGCTAACAAGACCGCTGTTTTTCAGCGCATCTGCATAATCATCTGCGGTCTGTTGGTTTGCAGCAATGTTTACGCCCTCTTTGGCGGAGCCGTCGGCGTTGAACAGGGAATCCAGATAGCTCTGCGCCGCGCTGCGCGCCGCACGGAATTTTTGGACGCTGGGCGCGGTGAAGCTGTCGTCCAGATACTCGTCGCTATAATAGTTGTACTGCTGCAGCGTCTCATAGAGATACGTTGCGTTCAGCTGAGACCTAGGAATCAGTTTTTGGATTGCGGTGTTCAGGTTAGTAACCGCAGCGGTAATCTGCGCTTCGGTTGTTGCAGTATCCAGCACCTTCTGCGCCTTAGCGCGGGGACCGTTGGCAGCTGTGAACTCCGCCCAGAAGCTCCCGTTTTTGCTTGAGACGGTATCTGATTTCTTGCCGTTGTAGCGGTCATTTGAAAGATAATAATTGGAATTTCCGTCCTTTACGGTGTCAAGCAGATCACTGAGTTCTGTTTTATCAATCTGATTACCGGAATCCTTATCGGCAAGGAAATAATAAACCACTATCTGATTTGTATAGTCTTCATCACTATAGGATACGCCATGGAAATCATAATTACTTGCATTTTCCCACGGAATACATACTTCTGGATCTGTTTCTATACAGTTGGCGTGAATCGTCAGATCATAGTTTCCAGTAAATTCATAATTATTGCCATCAGGGTCGGCCTCCCAATCATGGTTCCAGCACTCTGCTCTTGCAATCGTAAAGCTTGTTGTTACTTCTGCTATTGAGGTTGTTCCAAGCGGAACACGAACAACATAAGTATCATTAACTATATTTTCTGAATACCCAGATGGATAACTAGCAATTATTTCATAATTACTGTCCACGGTCAAATCATTAGGACTGTCCGCTGCAAAAATATTGCTAGGTAAAATACCCAATATAAGTATTAACGTAAGCAGTAGTGAAATGACACGTTTATTTAAGCGTTTTTTCATACAAAAATATTAGCGAGGGCAAGGACGGATGTCCTTGCCCTCGCATTTCCTTAAAGAGATTTATTTTGTTACCTTCAGAACTGTCACATAGGGAGACTCGGTTCCATTCTGCGTAATAATCTGAATGGTTTTAGCCTTCGTGGTTGTCAAACCAGTCAGCGTTAACGTGTCGCCAGAAGTAAACTCTTTACCATTTACATAAATATGCTCAGCAGCCGATTCAATTTTAATAAAGCCACGCGGATTACCGATTTTTACATTGCTGGTACTCTGGTTTCCAGTTGTCACAGTAGAAAGCGATGTAGCGGTCTTGCCCGCAGAAACGCTCAATGCCTGAGTTGCTGCACCGGAACCAGTACCATTTGCAACATACAGACCGCAGACCTCGGCAGAAGTTTCACCGAAGACACCTGCGCTGAAGAGAACTGCGCTGTATACACGGACATAGCGCACAGAGGAAAGCTGGACGGGGTTGCCGTCTGCATCAACAGCCCAAGCAAGGTCGAAGCCGTCGCCGCCGCCGACTGCGGAAGGAGCATCAGCATACGGGTTGTTGACGATGGTGCCATACTGAGAGCCGTTGACACGGACATCCGCATAGCCCCACTGATACACGTCGGTCATTTCGGCCTGCGACGGGGCTGCCGTTGCACCCTCGTTCAGAACAACCATGTCATCTTCAACCGTTGTAACACCGGTGTAGGTAATGACTTCTGCCGAGCCGCTTCTCAGCCAGCTCACGCCGTTCACGGTATTGTCGATGTTCCAGACATTACCGTAGTTCTCGTCTTTCTGGTTGGAGTCCTGTGCGTACTCAGGCCACCATGCAGCAGATGCCGGGGTAGCGGTGCTGTAGGTCTTGGGATAGGTGTTGCCGGTGAGCTGCGGGACACCGGTCCACGATGCTGCGCCGATTGCTGCATCAACATCGGAAGCATTGTCCGAAGACGGGGCAGCAAAGTCCGTCGAGACGTAAATCCCAGCTGCTTTGAACGCACTGTTCAATGTTTCGTTGGCAGCGTTCAGGCGGACATAGGAGATATTCTGGTTCCACTTGGTGCCAGTCATATAGTGACGGGAACCGGCCAGCGTGTACCAGTTTACACCATCGTTGGAAACCTGAACGCCAGCAGCCTCAGGGTTTCCAACGAAAGCGTTGCCGTAAACGATAAAATCAATGCCGTACTTGTTGTTGGCGTTGTTCTGAATACGGTTGTTACCCATATCAAACTGGACGTAGCCGCCAGCCATACCGAGGGAAACGCCGGTAGAAACGTAACCGGTCTTGAACTTCACATCGTTGCTGGAAGAGCTAACTGCTGTCCGTGTAGAGCGTGCCCCAGCCAAAGCTGTTCCAACGGGCGAACTGTCCAACAGGCAGATAACCGTTGACATCGACAGGATTTACACCGGTCGCTGCCGCGGTGTAGTGCGGGCAGGTGACGGTATAAGTCGTCGTGCCGTTGCTTGCAACGATAACGGTATTGTTCGTTGCGTTGGTAGTGATCGTGTACGGAGCAGCGGTGTCGTCCTCACCGGGCTCGCGGTTCGGGGAAATGGCTGTGCCATTAACCTCTACGGTATAGTCGATCTGCGCCCAGAGGAGGAACTCCTGCGGGATGTAGCTGGAGCCGTCAACGCTTACGACGGTGCCGGTCGTGCCGTTCCAGCTGATGGTAACGGGTTCGCCTTCACTGATGCTAACAGGGTCGTAGTCTCCCGTTGCCGAAACGCCCATGCAAAGCACGGATACGAGCATCGCGGCAATCAGAAGCAGGGAAAGCATTTTCTTGGATGTTTTCATGATCTGTTCTCCTTTTAATTTTTTCTTCCTTTGTGCCAGCACAGCCCGGAAGTATGGCTGCGCTGCCCATGCAACTTACTTGCGCTGCCACCGCATGAATGGCAGCAGCGTGATTTTTCACAACATGAATCGTTTCTCGCAAGGGATACCGGCACGGATGAGAAACACTCCGCGTCGGCGCATATGTCTACGGCTTGCGCCGTTGACCACAAAGGACTTTTCACGCCACAGATACAATACCGCTTCCTATGCTCCTACCCACCGCAATAAGGACCATGTTATCCGCCCGTTGGTGCGCTCGTTTCGCCGCGACACTTCCCCCGGACAGTATGCTCTCTCGCTGTAGCTATTCAGTTGTCGATGCGATTCATCATTTCGAGACGGGCGAAGGCCCGGTAGATTTGTTTTGAGATCCCCCGGTTCCGCGTTCCCAGCTCGGAACCGGGGATTTCGGCAGTCGGCTTCAGGGGGATGAAGCCAGTCTATGTGCAAATCCGTTCCCAAACAGATTGCATCTAATTTATTGTGCAGCTTCTTCCGCCGCAGGCTGCTGGGCAGCTTTCTGCGCCGCTTCTTTTTTCGCCGCGATTTTGGCGGCGTGTTCCTGCCGGAACAGCTTGAGCTGCTTTTTATATTCGTCCTTAAATTCCCTCGTGCCGCGCACATTTGTACCCGGCGGGAATTTGATACCGCGCTCTTGCAGCGCGTACATGGTTCTGGCGCTTACCTTTTCGTCCATCCAAATATCGGCGCGAAAGCGGCGACCTGCGCCCTGAAACTGCTTTTTGCCTTTGCCCTTTGACATCCGTTATTCCTCCCTTCGTTCACATTCTGAAAGGAGAGTTTCGGATTCATTTTTTACCGGTGCGGGGGCAGCATTTTTAGCTCTTGCTTCGGCTTGACGCTGCTTTCGCTGCTCGTTGCGCTCTTTTCGGACGCGATCTCTTTCGGCGCGTTCCTGCTTATAAAGCTCTTCCTGCCGCTTGTATTCCTGATTGTAATGCAGATAACGCTCAGAAGCCGGGAAACGCTCCAGCGCTGCTCTGGTGCGCTCTTTAATTATATTTTCGACCCAGTGCTGGCCGTTAAAATTATTTCGCTTGCCGCCGCTCATTTGGCGTCTCCCGCAGCGGCCGCGTTTTTCTCGCGCTTCTTTTGGGATTTGCGTTCACGGCGGTCAGCTGCCGCCTGCTTTTTGCGCGCCTTTTTCTGCTGCACATGCAGCGCAGACTGACGTTCGTATTCTTCCTGAAAGATTGCTGTGCGTTCCAACGGCAGCGCACTTAGGGCTGGACCTTTGTAGTCCACATAGCCGCTGTAATTCAGGGCCGTTGCCCAGGAGCCAAATCGAAGCGCCAGTAAATCGCCGCCGATAACCTCAGACTGAGCTGGGACGTGTCCCAGCTCTTTTTTGCATTGCCGTAGGTCTGTCTCTTATACACATCTGACGCTGCCGACGAA